>SDBV01002464.1_pt1 | contig 27675 bp, 26 predicted proteins | sample 2277081 | NCBI WGS metagenome assembly SDBV01 (sample SAMN10402039, study PRJNA504765) | marine sediment metagenome | isolation source: marine sediment core GS10_PC15, 223 cmbsf | place: Arctic Ocean: Southern Knipovich Ridge | collected 2010 | reverse complement strand
TGCCTCCCAGTTCTATATAGGAGTATCTATACTATAAAGAAGCAAAGAAGTCTAGTTTTTTTTAATTCCATGTATTACAATGAATTACGTGATGTGACAATGATTTTAGTGCGATTGCCCTGCCTTGAATTGTTTTTGTTAATGGAATAATATTAAAACAGGTGCATAGTTTTAATATTAATGCACCTGTCTAAAAAGAGAGTAGTGAATAACCCTTATTTAATTATCTTATTCCTTGTTCAATTAGAGGTTTAAGATCGGCGAGGTTTTCCGGAGTTACTACACCAACACCTGTGTCAATGTGAAGACCGGGTATGTCGTATTTTACATTCATTACGATTTGTAATACGGGGATATATCCCTGTAAAAATAAAACCTGGTCAAATGACGCGTTTACATAACCTTCTTCTATGCCTTCTATGGTTGCTGGGGATAAATCGATACCGCCGGTGATTACATCACCAGGATTTTTACCTGCTGCCATTAGTACTGCCATTAAATTAGCTGTAATATTACCATGTTGAGTTCCTATTGCTTTTACATCCGGATTTGCTTCTAAATACGCAGTAAGAATTGGGATACATAAAGAGCCTTCACCATCTACTTCTGCAGAAATATCAAGTTTATCAACACTAAGACCTGCTTCTGTTAGAGCGTCATAAATTCCCTGTGGGCTCTGCCTTCTTCCTTCCTGAGAAAATAGTCCGTAAACCAATGCGCGATCTCCTGCTTTTAGACCGGCTCTAAGCATTGCTAATCCTGTTAAATATCCACCTGCATATAGCTCTGCTCCTGCATAACCAAAGCCAAGGTGCTGATATTTCTTCTCTAAATTTGGTAAAGGATTATTACCACTTGTTACAACAATTCCTCTTTCAAATGCCTCTGCAACAAGTGATTCAAAGGGTCCTTCACCGGGATGCCCCATTATAACTATACCATCCGGACTTCCTGCTAATGCCTCTTTAAAATGAATAATCATAGTTTCCGGCTGCCATCCGGAGTATTGTTCAATAAGTGTAACACCCATTAATTCTGCTGCTTCTCTTGCTCCGTTTGTCCGTGCCAGAGTCGATGAATCTCCCTCTGTTCCACCCATTTGCATGTAGATTACTATTTCTTCCTGATCTGTTGTTGTTTCTTCTGCTCCGCCGCTGAATACATTTAAACTAGTAATGACTAAAAAGAAAAAAATCAGAAAAGTAACAGTAATAGTTTTTTGAAAATGTTTCATTAAACTTCCTCCTTAATAAATTTATTGTTAAATACTTAAATCCATTTAACAGATACTAAAAAGTATTAATAAATGATTAAGTATCTAAAAACCTTATTTCTTTAATTTGGTAAAAACATTGAGAATTTTACTTACAATTTTATCGCCTTTACCTTTTATAAAAACATTTAAAATCACAGAACCTGCCATAACAAGCCCTGTAACTATACGTGTAAAGTACCCGCCAATTCCTATAGCAACAACTCCTGCTTCAAGTGAGCCGATAATATATGCTCCAAAAAAAGTTCCTAATACAAGGCCTTCGCCGCCTGCAATTGAAGTGCCGCCAATAAAAACTGCAGCCATTACAGGTAGCAAAATGCTTGCTCCCTGAGTGCTCCAGAAATTTACCATTTCCAGTGTAAGAAGAATTGCAGCAAATCCTGCTATAAGCCCATTAATTGTAAATAATTGAATCTTCTTTTTAGGAACATTAATTCCCATAACCCGTGCAACATTTTCGTTGTCTCCAATAAACATGAGTGCTTCTCCGAATTTATGCCTGTTTAAAAGAAACCAGATAAAGATTGCCAGCCCTAACGACCATACAGCCTGCATAGGTACGAAACCAAATATACGGCCGGTAAATATAATGTGAATTGGTGTATGACGTATTTCCTTGATGTTCCAGGAAAGGCCGCCGCATAATAGAACTGTCAGGCCGTTCCAGAAAAACTGAGCTGCAAGTGTTGCCATTATAGATGGTACTTTTAGTTTTGAAATTATTATACCGTTAACAAATCCAACCAAGGCGCCAGCTGCAAGTGCAAGAATAAATGCAATCCATGGTGCATTAAACGTCCTAAAAATAAACGCAAAAACAAATCCGGAAAATGCTATTACTGCAGAAAAACTTAAATCAATTTCTCCGGCTGTTATAACTAAAGTTAATCCTAATGCTAAAACAAGCATGGGCGGAACAGTTTGTAAAAATGACATGTATATTAAAGGGCGTAAAAATACTCGTGGTGCCATGAGCATAAAAAATCCCATTAATGTTATATAAACCATTACAATTGGAAGTGCTCTGATTTTTCCTATAGATGATAAACTGAATTTTGTGCTTAATGTTTTCAATTATTAATTCTCCTTTAAACCATGAGCATAGTCTAGTAAAAATGTATTTAAGTCTTTAATAGAGATTTCATTTTTTAAAATAATTGCAACAACAGATCCTCTATCTAAAACAACAAAGCGATCCGCTATCTTATAAACATCATGAATATTGTGAGAAATGTAAATACAGGACTTGCCGTTTATTTTCAATTTTTCAACAAAGTTTAATACCTTTGCTACTTCTTTTAATGAAAGAGCGATAGTAGGTTCATCAAGAATAATTAGTTCTGCATTAAAGTGCATAGCTCTGCCGATAGCTATCCCCTGTCTTTCACCTCCTGATAATTTTTTAACTTTTGAATTTACAGTGATTCCAACTCCGCGAAAACCGATCATATTTTTTAAAATATGATCGGCAATTTCCTTTTCTTCTTTTACTTTTATAAAACCAAATCTATTTGTTAGCTGTCTTCCAATAAAAAAATTTCTCCACAAATCCTGATCTTCTGCAAGAGATTTGTCCTGATATACTGTTTCAATTCCAATTTTATGAGCAGCCTTTACATTGAATTTTGTATAATCAATTTTTTTATCCTTTACGAAAATCTCACCACTTGTAGGCGGAAAGACGCCGGTAATAATTTTTATTAATGTTGATTTGCCAGCTCCGTTATCTCCAATCAGACCAACTATCTCATTATTACCAACTTTAAAGCTAATATTATGCAGTGCTTGAATTTTTCCAAAATATTTTTCCACATTCTGTAGCTTAACTGCATGTAAGTAATCTTTATCCATGTTTAATGCTCCAAAAAAGTAATAGCTTATCTTATAAATATTCAAAACATCAAGAAATAGATATATCTGCACATCTAATGGACTTTTATGCAATCATGATTAAAAAATGTCTATTATTAGAATTAGTGATATTTAGAGTAATGGATTTTTATGCAGGGAGGACTGATTTTTATGCAAATAGTAATAAAAAAAAATATTTCTATATGTTTTTATATTTAAAATTACTTGGAGGAAAACCTCTGTATTTCTTATATAATCTAGAAAAATAATATTGGTCATTATATCCAATTGCATAAGAAACTTCTTTTATTGTTATATTATGGTCTTTTAATAATAATTCTTCTGCTTTTTCCAATTTAATTTCTATCATTACCTGTTTAAAACTTTTATTAAGATAGGAAGTAAAAATATGAGATATTGTAGAACTACTTTTTAAAACTATTTTTGATGCATCAGTAATACTAACGTTTTTTTTCATGTTATTTTTGGCATAGTTAATAAGTTTTTCTATTATTAAATTGCTTCTTATTTTAATCATATTCTGAGATGCAATATATTCAACAATTACTCTAAACAATTCTTTTATATTATCAATTTTTTCTTTAGAAAATGAGGGTGTTTTTAAAAATGCGATTATAAGCTTTTCTGCAGTTCCGATTTCATTCTGCCATTCTGAAATTATTTCCTGGTTTAATTTTTCATCATGCCTGTACTGTCCTAAAATAACAAAACCAAGATGAATGCCATCATAATAAATTGGAAAAATTGTTTCTATCATTCCGGCAAAGCATTTATATGTAATCATATCATTTTTAACTAATGCCGTTCTTCTTTTTTCTTTATCCAGTTCTAAACAGATATCTTTTCTATTTAATTGATTTTTAATTAATGTGCAGAATTCATTACAGGGTTTTTTTAGACCTACCGCAATTTCTTTTCCGGAAGGAGACATTAATCCTATTCGAATATCAAAGCAAAAAGAAAACTCATCAAATATCTGCTGAACATCCTTCTTTAATATTATTTCTATTGTACTTTTCATATCCTTGATAGATATTTTATAACATTTAAGCAGGGAATGTACAGGTCGTATATTGTTAGTATGAAATTTTAAAAACTGTTTCTTTCTCAGGACTCAGATTACACAGATTTTTACATAATCTGATAAATATTCTAATTCTACTAATCATAAATCTGTGTAATCTGAGTCTCATAAATAAACAAACAATATTATAGTAAAACTGTTTGATTATTGGGATTATGATGTTTAATATTAATACACCTGATAACTAATCTAAATTAAAAGTAATCGATTTAATGCTTTCTAAGATTGCTTCTCTGTAAATCGCAAATAGTTTAACTTCACCAGCTGCTTCCGCAATAACAATATTATCACCTTTCACAGTAATAAATGTTAAATATATATAAGTACTGGAAGAATAGGGCGCCAGCCATTCAAAATAAATACCCTTGCTGCCATTTTCTATTAATAATTCTTCTTCTTTATAAAGCTGGTATCCGTTATTGATAAATTGATTCTTTAATGCATCGCTCCAGAATTCAATATCCTTCACAGGGTAGTTTTCCGCTGTTTTAATACCAAATATTATTCCTTCCGGGCTTACAGCAGAGTATAGTCCTCCATCCTCAGACTCAGCTATTGCAAAGCCCGCCGGTTTTTCTATAGAGAAAGGAGGCGGAGTGCTGGGGCAGGATATAAAGAAAAGTACTAATAAAATAATAAGAATAATTCTACCATTCATATGTATTGCCTTTTTCGAGGAATGAATAAAGTCCAAGTGAGTTTATCCAGCTGAACATGGACTCAATATTATTGGGTATAGACCTTGATAAGAACGAAAACCGAATGTTTACAAGCGCGTAACCCCGCTCTATATCTATACGTCTTAATCTTCCTTTTAATTGCTCAATTTCATTTAATAGCCTTATGATTTCTGCTTCTATTGCGAGTGTATCTTCCATATTTGTTTCTTCAATAAGCTCTATGTTCTTTTCAAGTATTTCCTGTCTGCTGTTAATTCCCGATTCAAGATAAATTATCTCTTCTCTTATATCAATTGCAGTAGGTGAATAATCTTCTACTTCCTCACCTGTCTCTCTTAAGAAAGCAGTAAAGCTGCTTAAGTTGTTAATAGGTATGCGAACATTTATGCCCTGTTCGGAAGAATGCAGGAAATAGCCTCCGTTTTCTTCTGCAAACATAATTATATCTATTGCTGCCTGGTCCGGGTCAAGAACTAATAGAAAAATATCGAGCTGATATGTTAAGTAGCTGATGTTTTGTTGGCCGAACATTAATGAACTGCAAATAAATAATAGAATTATAGTTACTTTAATTATTTTCATTGTACTTCAAAACTCCTGATAGAACCTTTTAAACTCTCTATATTATTATTTAGAGATTCTTCACCAGGAAAAAAAACTTCCACAACATAAATAGTATCTTCTTTAATATAAACACTTACAAGGTAGAAATAAGGTACATTGTCCTTGCTTTCAAATAAGACGGACTTAAAATCGCCTAAAACAATTAGTTCTGAATTATTATAAAAAGGGCCAAGGTGATATGAAAGAGCCTTCTGCCAGAATGCCGTATCTCCTTCCGGTATATTTTCTGTTTTGCTGACACGGACTATAGTACCATCCGAGCTTTCCGCAATAAAGTACTTTTCTTTATCAAATACAGCAAAATTATCATCCAGTTCAAGACTGATATTTTCTATTGATGTATCCATGGAACTGTATAAAGGATTAAGCGCGGAAATCCAGGAAAAGGGTATCTCCTGTCTGGAATACTGCTCCTCCTGAAATCTTGGTGATAAATCTATAGTAATTCTTGAATAGGAAATCTGATTTGCAAGTACTTCCAGGGTGCTGTTTATAAGTTCTATTTCTTCTGTGAGCCTTCGGATTTCCTGAAGGATTTTAAGTTTTTCTCTTACATTTTCTGTTCGTTCTAAGAGGCTGTATAAACGGTCTCTTGTTTTCTGAGCTATTTCGAGCCTTCCCGCAAGGTCTCTATACGATTCTGTAACATCATATGTTTCTATAGATTTTGTTATTACTTCTTCGTAGTCCTGAAGCATTTGAAATATATCAAAGAATAATTCAGCAGGAACCCGAATTATTATGGAAAATTCAATTATCTGTTCTACGTATCCGCCGGATTCTTCCGCGATTTCGGTTATAACTTGTTTTGCCTGCTTTACTTCACTAACCATAAGATTTAAATATCCGGTATATATTCTTTTTCTCTGTTCAGCTGTTGTTGTGGATTGAGTATTTTCAGGTTCTGAAGATATATCAGTTATATCAGAATTCTCAAGTGAAATGTTAGAAATATCCGAATCCAGAGAATACTCTGAAACAGATGGCGGTGCAGGTTCGTCACTATACATTTCCTGTTCTGCCGGAGACTCCTCCCATCCTCCAATAGATCTGGAACTCATTGACGTGCATCCAATAAAACTCAATAACATAATTAAAATTAAAAATTTTGTTATCATTTTCATAATACATTAAATGTATGTCAAAGATGCTTATTTATCAAGGCAAAATGTTAATATTGTCTTTAAGCAACAATTATTTTACAAATTGATGGTAAAAATTTAAAGGGGGAATGTATGATAAAGAGATTAGCTATGGTTGTAATTGTTTCTCTACTTTTCTTACCTGTACTTTTTGCAGGGGGCGAAACAGAAACTGAAACAAGTCAAACCAGTACAACAGGAGCAGTAGAACAGGTAAATTTAACAGGAGCAGCTCCATCCGGAACACTGGAAATATTTTCATGGTGGGCAGGAGATGAAGGTCCGGCATTAGAGGCATTAATAGACCTTTACGTTGCAAATAATCCGGGAGTTACTGTAAATAACGCTACAGTTACCGGCGGCTTCGGTGTTAATGCAAAAGCAGTTTTAAAAACAAGAATGCTTGGAGGAGATCCTCCGGACTCATTTCAGGTTCACGCAGGCCAGGAATTAATAGGTACCTGGGTTGCAGCAGAACGAATGGTAGACCTTACTCCGCTTTTTGAGCAAGAAGGCTGGTTCGATGTATTCCCATCAGATTTAGTTGACCTTCTTGGAACAGATGAAGGAATCTGGTCTGTACCTGTAAACATTCATAGATCTAATGTTTTATGGTATGTTGAAGATAATCTCGCTGGCTGGGGAGTAGATGTTCCGGATTCATGGGATGATTTTCTAGCTCTGGCACCAGGATTACAGTCAAAGGGAATTACTCCTCTTGCATTAGGTGAAGCCTGGACAGTAAACCATCTGTGGGAATCAGTTGCATTAGGCGTTTTAGGCGCGGATAAATGGAGTAAATTGTGGGCTGGCGAACTATCTTTTACAAGCGCGGATGCAAAGGAAGTATGGGATGTATTTGGCGAAGTACTAAAATATACAAATGCTGATGCAGCTTCATTATCATGGCAGCAGGCTACAGATATGGTTGTAAACGGACAGGCTGCTTTTAATATTATGGGTGACTGGGCAGCAGGATATATGACTACTACCCTTAATCTTACACCAGGCCAGGGTTACTCATATGCAGCTGCACCTGGAAGTGATGGTGTTTTCATGTTCTTAGCGGATTGTTTCGGCCTGCCAAAGGGTGTAAAGAATGAGACAGCTGTAATTGAGTGGTTAAAGATCTGTGGTTCTAAAGCTGGCCAGGATGCTTTTAATCCTTTGAAAGGTTCTATTTCTGCACGAAGCGATTCAGATTTGTCATTATATAATGCTTATCTAAAGTCTGCTGCTGCAGATTTTCAGGATGATAAAATTGTTGCAAGCCTGATATACGGCGCTGCAGCTAATGAAGGTTTTATGAACGATTTCTCAACAATCATGGAAATGTTTTTAAGCAGCAAGAGCACAGACCAGGCAGCAAACGGAATGGAAGCTATAGCAATTCAAAATGGAATTCAATAACTAACATTTTTAAAAATGCAGTAATATCTCTAGGCACAAGGGGATATTGCTGCTTATTATATCCAGGCAGTTAAATCAAAATATAAAAGAAGATTATTATGAAGAAAACAAGAAGAGAAATGATGTTTGCTATCCTGATAGTAATTCCAAGTATTATCCTGATAGCAATATTTGTATATGGATTTATTGGAAATACTATCTATGTCTAACTATCAGATTGGGGCAAAGCTGTAGGCGGCCTTAAGGAAGATGTACAAATTAACATTATTGGATTTGATAATTTTGCTGAACTGTTCAGCGGGATATTGCATCAGAGATTCAGGCAGGATCTTATAAATGCTGTTTTTTATTCTTTATTCTGGCAGCCGGAATACCTCGCAGCTCTGCTCCTGGGTTCTTCATTTAGATTTATTTTTAAAAACAACTATTTAAGATTTTTTGAAATATAGATTGATAATTTTATTTTTTTATCTTATTCTAACTTAATAAAAGAGAATAATTTTTGAATATGAAGATTTTACATCTATCTGTTGCAGATAAACACCTCCTTTTCGGATTGATACTAAAAAAGATGCTTTCCCGTAAGGAAGATAAAGAGCTGGTAAAGACCCTTCATAGGGTGGAAAACCTTAATAAAAAAATAGAAACACTTCTTGATCTTTATGAAAAACAATTGTTTGAATTAAAGGGGTTGGAACAGGGAAATGGTGAATCTGATAATGATGCGTGTGTAATTGTAAAAGAAAATCCGGATATATTTGAAGCAGTTAAAACAAAAATTAATACAGATGTATTTATTTTAGAAGCTGACTGTGCTCTGGACTGCCTTGTTTATGCTAAAACGTTTAAACTTAAACTAATAGTAATGGATGATGATATGTCTGTTTATGATAATTATCTTGTTTCAAGAATTATATATAAGCTGAACAAAAAAATTCCTATTATTTATTTATGTGAAGTATCTCCGGAAGAGCATAATTATTATATTGCAAATAAAAGAGAGCTGAATATACATTATTTAAAAAAAGAAAAAAAGCTTGATAATATATTAAAAAAAATTGAATCTTATCTATAAATAATACAAATCCATTTGAAAATTTGGATACGGATTGAGGTTATTTCCGCTTTCTTATTAAATCTAATAAAATTTTTTTACAGGATTTATAAGATTGACAGGATTATAATTTAATATTGGATAAAGCCTGTTTTAAAAATAAATAAATGAAAATTACAAAAATAGAGATGGAGTTGCACTCAAATCGAAAGATATGTAATTTTTTGATCCTACTTAATCCTGTGCTTAAATTATAATTGTTTTCTTTGATAAATCCAATATTGTAATAATTCGATATTTTAGTATACTAATAATTCAAAATGGAGCAAATATGCAGATTAAATTATTTAAATCCTGTCCGGAATGTAATTCCAGAAGTATAAGTTTTATTAATAATAAAAAATTTTACTGTAATGACTGTTCATTTACTTATTTCCATAATGCTGTTGCAGCTGTTGCTGTAATCATTGAATGTAATAGTAAAATTCTTTTAACAAAGAGGAATTTAGAACCTGCAAAAGGCAGACTGGATTTGCCCGGCGGATTTGTAAATCCCGGTGAAACACTCGAACAGGCAGCAAAAAGAGAAGTTAAAGAAGAGCTTAAACTTGAATTAGACAAAATAGAATACTTTGGTTCTTATAATAATATTTATCAATATAAACATATTACATACAATTCAACAGACGCGGTTTTTATTACTAAAATAGAAAACATAAATATTCAGGAATTTAACCACGAAATTTCTAAACTATTATTATTAAGCTGCTCAGAAATAGACCTTAATCTTATAGGTTTTGAGTCTATGAGAAATGCGGTTTCCGATTATATCAGTTTAGGAAAACAGTAATTAAGTACTTCTTTTTTTCTTTTTAGAAAGATAAATACCGTCTTCATCAATAATGATTACTTCATTTCTAAAAAGCCCGCCTATAGTTTTTTTAAAAAGTTTTTTACTCATGTTAAGTGTTTTTTTAATCTGCCCCGGGTCACTGTTATCATTTAAAGGTAGAAAGCCGTCTGCATTTTTTAATGCATCTAATATAACTGTACGCTCATTTATTACTGCTTTATATCCCTGAGGTTTAAGGCTTACATCAATTTTATTATCTTCTCTTAATTTTTTTATATAACCTGTTCTTTTATCTCCGATTTCTATTTTTTCAAATATCTCATTTTTGTATATAAGCCCGGGAAATTTATTATCGATTATTACAAGCATTCCTAGTTTGGATTTTGAATAAACAAGCAGCTCAACTTTCTGGCCGTTTTTTAATTTTTCTATATCTTTATGAAAGTATCTGCGTAAGCGTGTAGTTCCGATTACACCGTTTTCTTCATAATTTAAAATAACATAAACAATGGCGTTATCGCCTTTATAGAGCTTATTATACTGTTCACGAACCGGGACAAAAAGGTCTTTTTCTATTCCCCAGTCCAGGAAAGCACCAAAATCTGTTACAGATTTTACTGTTAAGCATGCAAAATCACCCAGCTCTGCTATCGGGGCTGTAGTTGTAGCTTTTAAGCTGTCTTTTGAATTATTATAAATAAAGACATTAAGCTCATCACCTTCTCTTGTTCCTGAAGGAACATCTATTTTTGGAAGATAAACTGTATCTTTCCCGTCTGTAAGATATGCTCCGCCTTTTTGTTTTTCAGAAATTTTTAATTTGTTGAATTTTCCTATTTTCAGCATATGCTAATTATCATACTGCTAAATAAAGGAATTAGTAAATAGAGGAATATTATAAGCAATTTGTGATGTTAATGCTTTTGCATATAATCATGCTGCAAAATACATACCTTATACCGCCGCCATAAAAAAATTGAATTTACACTTTTTTATCTATATAATTTCTTTTGTAATAATCCGGATGATATTTTTTCAGGCAATCCGGGCATAGTCCGTGTGAAAATACAGCATCTGTACGTGTGGAAATATATTTTTCAACCTGTTCCCAGTATCCTTTATCATTTCTTATTTTTTTACAACCTGCACATATTGGTACTATTCCTTTTAATGTTTTAATTTCTATAACCGCAGTATAGTTGAATAAAATAATAGTTTTCTAATCAATCGCAAATTTAATAGTTTCATAAAATTCCGGAATAATGCATTTAGTTTCCGTACTCTGCTTGTCAAGTGTACGCTCAAATCTTCTCACTCGCACTGCATTCCTGCTTAATATTTCCCAATGCATAGGTATTACATTTAAAGGTTTTATCTCAGTTACAAGTTGGACTCCGTTCTTAACGCTTGCCTCTATTCCTCCAATAGTAACAAATAAAATATCAGGATTTGTCTCTATTGGTTCTAGAGGTGTTGCACCGTCTCCTAAAAAAATAATTGTTTTATCCGCAAATTGTATATTGTAACCTGTATGATCCTCATTAGGCCGGAGCCCGTGCGCGATATCAATTTTACGGATATTAATCCAGCCATTAGTAAATGAGCCTTCTGTAATTACATTAAATCGCGGAAAGTCTTTCTGAATGCTATTAGTCCCAATTATTGGAATGGAATCCACTCCTTTTATATATTCGAGCCTGTTGCAGTGGTCAAAATCATTATGAGTTATTATAATCAGATCTACAGGTTCGAGGTTTTCCGCAAGTTCTGCAGTAAACCTGTCTGTAAATAAATCTCCCGGATCTATTAAAATACGGTGGCTGCTGTCTTCTATTAGAAAACAGGCAGTTCCAAAGTATGTAATATAAATATTACTATTACTGTTATCCAATTCTTCTATGTTTCCTGCTGAATTATTAGTTTCTAAATTGATACATGAAATATAAAACATCAATATAGGAATTAATAAAAACATACTGATTTGTTTAATTATTTTCATTTAAATAATTTTCTATAAACTCGTAAGGTTCTATATTTCTTATAACATTCAGCTGTTTTAAAAAGTTTATCATGTTAAATAGGCTGTTATCAAATGAATCAAATAATTTTATAAAAATATCTTGATTATCCGTATATGTTCTATACTGCATTATATATGCATTATTTACTTCCATATCCGTAAAGCCATGAAATGAGTTCGTCCGGAACATATTTTCGTACTCATTCTCATATTGATTTTTATATTGCGCGATAATTTCCTCTTTCTTTTCGAGTTTATCTTCTAAATCCAGGTCACTCGAATAAAGTGCATCAAGCTCAAGATACAATTTGTTGAGATACTCTCTGTAGACTTCTTTATCCTGTATATATGCAGTTATTAAATTGTGCTCATCAGAGTCTGTGCCGTATAATTTACCGATATACTGTAGTGCACCCTGGTACCCTATAAAATCCGCAAGATTCTCATTAAAGTTTATTTCATTCTGTATAAAAATTGTTGTGTGTGTCTGTTCATGTATAATTAAATTTACCAAACGGAAAATTGTAAATTTCGCAAAAAATGAAAATACAGGATCTTCGAGTATGCCGAGTGTACTAAATGCGGTAACTTTACGTACATATATATCATCATAACCTTCCATTTTTAACCTGTTTACCTGGTAGTTGGCATGCCTCTCTATAAAATATCCCTTATATGGAAATTCACCCATCGGAAAAAAATTCCATATATAAGGTTCGAAAGAATCGGATTTGCACGCGGAAATTAGGGTAACAAGATAGTCCCTTTCTATTTCTTTGTATCTTGTATAATTTTTTCCTTCATTTAATCCAAGCTCATCTACTGCAAACTTTTTTATATCTATTACATGCAGAAGCAGCTCTTCTGTTTCATCATCTGTGTTTTCATCCGAAAGAACAGTTTCAAAGTCTACTGTGTTACTGTAATAATTGAGCATTACAGACCCTTGAGTAAGGTAGTAGCATTGAGATAAAAACAAAATGAACGATAATAGTGCTGGTAAAATAAATAATTTTTTCATATCTGTTTCCTAATATATTAAAAATTGTGCATGAAGTTCAAGGACTTCAATAAGTAAGTAATAATAACTATTATTGAATAGACAATATTTAATTAAGTTATTATCTTATATTATATAGAGGTGATTATGAAAAAAATATTAATTTTTTTATTTTTTGTGGTGCTTGCATCGTGTGTACCGGAAACAAGAAACCAGAGTGAGGCTGATATGGATTTAAAGGATAGGCTTACGCCTTTGCAATACCATGTAACACAGGAAAATGGTACAGAACCGTCTTTTAATAATGAATACTGGGATAATAAAGAAGAGGGTATTTATATTGATATTGTATCAGGAGAAGTACTGTTTAGCTCTACGCATAAATATAATTCAGGTACAGGATGGCCCAGCTTTTATCAGCCTGTAGATGAGAGCAATATAAAGACCGAAGCCGATTACGGACTAAGTGCTATGCGTACGGAAGTTAGAAGCAAAGGTGCGGATTCACATCTTGGACATTTATTTCCCGACGGCCCGGCGCCTACAGGCCAGCGGTACTGTATCAATTCTGCTGCACTGAATTTTGTTCCTAAAAACGAGATGGAGAACCAGGGCTATGGAGATTATCTTTATTTATTTGATTCAGAACAGGTTAACATTAAGACAGATACGGAAAATCAGGAAGCTGTTCTTCCTGTAAACCTCGAAACAGCATATCTTGGTGGAGGATGCTTCTGGTGTACAGAAGCAGTTTTTGAAAGAGTGGAAGGTGTTGTAAATGTTGTTTCCGGGTATTCCGGAGGTGATGTGCCCAATCCGGATTATAATGATGTAACCTCCGGCAGAACCGGGCATGCGGAAGTAATTAAGATTAAATATAATCCGGATATTATTTCTTACAGTGGAATACTCAAAATGTTTTTTAAGGCGCATGACCCAACAACATTAAACAGGCAGGGTGCGGATGAGGGAACTCAGTACAGGTCAATTATACTTTATAATTCGGAAGAACAGAAAACAATTGCAGAAGAAGAAATTGCAAAGCATATTTCATATTTTGATGAACCGATTGTTACAGAAATAGTCGAGTTTTCCGATTTTTATCCTGCAGAAGATTATCACCAGGATTTTTATGATAACAATCGCGAGAATGGTTATTGCAGCTATGTAATTGCACCGAAGCTTGATAAATTGGATTTATCAGATAGTTTAAAATAAAGAATCTCCAGGGTTAGGCTTTACAATGAGTTATTGATCTGGCGGGGTTTCTTTATTTAATTTTGGCAGTTGTATCTATAGAATATTCATCACTCCATGATCCGGGCCCTGATTTATAAACCGTACATGGCACAGCCATTTGTAGGGAAGGTTTTATCCAGTTGTGCAGTTCTGCCGCCTACGCCTGGTTTTTTTAGAACAGGTATACTTCAATACCCATATCAGCTAAGTCTAAAGCAGCCTGAATCCCGCAATTCCACCGCCTGCGGCTAATACTCTTTTATGCATTGGCTATACCTTTTTTCCAATTTTTTACTCTTAATTTCTTGCGTTTTGTAAATGAAACAATCTTAGCCATCATTTCCGTTCGGTGAATTGTCAAATCTTCCTGATTTTCAAAGGAAAGCTCTTCAATCTGATTTGCCTGTTTCGCTCCATTATAAATTTTTTCACCTTTTCCGCTGCGAACTACAGTTGTCGTGTATCCATCCGGTGACCCCAGTCCTCCCATCGAAATATCGGCAAAATCATTAGCAAAATCCGGACATGCAAAACACGCAGTCCTGGCAATCTCATCAACGGCATCAAACGGCAAATGTATATTTTGACCATTTTCCAGAGAGACAATTACATCTTCTTTAATGTTTAGTTTTTTCACATTTTTCAATTCTATTTTCAATTTCTTTTCTAATTTTATACGGGCATTCTCATCGAAAGAAAAATTCTCCATGCAGAAAAGCCCAATAGTTAACGTGATAATATCAGCTGGAATGACATTTAACAGCTGCATTTTTCTTACCGTGTATATTTGACAGGGAGTCCCCACTATAGCGATACTTTTTATTACATTTGTCCCCCAGTTTTTAATTTCACGTATTACCGGGGAATATGTGCTGTATTTCCCTCCCATTTCTTCCAAATGCAGAGTTTTATCATAATGGGATCCTGCTGCATCTATTATTTCTTCAGGATTAGTGACCAGGACTGGTCGGCGGGCAAATGGGCCGATTTTTTTTGATACAATCGCCCCCTGGATAAAGTTTTTCTTTAGCGCATAAATCAGCAATGAAGTTACAACCCCGCCATCGGTGCAGACTTTCATAATTTTGTTGTTTCTAGTCCGGGCCGAAACAAGTTTGCGGAAAGTTCCTATAGGTGCTTTCCAATCTAATCTTTCCTGCAGTTCTTTATTCAAAGCTTTAATCTGCGGACAAATTAGATAGCAAATACCGCATTTCAAACATTTCGCTTCATCGACAAATCTTGGGCTGCCGTCCTCATCTAATTCCAGGGCATTCAGATCTTCTGCTGAACAAAATGAGACACATCCGCCACAGCTGCCGCAGATACCTTTATTTTGCACTTCAGTGATTAAGTCTTTAAAACTTTTGATCTCTTCAGACACCTAGGTTATCCTTTATTCTGGCAGCCGGAATACCGCGCAGCTCTGCTTCGGGGATGAACGCTATGAAATAGTGCGGCTTGCCGAAACCTTACAGAACGAAGATACCTCGGAGCTCTGCTCCGAGGTATCTTCATTTTTAATTTTATTTTCTCAGTTATTTCATAATCAGGTTCAAAAATGTGATCAATAAAATCTTGACGAACCTGCTGACTGAAACGGTTAATCTCCCCGACCTTTGTTAGGATCACGGTCGACACGTAATTACCTTTGATTGCTAAATATCGTAAAATTTGCATTATATATGTAAAGTTGACGTTTTGGGGACAACGGGCATAACAACGGCAGCAGACTAAACATAAACAGATTCCCGGAGATGCAGGTACCTTCCCGCGCATCCCGCACAGAATCAGCCTGATAATCCGCCGGGAGTTATACTTTTCATCGGTGTCGGTTACTGGACACTCCGCAGCACAGGTGCCGCAGGCAAAACATCTTTTTATGTTTTATCCTCCAGGCTGCGAGGAAATTTCCTCACTGAAAATAATAGTCAAACTTAAAATCCAAAAACCTAACATTCCTCTGGATTTTTCGCTTTTTCACCCTATAGGTCAAATTATATATCAATCGCTAAAGCGATTTCAAGGGAAAATTTAGTATAATCTTCAAAAAAGATGTTATTATTGTAAAAATACCGGAAAATATACTAAAATATTAACAATCATTACTCTGAAAGAAAATGCCTCTCCCTTCAAAAAAAATCTATAGGAAAAAAAATATCAATTAAGGCCGGCCGGATCAACGCCATAAACCTATTTAATCAACCTTGCCCAGGTTGATTTTTGCCTTTTATAATCCGCAGAACATCCTGGTGTCTCTGGCAGTAGCTCTTCTTTATTGCTTTCCTGGTGTTATGATAAAAAATAGATTCTGAAATACCGGCCAATTTATAATGTTTTAAGCATATATATGAAAAATTAATTTATTTCCAATGAACCGTATTGGTTTCTTTATTCAATTTTAGTAGTTGCATCTATAGAAAATTCATCACTCCATGGTCCGGGGTCTGTTTTATAAACCGCACGGATTTTATAATATAATTTTTTTACATTTTCTATTTTAATATCAATAAACTGCGGCATCATCAGGCGTTTTACAATATATTCCCAGTTTTTAGCGGTATCCTCCCTTTTTACTATTTCATAATATACTGCTTCCGGTATTTTATTCCATTTTAAATTGATTCCATACTTTATTCTTTTTACTTCTATATTTTTTATTTTTCTTAAATAACCTTTTTCCGATTCTTTTATTGCTTCTGTTTCGGTTTTTCTTGCCTCTGCCATTTTTCTAATTGATTTCTCAAATTTCGGATATTTTTTCAGGATACTTTCAAATGTTTCTTTTTTCAGCCTGTAAAAATCACTATACTCCCGCGCCTTTATTGTCGCAGTTCTCGGGGTTCTTAAAAGTAATGCAATTTCACCAAAAAATTGGCCTTCTGTTAATGTCGCGAAATGTTGTTTCCCATCTGCAGACAAAACATCTACCGCACCGCTTCCAATAAAATACATGTCATCTCCCACTTCTCCTGCTTTTACAATATAATCACCTGGAGTAAATACAACTGATTCCAGATTAAAAATAATCTCTTTAATAAATTCTTCGCTCGCGCCTGTAAAAAGAGGGACTTTTGCTATTATATCTTTGTTTAAATGGAGTGAGATTGATTCCTTTAATTGTAATGGAAGATCATTCATTATTTCTGTTTCATTATATCCGTGCCTGGAGTCCCATAAATAATAATAATAGCTATTTACCTTTTTTTTCATATCATTTGGAATATTCCTGTAATTTAAGAATGTATTTATTGTTTTCATTTTTTCTTTAAATTTGGTCTTGGCAATATCAATATTTGCAATAAGGTTTGCTATATTACCAATTATCAGGCCATACATTGCCGCGCCCATAAATTCTATAAAAATTACAAAAACAGTCTGAACATTTCCCACAGGTACAATATCTCCGTATCCTATTGTAGTAAGTGTTGTAATTGTCCAGTAAAATGCCCTTATATATTGCGACACAGGATCGATCCCGGGTGCAGGTTCTGATAAATAAATCCAGCTGCATGAAATAAAATGGGCTATAAGCATAATCCATGCAACTAAGATTAATAATCTTAAAATAGCAGGATTTATCCTGGAACTTGCAGATTTTTGTATTGTTCCTGTGATTCTAATAAGCTTTAACAGGCGGCCTAATCGGAAAAGTTTTAAAAGCTTGCTTAAGGCTTCCATATGCTTCATAGATCTTAGGAGGCTTGAAAAAGGGAATGCTGCCAACAGGTCTATAATAAACCAGGATTTTAAATATCTTTTTGCTATATATAAACGGTCGGTTATTTCTTTTCCTTTTACATATACAGAAGTATTAAAGGAAAGAACAATATCAAAAATATAAATTGATGTTATAAACCAGTTTAAAATACGAAAGAACAGGTCTTCCTCTATTTTAAAAACAATTACCAGAGGTATTTCAATTGCAATATATAAGGATGCAATTAAAATTATTATATCCCAGAATATTAGTAATCTACTTTCAGCATTTATAATAAATTTCTTCATATTTATAAAATCGGATTCTATTTGTGTTATAGAGTATTAATCGTAATATTTTCACTTAAAAAAAGTAAAGCTGTTTCGTATTATTCAATTAATTAATAAACTAATTAAAACTGAACTGTTGCAATAGCCAATCCATTTCCCTGGTCTACACAGCTTATTAAAACATTTCCGGAATCCTCGCACCATTTTTTAATGTCTTCCGGAAAGCTGGGGCAATCTGCATGGACTTCAAGTACCGTCCCTGCGGCTATTGAATTTGCCTTAATCGCAACTTTAAGCACGGGCCTCGGACATTTCATTCCTTTACAATCTAATATTTCTGCCATTCTCACTCCTTTTAATAAGTAAATTTATTTAACTGTATTTTTCCGTTATAATCTCTAATCAGAGAGCTGATTTTTTTGCCTTTTTTATTTCTTAAATTGACAATCAAAGGCATTTTACCAGGAAGGCTGTGTGTCGCGCATCCCAGGCATGGATCATACGCACGGAATGCCATTTCAACCATATTTAAAAGTCCGTCATCTACCTTTCCGTTCTTAATTAATTTTTTTGCAGCCCTTTCAACAGACATGCACATTGCAGCAGAGTTTCCAAGTGATGCAACTATTAAGTTGCAGCCTGTTATAACTCCCTTTTCATCTGTTTTATAATGATGAATTAATGTGCCTCTTGGGGCTTCCACAATACCAATACCCTCGGAAGGTGTTGCCAGCTCCATGTTTCTAATATTATCCGAGCATAATTCCTCATTTTCAGAAAGCTCGGCAATCCTTTCTGCCGAATACATAGTTTCAATTAATCTTGCCCAGTGTATTCCCAGAGAATTATGCACTGGTTTTTTTCCGAATGTTTCATACATGATTTTATATTCCTTATCTGCAAGAGGGGTTGCCATTCCATCAGAAACATTTAAACGCGCAAGCGGAGCAACTCGATAAATCCCGCTCTCCTTGCCGTCAACAAAGCCCTGCCAGCCTTTAGCTTTTAAAAACGGAAACTTAATATAAGACCATGGTTCTACATGCTCTCCAATAACATCAAGATATTCAGAAGGCTGGAATTTTAATAATTCGGATCCTTCGGGATCTATTACTCTTATATCACCTTCATAAAAATTTACTTTATTATTATTATCTACCATACCCATATAATATGTTTCATGGTAATATATATCAGACAGTATCAGGTCCATATAATCTTTGTTATCCAGAACAAGCTTGTGAAAGGTATCAATTGTAAATTTTGCGAATTCAATAGCATCCTTAGATAATTCTTTCAATTCTTTTCTTGTTTCTTCGCTGACTTTTTTTGCAACTCCTCCCGGCAGGCCGAAAACAGGATGCACCGGTTTTCCTCCGATTTCCGACATAAGGTCTCTTGTCCGTTTTCGAATTTCTATAACCTTTTTTCCAATTTCTACACCGACAGTATTTATAACGCCTAAAATATTTCGGTCTTTTTTATCTGCATCCGGCCCGACAATAAAATCCGGCCCCGCTAAAATATAAAAATGCAGGACATGGTCTTCAAACATGTGAAGGTTATAAAACAACTCTCTTATAATTTTAGCTGGCTCTGTCGGCTCCACCTTATATAAATCGTCAAGTGCTTTTGTGCTTGCAAGATGATGAGCGCTCGGGCATACTCCGCAAATCCTCGATGTAATCTGCGGCATATCCTCAGCAAGACGCCCCTCGGAGAATTTTTCAAACCCCCTTAATTCAGGCACCTGCAAAAAAGCCTTTTCCACATTTCCTTCATCGTTTAAGAATATATCTATCTTTCCATGGCCTTCGAGTCTTGTAATGGGATCTATAGTAATTTTATTTTTCATTTACACTTCCTCTTTCCTTTCTTTTCCTAATAGGGAATCAGAAACACAGTATCTATAGAATGTTCCTGCAGGATCTGCAATCCCGTCAAGTATCTTTTCAACGGATTCTTTTGTTTCACCGTCTATAATCCCGCCTAAAGTGCCTATCATCTTAGCCCCCTGGTCTGCTTCCAAAACAGGGCCGAGGCAGCCGGTACATGGCATATTGCCTTTTATACACGGATAATCACACCCATCCCTTGTTGCAGGCCCCATACAAATAACGCCCTGCGCTAAAAAACATGTGTCCGGATCTGCAATTATTTCGTGGATTCTTTTTATTTCCTTAATAGCAATGTCTTCCGGTTTGGATTTATTTCTATCACATGATGCGCATAAAGCTTTAATCGGGGCAATAACAGTTTTTTTCGGGGGTAAGTCTCCGCTTAGTATTATTTCCAGAGCTCCCGCAATCATAGCAGCAGTAGGCGGACAGCCAGGCAGATAATAATCCGTATCTATTATATCATCCAGCTTATATAAGGTTTTAAATATTTCCGGCAGCGTTAATTTTATATCATTAACTACATATTCTGTTTGCGGTATTATTTTTTCCGGGTTAACAACAGAAGGGCAATCTATGAAGGACGAATTAAATATTTCATCCATATTCTTAAGATTGGCCAGTGAAGGTACGCCCCCCATGCACGCGCAGCTTCCAAAAGCAATTATTAATTGCGATTTTCTGCGTAATAAGTCAACTATCTTTTTCTGGTGTGTATTCTGGATTCCACCGCTTATTAAGCTTACAGTTATTTCCCTGTCTTTTAATTTTTCAACATCATCATATTTAAAATCCATTGCGCATGGCCATAAAACAAATTCAACTTTGGCCGCGATATCAAGTAATTTTACTTCTAAATCAACAATTGACTCATCACAACCGCCGCATGAAGAATTCCAGGCTATTGCTATTTTGGGTTTACTCATATCAGAACTCCTGTTTCTACATAACCTTTTAATTTTAAAGGGCCCAGGTCTTTAACGGTTTCCGCCATAAAATTTACAACTTCTTTAAATTTCTGAGCTTCACCGGCAGCAACCCAGTCAAGTTTTACTCTTTCCTCATTAATACCAAATTGATTAAGCATTAGCTTTAACAGCATCATTCGTTTCATAGCTTTTATATTACCATTTCTGTAATGACAGTCACCCGGGTGGCATCCAAGAATCATAACACCGTCCGCTCCTTTTCTAAAAGCGTCCAGCACAAACTGGGGGTCCACACGGCCGCTGCACATAACACGTATCAATTTTACATCCGCGGAATAATCCAGCTTCTGGCCGCCCGCTTTATCTGCCCCTGCATATGAACACCAGTTACACACAAAAGCAATAATATTGGGATTAAAATCACTCATTTAGAAGCCCCCTTATTTCCGCGTAAATTTCCTTATCTGTAAAATGTTTGGCTGTAGATGCTCCACTCGGGCATGCTGCCGTACAGGTGCCGCACCCGCGGCAGATTGCTTCGGTTACAACAGAAACCATTTTTTCTTCATTATATGAAACAGCCTTAAAAGGGCATACTGTTATACAGAGTTTGCATCCGGAACATTTTTCTTCATCTATAAAAGATGTCATTATTTCCAGTTCGATCTCTTTACCTGGAATTAGTTTGCTTAATATATCTCCGGCAACTGCCTGGCCCTGTGTTACGGATGCCGGAACATTAGCAGGAGCTGCCGCACAGCCTGCGGCATATATACCATCAAGAACTGTTCCTGTGTTGTGTAATAATTCATGGTCCGGTTCAAAAAAATTATTATTATCTAAATTTATATTCAGTTTTTCTGCCAGTTCCTTTATTTCTTCTGAAGGCAGTAATCCTGTTGAAAGAACTGCCATGTCTACATATAAAGGAGAAAAACCGTCGCCTGTTATTTGTATTTTCCCGTCTGCTGAACTTTTTTCTATCTTAATGGAAGAAAGGTTTGTACAGTGAAGGAGATTTGTTCCTGCCGCCTTTTGCTCATTTAAGAACTTATATTCATTTGGATTATTTAAAACAAGATCATTATGAATATTATAGGCCTCTATATCCGGATTATCTATACGTAACAATGCTCCTACTTTTAAGGAATTTGTACAACAAACCCGGGAACAATACGGCAGTCCGTTTTCTGTAAGTGAACCGGCACAGTGAATAACGGCAACGCTTTTTGGAGACTCACCGTTTTTAAGAACAATTTTACCGTCTGTCGGCCCGTTGGAACTTGCAAGCCGTTCAAACTCATAAGTTGTATAAACATTTTCTATTTGCTTATAACCAAGTTCTGTTATTCCGGAAGGATCATAATTTTCCAACCCGGTAGCAACAACTATAGAACCTACCTTTAAAGTAATATCCTCGTCTTCCTGTTCAAAATTTATAGATTTAAACGGGCAGATTTCTTTACATGCTTCACAGGAGTTATCTATAAAATGTTTACAATTTTCTTTATCAATCACTGCTGTTGCAGGCACAGAACCCGCAAAAAGCGTATAAACGGCTTTCCTGTTTCCAAGGCCAAAATGGAAGTCGTTTTTAACAGTTACAGGACAGACATCAAAACATTCTTCACAACCTATACAGCTGTCTTCTATAAACCTTGCTTTTTTCTTTACAGTAACTGTGAAGTTTCCAAAGAATCCGGCAACGTCCTCTAATTCCGCGTTTGTAATAACCTCAATATTGGAGTCATCCCTAACGTCGGACAATAATGGTGCAAGAAGGCATGGTGAGCATTCCATGTTCGGTGCAATCTCTTCTGTTTTTATAACCGAACCGCCAATAGAGATATCTTTATCTACAAGGTATACTTTTCTGTTTGCCTTTGAAAGGGTTAATGCTGTTTTTATTCCGGAAATTCCACCCCCGATAATAAGAACATCGGAGAGCACTTTCATAGTCGGTTTTTCAAGGTCATTTGCAAACCTGGAACGGTTTATAGAAGCATTAATAAGCCTTATTGCTTTTTTTGTTGCCTTTTCTTTGTCCTTTGTAACCCACGCGCATTGTTCCCTTATGTTTGCCATATGGATTCTGCTCATATTAATGTTCTGTGATTCTGCAATATCCCTGAAAGTTTTTTCATGCAATTTCGGGGAGCATGCCGCAATAATAACGCTGTTTATTTTTTTGAATTTTGTATATTTATTATCCCCTTTTAATAATTTTGAGATAGTTTCTTTTTCCTGCGGGGAACACAGTAAATTGCCTGTAATTATTAAATTGATATCATCACGGGATTTTGCCCAGCTTTTTACAGCATTAAAATCTATAAGATTACTGATATTTGAGTTACATTTGCATAATAATAATATATTGATTCCATTATCATCAGCAGGTTTCTCAATGACATTCATGTAATTTACCTCCAATTCAATTACCGCCTACACACGTATTTAAAGAAAACCAGTTTCTTGCTTTTTGTTTTACAGTATTTACTATTTCATTAAACGATAAAGATAATTTGTCAGATAATTTTTCACTAAAATTAATACAGTCAGATATAACAATACCTATAATCATACAATCATCCGGCATTGCAAGCCTTAGTTTAGTGCCCAGTTCCCAGAGTATTGGAAGATTAAGGCCATGGGATGATATTAAATTATATTGATTATTCATTTGTACGGATTTTATAGAAAACTGTAGGCAGTGTCCTGGTTCATGAGTATCAGAAATAAAACTATCAATAATCATTAACCTTTTATACCCTATAAAATCTTCAAGTAAATCCATGCCTCCGGTATAATTTTCCTTAAAATATATTTTATTATATTCTGTTTCGAATAAGCTATTCTTTAAGGCCTTTAAAACCAAAAGGCCTATAGCATCATCCGAAAGAATCGGATTGCCCATTCCAATAATCAGGTTTTCATATGTTCTCATTCTATATATAAGTCTATTAAATTTTAGAATAATTACAAATTTATTTGTAATTTTTATTTTTTTTATGATATTACTTTAAAAAGCGGATATGCTTTTACTGTACTTTTCTTTCCCTTTAAACTGAATTCTTCCGGCTCACCTACTGATACATGTCTTTTTACCAGGTTATATGTTGATTCTGATATTAAACATCCCATATGAGGTGCACTGCTTTCAAGCCTTTGCCCTATATTAACATTATCACCAATCATCGTATAATCCAGCCTGAAGGATTCACAGCCGATATTACCCAATATTAAAGTTCCTGTATTTATTCCTATTCGAATTTCAATTGGTTCTAAAGAATCCTTATTAAATTCCTTTAATTTCTTAAGCATTTCATGCGCGGATGTAACTGCATTCAGCGCGTCCTTATTAATATCTCCGGAATCAAACCTCGTTACAATTGCATCACCTATCAATTTATCAACAATTGCATTGTTCGACTGAAGCACTTTAATCATAATATCAAAATAAGAATTAAGAAGCTTTACAACTGCAATAGGGCTTAATTTTTCACATTTTTGTGTAAAAGAACAAATATCAGTGAACATTACTGTTATTACTTTTTCTTCCGGGTCTCTATTTTTTATTCCTTCTATTATATCGCTGACATTTTCCAGTACATCACTTGCAATATATTTTGAAATTGCTTCACGCTCTTTTTTCTTTTTTTTGTCTGCTATTGCTTTTGCGACTGCTTCCTTAAGGTCCTGTTCTTTGAATGGCTTTGAAAGATACTCAACAACGCCAAGCACTTTTCCCTTTTTTTTATCTATATCCGCGCCTCTTGCAGATACCATTATAATCGGGGAGTTTATGTCTTCATCCTGTTTAGCCTCCATACAGAAGTCCCATCCGTTCATAACAGGCATATCATAATCGCAAGTAATAATATCCGGCCTTAACTTTTTTGCCGCTTTTAATCCTTCCAACCCGTTTTCCGCGGATGTTACAATAAAACCAAGCTGTTTAAACATTTTTGTAATAAGGCCGCGGACCATCTGGCTGTCATCAATAACAAGCGCTTTTTCCTTTCGTCCTTTAACAGGAGGTGTTATTATAGAGGTAATTCTATCGTAGTTTTCCAGAGACTTAAGCGGATATAGTAAAACGTCCCTCGCTCCAACTTCGAAACACTCTTCTATAATGTCTGAACTATTGCCCTTAAACAAAATAACAACAGGAATATGATTAGATAAATTTGCCTTTTTTACTTTCTCGCATAATAGTGTGCCTTTCATATCAAAAAGATAGTAATCTGTCATAATTAAATCCGGAAAAATGTCGTGGGTCACTCTCATGCATTCATCCCCGGATTCAGCAAAATAAACAATAAAACCAATTTTTAATAATTCTTCTTTTATTTCCTCTACATTGCTTTCATTCTTACTTACTAACAGTATTTTCTTTGGCATATTAACAGCGCTTCGTATAATTGATTCAAATTTCATTTTCGAAAACGGAATGGGCAGGAACTCATCCGCGCCTATTTTCTGGGTTAGACTTGATAAATCATTGCTGGTTGCGGAAAAAATAATAAAAGTATGTTCGAGCCCTTTTACATCCTTTATCTCATCTATAATAGCTCTATCCATAATATTAAATAAAGATTCATTTAGAAATAAAATATCCGGTTTAGATGTTTCCAGTTCATTTATAAAATATTTTTCATCATTTAATACTATTGTTTCTATGTTATATTTTTTACAGGATATATCAATTAAACGTTTACTTAATTCCTGTTTTGAAGCAATAAAGGCTTTTGCTTTCATTTCTTTACCCGGTAAATTGTGGTCTGGCCCATATATTCCGTTTTAAAACTATCTGTTATATTGTAAAGATTTTCCGCTGCCCCCATTATTAATATTCCATTGTAATCTAATAATTCATAGAATTGTTTAATTATTTTCAGTTTTAATTCCTTAGAAAAATATATAATTGTATTCCTGCAGAATATAATATCAAAAAACGGAAGATTATTGGAAAAATTTCTGGACAGGTTTATTTTCTTAAATTCAATCATTCCTTTTATTTCGTCTGTTATCTGCCACATATTATTTTTTTTAATTTTTATGTACTTCCCCTTATATTTTTCCCTCATACCTTTTTTTACTTCATCATCCGTATAAAGGCCTTTTTTTGCTTTTTCTATTGCACTGTTAGATATATCAGTTGATAAAATATATATGTCTTTAGTATTTAAACTGTTATTATTGTCTATTTCTTCTTTTAATATCATGGCAGTGCTGTAAGCTTCCTGGCCTGTGCTGCATGCAGCAGACCACATGCAGATTTTAGGTGAAAGTTGAGAGGACTTAAGTTTATTGGAAAGAATTCCCGGTATTATTATATTTTGCAGAGTTTCAAAAGGATGTGTATCTCTAAAAAAGGACGTTTCCTGGGTTGTCATATATTCAATTATTTTTTTCTGAAGTTCTTTTGAAACGCCGTTTTTAAGGTTTAAATACAAATCGCTGAAAGATTTAAAATTATTTTCACGAATAAGTTCACATAATCTTGTATTAAATAAATATTTCTTTTCCACCGGAATATCCAGCCCGCAGGATTCTAACAGATATTTTTTTAATAACAGGAATTCATCATTGTTTATTTTAATCAAAATTATCACCTATAACCAATTAGTTGAGTCTCCATAATTTTTATATAATCTCTAAAATTCTCTCAAATATTCTGTTTAAAGGCAGAATCTCATCTACGCATCCCGTATTAACAGCAGCTCCGGGCATTCCCCACACAACAGATGTTTCCCTGTCCTGGACAAAGGTTCTTGCGCCATTGTTTTTTAATGCAATAATGCCTTTTGCCCCGTCTACTCCCATACCAGTTAAAATAACACCAATTGTTTTTTCTTTAAAAATGCCGGAAGCGGATTCAAATAATACATCTACAGAAGGCTTGCAATTATTTACAGGAGGACTGTCCATATATTTAAACATACAATTTTGATTTATTCCTTTTTCTATTGTTAAGTGTCTGCCACCCTTTGCAAGATAAACAAAACCCTGTTTTATACTGTCGCCTTCTTTTGCTTCTATAACCTTTAATCCGGATTTCCTGTCCAGCTCATGGGCCATACCTGCTGTGAAATATTCCGGAAGGTGAAGTACTATTATTGTTGGCAGAGGAAATAAAACCGGCAGCTCCGGAATTATTGCGGATAAAGCCCTTGGGCCTCCGGTTGAAACACCAATAAGCAGGGCCTTATAAGTGCTGTCATTCTTAATTTTTATTTTAGATAAAATATTTTCAGTGATATCCGTATCAACCTTTTTATCCTTTTTCCTGGATGCTTCCCTGGCAATTTGAGAATATCTTTTAATTGAATATCCTCTTATTTTTACGAGTAACTTTCTATTATAGTATTCAACTTTCTTTTGTTCGGACAAAACTTTGTCCGGTTTTTCAATGATATCAAATGCACCGGATTCCAATGATTGTATAGTGCTGTCCAGTATTCCGGAACTGATTCCCTTATTAATTGTTAATATAATTCCGCATTTCCCGAGTTTTTCCAGAACAGTTTTGGTAAAATTAACAGGTGTTAAGTTCTTTATAGAAGCATTCAATATTACTACATCCGGCTTAATGTCAAGTACC
>SDBV01002463.1_pt1 | contig 27676 bp, 17 predicted proteins | sample 2277081 | NCBI WGS metagenome assembly SDBV01 (sample SAMN10402039, study PRJNA504765) | marine sediment metagenome | isolation source: marine sediment core GS10_PC15, 223 cmbsf | place: Arctic Ocean: Southern Knipovich Ridge | collected 2010 | reverse complement strand
TCTTTCTTTTCATAGTAATATATTTTTGATGATAAACATGATACAATATAGCATTTAAAATACTGCTATGCAATTGTTTATCAAGACATTATGAACTATGTTTCCTTATGGAAATGGCATTAGGGTGGCAGGGGCGGAAAAATAATGGGGCTGCGGCGGCAGGTGAAGGGAGAGCCAGAGCGGTTGCCCTGCCGGGAGAGCAGCCCGTGACGCAATGCAGGGTTGTGAAGTGTTGCAGCAGTGAAGGCGGGAAGGTTTGTGTGTTTGCTGAGCTGGCTGCCTAGCGATGGCATGCGCGGTGGAACGGAACAACCCTGCATGCGGCACACCGATGGGCCTGGGCAATGCTCAATTTACCAACAAGGTTATTTGACGACCGCGAGGGAGGAACCGAGATCTTAAATGATAGAGTGCTGAATAGAACACACAAGACAATTGAACGAAAATTGGTGCAAAAAAATCCGAAATTCAATAGTAAGCATGAAGGTTTAGGGCATAATTGAGTGAGATGCGTGGTGCCCGGATCTAAGATCCTATATTATCATGCTACGACATGCCCTTCGAACATGTCGAAGAGAGGGATTACATATGCTTAATTTATCAAGTATATATTTCTTTGCTTTACCATATAATATGATGTATATTAGATACTTCGCCGATTTTGGCAGTAGAATACTAGGTTAGGTTTATTGATCCGAAAATCCCTAATTTTGGTTCTATAAAACAAATTTATTAAAGAGGAGGATAATCTCATGTCAACCAAATTCTTTATCGTACTCATAGGAAGTTTCCTGCTTCTTAGCTTTGGATGCACTGAATCTTCAAAGCGTACACAAATTACAAGTGGATCGAGCAATGATGGAACAGTGCGCTTTTCACCTGACGGGAGCCAAGTGGCTTTTATCTCAGACCGTTCTGGGTCACAGGCGATCTGGAAAATAGCTGCGGATGGCGGTGAAGCCACACAGCTCACTCCGGATCAAAATTGGATAGCTTGGGTTAGGTGGTCTCCAGACGGCAGCAAAATAGTCTATGCCTCAGATAAAGAGGCGCCGCCGGATATTTGGGTGGTTTCATCCACCGGAGGACAGCCCACTCGGCTTACGACCGATCCGGGACTGGAAATGGATCCAACCTGGTCACCTGATGGCGGCAAAATCGCCTTTCACAGTAATAAGGGTGGCGATTTTAACATATGGCTCATGGCAACAGATGGAGGTGAAGAAACTCAGATCACTACGAATAAAGCGAACGATTTTTCACCGAAATGGTCGCCTGATGGACAAAAGATCGCTTTTCTATCCAGTCGAGGTGGGAAGCAAAGCATCTGGACAATTCCAACTTCAATAGGTGAACCAACCCAAATCACGTCAGACGAAGGGGATGATGGTAATGCTCGGTGGTCACCTGACGGATCACAGATTGCTTTCCAGTCAGATCGGACTGGTAACAACGACATTTGGGTCGTTTCTGCCACCGGTGACGAGCCCAAACAGTTAACAACAGATCAAGGCGATGATTTTTCGCCGAGATGGTCTCCAGACGGCTCGTGGATTGGGTTTCTCTCCGATCGGGGCGGCAAGACAGATATGTGGGCGGTTCCGGCAACTGGAGGTGTGGCCGTTCAGTTGACAGATGACCAAGGCAGCGAGGGTTCGGTGACATGGTCTCCGGATGGGCAAGCTATTGCCTTTTCTTATAATGAGAATAAGACTCATATTTGGACAGTTCCAGCGCCGGGTGGCTCAAGCAAGCAGATCACGACTGGAGATAGGAACGAATTCACCCCTGAGTTCTTGCCAGACGGCAACCAAATAACCTTTGCATCGGACAGAAATGGTAACCTCGATATCTTCGTCGTTCCTGCCGACGGTGGTGAAGTAGTAAGACTTACATCAGACCAAGGTGATGATTTTTCCCCACGTTGCTCTCCGGATGGCAAATTCATCGCCTATGTTTCTGACCGCGGGGGTGATAACGACATTTGGGTGGTTCCAGTTTCCGGTGGCGATGAAAGGCAGGTTACCAAGGACAAAGCAAATGATTTTGGTTTGGAGTGGTCGCCGGATGGGCAGACTATCGCTTTTGTTTCAGATCGGGAAAATAGTACAGGGGACATCTGGACCATCTCAGCCACGGGTGGAACAGCACAAAGATTGACTACACAAGGAGCCTGTTTTGGTCCAAACTTTAGTCCCGACGGAACTGCTATCATTTACGCTTCTTCGAGCACTGCGGATGGGCAGGCACACCTTTGGACGGTTCCGGCGGATGGTGGAGCCTCCAAGCAAGTAACGAAAATGAATTATGAGGCTGGCGCTGTGTATGCTCCTGATGGCCTGTCCATTGCATTTAACGGTCATGATGGCAAAAGTTTTGATCTCTATGTGATGGAGATTGCTGGGGGCGAGGCCACTCAATTAACCGATGATCCGACTTGGGAAATTGGCGCGAGATGGTCGCCAGATGGCAGCAAAATTGCATTTCTCTCAAACAAAGAGGGCAACAACGAAGTTTATGTTATGCCAGCCGGAGGCGGAGAGGCCACTCGGATGACAAATAGTGCCGGTGATGAGTCGGCGATCTGGTGGTCCCCTGATGCAAATTCGATCGTCTACAGCCTCAATGAAGGGAATACTGATCTCTGGTCTATAAACATAGCCTCAGTGCTTGCAGGCACGAGCGAGAAGGAGGTTACCCCCAAGTAAGATTCATTGTCAATATGGAGGTTTCTTTGTTGCGTAACCTAACAATGCCAATTCAGCCGACGCAAAAAAGCGGCGCAGCTGATTGGAGACAATAAGCGAGCGCGGAGCGGTTGCCCTGCCGGGAGAGCAGCCCGTGACGCAATGCAGGATTGTGAAGTGTTGCAGTAGTGAAGGTGGGAAGGTTTGTGTGTTTGCTGAGCTGCTGCCTAGCGATGGCATGTGCGGTGGAACGGAGCAAACCTGCATGCGGCACACCGATGGGCCTGGGCAATGCTCAATTTACGAGCAAAGATTATTTGACGACCGCGAGGGAGGCACAAGGATGTTCAATGGTAGTTTGTTGAAGGGATGAATAAAGCTGTTATATGAAAGCAGATACAAACAAAAATGCAATGCAATTGCAAGCCACATGCACCCTCGTTACAAACGAAGGTGAATAGAAATGCACTAATTACAATCTTGTGCCGGATATATTGAGGATGCCCGCCCGGGTGCCCAAGAAAAAGCATTTCAATTGAAGGTATAAGCACGAGGAAGAGGGTTATATAGTAATGGCACGAGCAATATGCGCCAGCTGGGGGGTAAAAGGCCTCCTAAAATAAAGTGACCTTTCTATTAGTAGAATTTCTTCAATCACTGGTAGGTCAATAAACACGGTTAGGAAAGTGAAGAGTTTAACGTTTGCTTAACATTTTTTGCATTAGGGAATTTAAGGACACATTTTCAAAAGGAAATTTGGATTTTCTTGTAATAATCACCTTCCAATAAAAATATGATGTATAAACGCTAATTGCGCTTAAAAATAGTGCCACTAGTATTTCTGATACATCCATAAATAGGTATAATTTGACCGCCAGTAAGTTAGGGAATTATGCCCAATTTACAAAAAATGTGACGGAATATTAAACGAGTTATTGCCACATATTAAACCCATTTGACTATTACAAATGGCGATACAATGCATATGTGTTAAACAAATTAAAATAAATTTGTTGTACAATTTTGGAAGTTATTGTTGTGCAATTCAACAAAAAACCCTCCAACATTAATTAGAGGGGTTTAAAGTGGCCTCAGCTAGTGATTATTCTTTAAAGGAACAAGACAATTTCTTTTGTTTAGAAGAATACGTCAAGAGAAGAGTGATAGAAACACTTAAAATTAGCACATTTTTCGCAACGGGCTTATGCCAACATTATGGGCAATATACTGAAGAAATCAACTTTAGTTTTGATCCGGCTGTTGCAATTTATTTTGCAAGACACAAGGGGAAAGGAGGCTCCTTGGGAATACTTGATCTAAAGCATTACTTTGAGAATATATCAAGCTCCTCTTCATTTGGGACTGAGCAATGCTCAAAATACAAGCAAGGCTTTTTGACTACCGCGAGGGAGGAATTGAGATGTTTGATTGTTGGTTGCTGAGGAAAAAACAGAAAACAATTAAAAGAAGTGTGGTACATGCAAATGCGAAACGCAATAGTAAAATTTAAAGATGGAAGGTGAAATGGAGGGTTATTGTGTGATGGCCGGATCTAAGATCCAATATTATCATGCTACGACATGCCCTTCGAACATGTCGAAGAGAGGGAGCAACAACCGACATGTAAATGAAAAGCTTATATTTTCAATTCATGCCATTCTACTTTATTGGCTATAAGGTAATCTTTGAATCTTTCTTTGACGTAATTCTTAATAATGATGGCTGTTGGTAAAACGCCATATTTGGGTGATCAAAACCTACCTACTTCCCTTACCTGATTATCGAACTTATAACTTAGGGTTCCAGTACCCCCATCCTTTTCAGCATTTTCTTGCAGTCTAAGGCGTTGCTTTGATTTTGGTGTGTGCAACACATCCTCAACAAAACTTATCATCAGTCTGCAGCTTTCGGTATGGTCTAATGATAGCTCTATTATTGAATGGTTACTAAATTCTGAAAAGTCCTCTTTCATCAATAAATATTATATATAACGTAAATTTAAAAACATTATAAAATTGTGCATCAAATTCTTCAAATTTAAACAAAGCAGAGACACAAATGGGTAACATGTTTAAGTAGAAACTGTTACTTAATTCTCATATAAAAAAGGAGATTTTATTATTCGTTCTCCTTTATAGCCATTGAGGGTGATTGGGAAAGGCACAAGATTTTTGCGCAAGGTGATAATTTGAGGATGCCCGCACCAGGGATGGAGCGGTTTGTTTGAGCCCGTTGCGGGATTGCGCGAAGGGAGGCGAGTAGCGACAGCCCGCCCGGGTGCCCAAAGAATTAGAGGCTAACGTAAGTGAATTCCGGATTTAACCTACTTTCGCCAAGACAGGATCCTGATTTATTATGCTTCGACATGCCCTGCGAACATGAGGAAGAGTGCGATTTTGGACACGAGCGAGACGCTCGCGCCAGCTATGGGGATACCCTACAGTTCCGCGACAGGTTTTGGGCAGTCCAGGAGCAATATTTTGGTATCCCGAAGCAATATCTTGGAGCCCCTGACAATATCATGGCGTTGTAATACCCTGAAATAACTTGACACTAAAAAGTCAAAAAAATGAAAAAAGGAAAAGAGGCCATGTTAACAGATCACATGGAAGGGTTTCAAGGAAATGAAATCAACTACAATGATTATGAGATTAGTTTTCGTAGGTGGTTAGTGAGTCAGATTGATACTGGCAATATTAGTATTCAAGATGCCCAGGATAGATTTCACTTAAGTCGCACAGAGCACAAGAAAATTATCAAACGGTGGCAGGAAAGGTATTCTGATGAATTGCATTTATCTTTGCAAGCTATGAGTTCAAAAGATCGTGCCGTTAACGCTAAGCTGGAGCATCGTATAAAAGAGTTAGAAAAACAACTGGAACTAGCTCAAATGAAGAACGTTGCAATTAATACAATGATTGACATCGCTGAAAAGGATTACAAACTTGTTATCAGAAAAAAGTTTGGCCCCAAACAGTAGATTTATTGGCACGCATGTATCCGCAATCAACGAAGACGGATTTATGCGGACTGTTTGGGTATACACGCCAAGCCTGGTATGATAGCAAGAAGCGTCAAACAGAGCAGCAAATGAAAGAAGTTTTTATTTTAACAGAGGCGTATGAGCTTCGTAAAGAGCATAAAAGAATGGGTGCGGAAAAACTATTGCTTCTTATGCAGCCTCAGTTTGAAGCGCACAATATAAAATGTGGAAGAGATAAATTTTACGTCCTATTACGCGCACATGGGTTGAATGTTCGCAATCGCAAACCAGGGCCAAAAACAACAAACTCAAATCATCTATACCGTAAATATCCCAATATAGTAAGGGATATTAAGCTTTTGTCGGCTGGTAAATTATGGGTAAGCGACATTACCTATATTCGTACTGATCAGGGATTTGTGTATCTGTCACTCATCACAGACCATTATTCAAAAAAGATAGTTGGTTGGTGTCTTTGGCCAAACCTAAGCAGCACGGGAGCTTTAAAAGCTTTAGAGATGGCTGTGGATTGTGAAGACACTTCGAATAATCTAATTCATCACTCTGATAGAGGGATTCAGTATTGTTGTCATGACTATGTTAACTATCTGCAAAATTCAGAAATAAACATATCTATGACTGAAAATGGAGACCCTTACGAAAATGCTGTTGCTGAGCGTGTTAATGGAATATTAAAGGAGGAGTATGAATTAAATGAAACATTTTCAGATTATAATGATGCTCATGAAGCTGTTAAAAAAGCAATAAATAAGTATAACAATATTCGTCCTCATCGCTCTTGTGATATGATGACTCCAATGATGGCACATCAGAATAAAGGTGTGATGAAAACTCATTGGAAAGAAAAGAAAAAATGTAAAGCCGTCACTGATTTAGAAATGCAAACGTAAGCTTACATCCTATTCTTGGCAAGGACAAGCCCTTCGGGTTTGGATAAAAATCTCCACCCTCCTACGTCGGGTAGTATTTTTATCCAAATCCTTGCCCGAATAGTCTGTAAGCTTGTTTCCGGCATATCAAAAAAAGTGTCTCGAAAAAAAGAAATAGTATAGTGAAACAACGAGAATTACAGGAGTAACAAAATCAGCAAAGACAATATCAGGATTAATCTTGTGGACTCAGATTTTATAAGGAATATGAATGATACTAAAAGAAAAAAGTAGGATTAGTAAAAATAATAATTGTTGTATTCAGATATAACTGTTATTATTGTATCCTCTTCTATTAAATAAAGTATAAATCCGTCAAGCGATTCTAGGGAATTACACTTCTCCAACGAATGTCTGACAACCCGAGCCTCGGGAAGCACTTCTCCAGCGATTGTCTGCCAACCTGACACTCGGGTAGCACTTCTCCAGCGATTGTCTGCCAACCTGACACTCGGGTAGCACTTCTTCCGACGAATGTCTGACATCCCGAGCTTTGGGAAAATACTTCTTTCATCGTTGACTTGCTAAGCTTTCAGTAACGATGCATATTAAACGGTGTTTCCTGCCATCCTGATACTCAGGAAGTGCTTCTTCCAGCGCATGATGCCTTTCCCGACCCCCGGACATCGACTCGATGGCAAGACAGATAGAGTACGATACGATAAATAGTTTTCGTTCAGAAACTAAATAAGAAGAGAAAGGATAAGGAGGCAGGAATGATCTATCCTGACAGATTATTTCTTTGTTTCCGGTATTGTTTGTAGTAACCGGTTCCATTCATTTATGGATAAAACTATGACAGGATAGAAACAATAATTGTAAAGCCAAAAATTATTTTTAATTCCACCAGTGGGTTTATTTCCCCGATGCTTGCATCGAACAGATAAATTATTGCCGAATTCATGCCTCGTGGGCTTGCCCCGTGGTTGTTGTATTTCAGAAATGTTCCTTATGCTGGATGGTGGGATTAAAAATATATTGTGCTGTCGGATATTTCTATCCGACATATAATCGGAGATAGGAAGAAATAGGGCAGGGATGGAAATTGTCAGGTGGAAACACCTGACAGCACAGGAAACAGTTTTTGATCACTTAATCCTTCTGCTTCTTTTAATACCATCATCGCAATCATTACCCGTATAGAAGCATTAGGAGTTCCTTGGTCTGAGCTATATAATGGTTTAAATAAGCTTTCATCTATTCGCATCGCTACTTGATTACGAAATTGATTATGCCAAGAAAGATTGTTTTCATAAAACGTAAGTGATTTTCCTGAAAACAATGATTCTCCTGATGTAAAAAGGTCGAATTGGGGAGATGCTTCCGATTTTCTAAACATAAATATCGCTTTTATTGATATTTTGCAATATACAAATAAAAGCCACAAAAAACAATTAAGTAACTGGTTATTAATTACTTAATAAGTTAAAATATTTTTCGGAGTGGACTCATCTATCAAGTTTTAGTAATCCTTTTCACCGATTCTCTCATTTTTATTTCAGGTTTTAGAATAATCTGATTGGCACTCATATCTTCATCATCATTTATCCTTGAAAACAAATATCGTAAGGCAATTTTACAGATGTGCTCAACCGGTTGTGCAATACTCGTTATTGGTGTCGCCAAAAAGTCGAGATAAGGGTGGTCATCAAAAGTAATTATTGAGATATCATCAGGCACCCTTAAATTTTCCTCTTTTAATGCTTGCAGGCATCCCATGGCAATTGTATTACTTAATGTAAAAATGGCAGTTGGTCGTTCTTTCAACTGTAATAAAAGTTTGGTTTCTAAAAAACCATTCTGTACACTAAAATCATCTCCAATTACGTGAATCTTTTTATTGCCTGCTTCCTGCATTTCATGCTGAAATCCACTGACCCTCAATTTATTAGGAGTTGATATTTTAATCCCCTGGATACATGCAATCAAAGAATGACCGTGCTCTATCAGGTGTTTGGTTGCTATCATTGCGCCATAGTAATTATCAGTAGCAACAAAGGGAAGGTTGCTCTTCTTGAAATAACGGTCAAGTAGTATCAGAGGTAAGCCTTGATTATTTATTTGTTCAATATGTTCTATTTTACTACCACTTGGTACAATAATTAGGCCTTCAACATTACGCGAGACAAATTGTTGGATTTCCGATATTTCTTCCTCAATATCTTCGTTGCTGTCAGAAATAATCAGCGTATAGCCTTTTTTTCGTACTTCGCTATTAATTAAACTGGCGATATTTGCAAAGAATGGATTGCTTAATGAAGGAATTATAAGACCGATTGTTTTGCTTTTCCCCGATTTAAGGTTTGCAGCAAAATGGTTGGGGATGTAATTTAGTTCTTTTGCAACCTCTTTAATTATTTTTTGAGATTTATTCCCGATTCGATACTGTTTTGCTTTTCCGTTCAATACTCTTGAAACAGTAGTTATGGACAATCCTGTCTTCTCTGCAATATCTTTAATGTTAACTTTAGCATTCATAATTAAATTGCGAATTAACGTTTGTTCAAATATACAAGAAACATTTCAAATCCGTATTTTTTGTTTAAAGAATCATTAACTAATCATCACATGACCTTGCTTTATATAATGTAATTGGAAGTTTTGTCTGCAATAAGAGCGTATATTATTATTTCTTCAATTAGTTAAGTAAAAAAAATGCACAAACGTTTGTTCGTTTTATTTTTTGTTACTATATTTGTTCAGATAAAAAAATTCTAAACATTAATAATATGAATCAAAAGCGACAACAAATCGTAGTATCAGCAAAGATTGACTCGTTTTTTGTAGATCGAATTTTGCGAAAGATATCGAGTCTTAAGTTACTTGTATTTATAGTAACCTTTTTTTTTAGTAGTATTTGCCTACAGGCACAGCAAAAAGCTACTGTTGCCGGTAAAGTTTCTGATGAGACCGGCCAAGCTCTTCCCGGAGTGACAATCTTAATAAAGGGTACTACAAAAGGGGCAGTTACTGACATTGATGGAAATTATGTTTTGTCTAATATATCAGAAGATGCTGTTTTGAAGTTTTCATTCGTTGGTATGCTAACCAACGAAATCGAAATTGGAAACCGAACTTTAATTGATGTTACATTGGTAACAGATGCCATTGGGTTGGAAGAGATTTTAGTGGTAGGGTATGGAACTCAGAAGAAAGTAAATTTGACTGGTGCCGTTGCAACCGTTCAGTCAGAAGAACTAACGAAGGTTCCATCATCAAATATTTCTGATATACTTACCGGGAAAGCACCTGGATTGTTTGTGAAACAAAGCCAGGGTGTTCCGGGAGCTGATGTTTCCAATATTAGCATCAGGGGGTTTGGTGCTCCGCTTGTATTGGTTGATGGGGTGCAGTCTTCATGGAATCGCATGGATCCTAATGAAATTGAATCTATAAGTGTATTAAAAGACGCAGCTGCAGCGGTATATGGATCCCGGGCAGGAAATGGTGTTGTGCTAATAACCACTAAACGAGGAAATAACGATAAACCAACAATTACTTATTCGGGTAATTATACTATACAACAGCCAACCGCAGTCCCTGAATTTGTTCCATCATGGAAATATGCCGAATTGTTGCGTGAAGGTGAATTTAATAATCAGCTTGAATATACCTACACCGAAGATGACATACAAAAATTCAAGGAGGGTAATGATCCAAATTATGTAAATGAAAATTGGTATGATGCTGCATTTAGAAAGAGGTCCCCTATGCAAACGCACAACCTTGGTGTAAGAGGAGGAAGTGAAAAAGTTAAATATTATTTAAGTGCAGGTTATATGGATCAGGGCAGTATGTACAAGTCCGGAGATTTAAATTTCAATCGTTATAATGCACGTTCAAATATAGATGCTCAAATTACCGATAGGCTTTCTGTTTCACTCGATATGTCTTTTCGTAATGAATTGAGCAAATCTCCTTCAGTTGCTTCAACTATTAACGAAAGTGTAATGCAAACCTGGTGGAGTTTAAAAACGGCTTTGCCAATGTGGCCGGCCCAATTGCCCGATCCTGATAAAGGCGGAGCTTATTCAGGCTTTTTAGCACGAAGTCCGGTGGCACAAACAAACAGCGATTTTACGGGTTCCACCGATAATAATGCACGCTATATTTTTGGTAGGCTAAGTTTGAATTATGAGATTCCAAAAATTGATGGATTAGAGGCCAATGTAACATTAAGTTATACTGGAAATGAAAAATACGTAAAAAGACAGCGTAAAGCATTTGAAGTATTTAGCTACGATTATAATAGTGAAGAATATACTTCCTGGGGAATGAATGGAACCAATACACTTTATGAAGAGAGGTCAAGGTATACACAAATTTATCCAATGATTTCTTTAAAGTACGATAAAACCTTTGGCGACCATGATGTAAAAGGACTATTATTGGCAGAAGGAATCGATGCTGAATATTCCTTTTTATCCGCCAGCCGTGTTGATTTGCTGTCATCGGATGTGCCATACTTATTTGCAGGTTCAACCGAAAACCAGAACAACAACAGTGGAGCAACTGAAACGGGTCGTATGAGTTATGTTGGAAGAGGAAATTACGCTTACAAAGGGAAATATTTGCTTGAGGCTACATTCCGATATGATGCCAGTCATAAATTCCCCGAAGATTCACAATGGGGATTTTTCCCAAGCGTATCGGCGGGTTGGAGAATTTCAGAGGAATCGTTTATAATGGATAACGCTTCCTGGCTTGATAACTTGAAACTAAGAGCATCATATAGTAAATCCGGTGACGATAATGTTGCTGCATTTAAGTATTTAACCGGATACGAAATTCTTACTGCTCCCACAAGTGTTTATGTTTTTGGCAGCGATGTTTACCGAAGAATTCAATCCACTGGATTACCTAATCCAAATATTACCTGGCTTGATATGACGAATTATAATGCAGGATTAGATGCTATGTTTTTGAATGGCAAACTTGGTGTTGAATTCGATTATTTTTTCAGGATTACAGATAATATTTTCGGACAACCACTTGAGTCATATCCTTCAACTTTTGGGGCAGAACTTCCTCTGTTGAATATTAATTCAACGGATGACCGAGGATTTGAATTGACCCTGACGCACCGAAATAAAATAGGAAACGATTTTACATACAAAGTTAATGGTTCTGTAAGTTATGCCCGCGAGAAATACAGAAATTGGTCTGAAAGTCCTTACGAAGATCCGGATGAAATACGCATTTATCAAAAGACAGGAAAATATACCAATAGCTGGATGGGGTACATGTCAGATGGTTTGTTTATGTCTCAGGATGAGATTGATAATCATACTATTGATCAGGATCAGGCAGGAAATATAACACTACGCCCTGGAGATATAAAATATATTGATTTAAATGATGACGAAGTTATTGATTGGAGAGATCAGGATGAAATTGGTTACGGAACATTTCCTGATCTTACGTATTGGTTGAACCTTCAGGCGGAATACAAAGGATTTAGTTTATCTGCCTTGTTTCAGGGAGCCTCAATGTTTAATTCTATGATTGGTGATGTTTTAAGGGGGGCATTCCAAAATAATTCTAATCCATATGAATTTCATTATAAGTATCGTTGGCAACCGGATCTTGATAATCCGGATGTAAATATAAATCCGGATGCTCAATTACCAGCTATACTTGCAGATGGCTCAGGAGCAAACCCAAATAACAAAAAAGTTTCTGATTTTTGGTTGCAAGATGCCACTTATTTAAGATTGCGAGACTTGAATATTTCTTACTCAATCCCATCTGATCTAACTCAAAAGGTGGGTATTCATAATGTTAGTTTGTATGTGGCAGGCAGCAATTTGTTTACTGTTAGCAAACTGGGCATATATAAAGGATCGGTTGATCCTGAAAATACTACCACACAAAAATTCTATCCGCCAATGAAAACTGTTTCATTTGGAATTAATTTGACACTTTAATTTAAAAACTTATCATCATGAATAAAATAAAATATATCCTATTCTTTATATTGATTGGTTTAGTCGGTTGTCAGGATTATTTCCTCGACAAAGAACCGTTGGACATAATCTCAGATGCAGTGGTGTGGGATGATCCTGCGCTAATTGATGCATATCTGGCTGACTTGTATTACAGAGTGGATTTTCTTGGGCTTGCAGGAAATGAAAATGAACAAACCTCACATGCGATGATCGCATCGATGGGAGGAGAAGGAAGGTCCTTTGGTGGTCACCACCAGTCTTATATTGCTTCAACATCAGTTATTACCTCTGCAGGAACCAACTCTGAGCTGGATTACTGGAAGTACCGAAATATTAGAGATTGTAACTATTTTTTAGAGAAGATAAAGGAATCTGCTGTCGATCCTGAATTGGTGGATCAAAGGATTTCTGAGGTTAGGTTTTTACGTGCTTATATGTATTTTCAAAAGGTAATCCGTTTCGGAGGTGTACCGATAATTACCGAGGCTCAGGATATAGATGCTCCGACAGAATCTATCTTTGTTCCCAGGAACTCAGAGAAAGAGGTTTATGATTTTATTATTGAAGAATTGGACGACATTGCAGAAATATTACCTTCCGAATATGCTGTACCTGATAAAGGAAGACCTTCGAAATGGGCTGCATTGGCCCTAAAAAGTCGCGCTGCACTTTATGCTGCAAGTATTGCAAGATATGGTTCAGTGCAAACAGTCTCTGCTCCCCTTGGAGATTTAGTGCTTGGATTTCCTTCGTCTGATGTAGATTATTACGCGCAGATTAGTTATGATGCCAGCGCAGCTATAATTGGTAACGGAATTCATTCTCTTTACGAACAAATTGCAGATCCTACATCGAATTTCCAAAACTTGTTTTTAGATGAATCGGCAGCGAATACAGAAGTGATTATGTCTGAGGTATATGACTATAGTAAAAACAGGGCTCATTACTTCACTCATAGAGCAACACCTCATGATTTTTCTAACTCATGGGCATCAATGCTCTATCTATATGATTTTACTGAGCGATTTGAATTTGCCGATGGAACTCCAGGAACTTCTATTTCCAGAAGTCAGCTTACGTCTCAGGAATGGTCGCCCGATGAAATATGGCACAATCGGGATCCAAGGTTCAGGGCATCTGTTTTTTATCCCGAAAGCCCTTGGCAGGGAGGTAAAGTATTGTTCCACAAAAATACTATACGCGATGGAAAAACTTATTCAGCAGGTACTGCAGAAGATGGATGGCCTTATTCAGCACATAGACGAAATTGGCTAAGAACAGGGCTTATGCCACGTAAGAGATGTAATGAAAATCTAACCCCGGAACCACTTCGTAATGACGAAACAGATTATATCATTTTCAGGATTGGAGAAACGTATTTGAATCTAGCTGAAGCTGCATATTACCTTAACAAACCGGGTGAAGCGTTAGACGCGCTTAACCGCGTGCGTGAAAGGGCAGGAATGCCACCAAAAGCAGAAATAAACGAAGATATCTTACAGAACGAAAGATTAGTGGAATTAACTTGGGAAAACCAGAGCTACTGGGATATACGACGTTGGCGAATTGCTAAAAATGTTCTTGATGGTGTACGTATGAAGGGATGTGAATATACTTTTAATTACGACACTAAAAAATACAAGATTAAATTGAAAAATGCAGAGGGTGTGGCAAGAACATTCTTAGAGCACAACTACTATTTGCCGCTCGGTGTTGATAGAGTTGCTGAAAATCCAAATTTTGTTGAAAATCCTGGTTATTAGTAAGTATAGATAGTTAGGTTAGTTTAAAAGGTAAGGAGTTCAATTGGACTCCTTGTCTTCGACCAAGCTTTACCTGCTAGTATGAAAATGTCAATTTTTTGAATTGTGCCATTGAAAATAGTCTTTAAACATTAAGTAGTTGGCTTAAATTATACAATGGAAAAAATCTTCAAAATAGATTTAGTATTGGTTATTGCGGTCTTATTGCTATTCTCTTGTTGTAAAGAAGATTCCATTGTGGAAGAAATATTGCCCAAAGAAGAACCATCAGATTCAATAGATTATTCTGAAATTCCACAATCCGACATTTACGAAGTTTCGCTTATTGATGGCAACAACACGGAAAAATTACTTGTTTTTCAAAGTTCTTGTCCTGAATATCAGCTGGGTAAAAATAATATGATTGAGGTTGACCAGTATCCTTTGGAAATATTTGCAGGAAGAACGATTAGCTGGACAAATTTTTCTTTTTCAGGTAGTATCACTGTTGAGGTCAAAATTCTTGATCAATCAAAAGTACCGGTTGCCGGCTCGGTTAAGATATTTCCCTCAAGATTTAACGTTACTCCTGTAATAGAAGGGAACATAATACGGTTTACTTTGACCAACCCGGGACAATTTTCAGTGGAGATTGGAGATAACGGTTATAAAAACGGCCTTATGGTTTTTGCCGATCCAGTTGAAACAGATATCCCTGATAAATCATCCGATAATTATAAAGTATTCTCGCATAACTCTGGTAATAGTTTAACCACAATAATGACATCCCGTTCTGGAATCTATTTTGAAAAAGGAATTTATGATATAGGTGTTTATAAAGTTTCAGCCCATATCAAGAACATCTACCTTGAACCAGGAGCCTGGGTTTATGGGGCACTCATAATGGATGGAAATCCTAATGTGAAAATATTTGGAAGAGGAGTGCTTTCAGCAGCAAAATTAAATTACAGGCAATCACATAGTATTGAAGCCATAAATCAAAGCAATAATATTCATATAGAGGGGATTGTTGTTGCAGATTTCAAGCATTTTGCCATAAGGTTAATTGGTGAAAGCAATACCGTGAGTTGGACCAAGGTAATAGGCGGATGGGTGTATAACTGTGATGGCATAGCGGCCTATGCAGGATCGAATGTATCCAACTGTTTTATATGGGCAAATGATGATGCGATAAAAGTTTACAGGGATGATATAACCTGGACGGATTGTGTTATATGGCAATTGAACAATGGCGGAATTATTCAGATGGGGTGGACAGCACCAAATTCCAGTAATGTAACCATTAGCCGGATAGATGTGATACGCGCCGAATGGAATAAGCCAGGTTTTAACAGGGGCTTGCTTAATTATGTAGGAAACAGGTACAACGAACCGGGGAAATCCGGCTACCATAGTAATTGGCTTATTGAAGATGTTGTTACTGAAACACCAATTCCTATTATATTCAATATCACACCCGATGAATTTAGTTCAAATCCTATTCACGGTTTAACCTTAATAAACTGGAATGTTAAAATGACTATGGATACCCAATATCAGAATATGATTATTGGAAATGATCCGGATGAATATTTTGATGGATTTGTATTTGATAATGTCGTCTTCAACGAAACGAAACTTGATGGTACAAACTGGCTGAATGTTACTAATCTATTAACGGAAAAGCTTGTAGTGCCCGAATTTAAGTGATTTAAAATGTTAAGATCAATTAAAATATTTACAGGGAAAATATTGCAAGTGGTTCGTGCACATGTATTATCAATTTTCATTTTTGTATTGTTTGGTTTAAATGTTTGTTGTGCTTGTGCCAATCAGGATGAAAGTGATATTGAAAAAAAACCGGTTTCCTATTATATTGATTCTGAAACCGGTGATGATTTAAACAACGGCTTGTCAGAAAAAAGTGCATGGCGATCACTCGAAAAAGCCAGGCAAACAGAATTATTTCCAAGCGATGCGATTCGGTTTAAGCGGGGATCTGAATTCACGGGATGTTTAATACTAAACAATTCCGGCACCTCTGATAATCCAATTCTTTTAACCGATTATGGAGATAATAATTTGCCGGCACCATCTTTTACAAACACATCCTTTAATCCGCAAGCTAATCAATTCGGTAATTGTATTAGGTTGAAAGGGAGCTTTATAATAGTTGAAAATCTATATTGTCATAACACAGTTGCTAATTTATCTGAAGAAGCAGGAAAATTTCTAACCATGTGGGAGTTGGGTGCTATATATATTGATAAAAATGCAAAACATTGTATTGTAAGGAATAATGAGTTGTTTGACTGTGGGGTGGGAATTAAGAGTTACGGACATTATGCCAAAATAGAGAACAACTATATACATGATTGCAACCGGATTCTAAAAAAATGGAGTTGGGGCCCTATTGGCATATGGCTTGGTGCCGATTATCAGGAAGTATGTTACAACAAAATTATTAATTACAGTGCTGTAAATCAAAATATCACATGGGGGCCAAACAGTTATGGTGGTGGAGCGGATGGCGGTGCAATTGAAATTGATGATGCGAGAAATGCAAAATCGAACATCTCAATCCATCACAATTATTCCAGCGACTGTCAGGGATTTCTTGAAGTAACATGGGCAGATGTTGAACAGAAACCTGCCTATCATAATTTTTCTATTCACCATAATGTAAGTGACGATTATCAACAATTTATTGCTTTATGGCGTGGTGCCGGATGTCATATAGAAAATAACACCATTATCCGAAGAAAAGTAAATGTTAACGATTGGGGTGTTTTTAATATCACCCAATATAACTCCAGAAATATAATCCGCAACAATATTGTTGTTACCGAAAATGATGTGATTATTTTTAATCTTGGGAAGGATGGAAATGCGCAAGCAAATAATATTATTGAAAATAACCAATATTGGGCCGCATCAGGAGAATTAATTATTGGGTTGGAAGGACCTGGAGTATCAGCGATTATTTCAGATCCGCATTTTGTGAACTATTCCGGTGCAAGTAGCGCAATTGATTATTCACTTGATAAAAAAAGTCCTGCAATTGACCAGGGCATTAACCTTGATTATAATATAGATTTTATTGGTAAACCTGTGCCTTCCGGAGCAGGTGCCGATATTGGAGCTTTTGAATTTTAATTAAGAATTAAGACACCAAAATGATGAATAAAAAATCTGAAAAAATTTTTTCACTAAGCTTAATAATATGTTCTATTATAGCAATATCTATAATAAGCGGATGCAATCAAAAAATGTCCGACAAGTCAAAAGCTCAAGCTCCAAATATTGTATTAATTGTAGCCGATGATCTCGGCTATGGTGATTTAGGTTGCTACGGAGCAACTAAAATTCAAACTCCAACTATTGATGAATTGTCACATAGAGGAGTTAAGTTTTCAAGGGCATACGCTTCGTCTTCAATGTGTTCACCTTCCAGGTATAGCATTTTAACGGGACGCTATTCATGGAGAACAAGATTAAAGTACGGTGTGTTAAAGTATTTTGATAAACCACTTATTGATAATGACAGGACAACCATAGCTTCTTTATTAAAAAGAAGCGGATACTATACCGCTTGTGTAGGAAAATGGCATCTCGGTATGGATTGGGAGGTCAATGAAAATGCTCCTGACAATCCGAATGAGTCTGTTTTTAATTCCTGGGATACTGATACTTATAAATATATTGATTATTCTAAGTCGATAAATAACGGACCGCTAGACAGAGGGTTTGACTATTTCTATGGGATGACCGGTTCAAATAATATGCAGCCCTATGTTCTAATAGAAAACAGAGAGGTAACAATGGCTCCAACCATTCAAGAAAAACCTTACGACCATTATCCAGGCATTCTAAAAGCTGCCAATTGGGATATAAGATTAGTTAATAAAGTTCTAACGGAAAAAGCTGTAGAAGTTATTAATGGTCATTTTGAAGAGAAAAATGACGAACCGCTTTTTCTTTACTTCCCAACAAGTGCTCCTCACAGACCATGTTTACCAACATTTACAAAAGGACAAAGCGAGGCCGGATTAAGAGGAGATGTAATTGAAGAACTGGACTGGAGCATAGCAGAAGTTGTTAAGGCTTTAAAAGATAATGGTGTATTCGAAAACACACTCTTAGTATTTACTTCTGATAATGGCCCCAGAGCAGGTGATCCGGTACTATGGCTTGAAAATTATGCAAAGGGTAATTATGAAGATTGGGTTCCTGATTTAGCAGAAAAGTATTCTCCTGAATTTGTTAATGACCAGGGAAATGAGATATGGAAGAAAGGTTGGATGACTTATGGTCACAAAGCATCTGGTGATTTGCTGGGATTTAAATCTGATGCCTGGGAAGGAGGCTTTAGAGTGCCCTTAGTGGTAAGTTGGCCTGATAAGATTAAAGAGAGTTATTTAAACACCAATCTTGTCTGCCTGAGTGATATATTTGCAACTGTAGCTGATATATCGGGCGAATCCATAGGAAGTGAAGAGGGAGCAGATAGCTATAGCTTTCTTTCAAACTTAGTTAATAAAGAAGCTGCTCAGGTAAGGAATTCGATGGTTCTATCAGCAGGAGCAAGTGGTGCTTTTGTTGCCACTAAAGATAACTGGAAATATATTGAAGCCGCTCCAAAAGGGAGATGGCCTGAAACCTATTATCACAATGGACCAAGTAAGTTTGATCCTCAATTATATAATCTGCAGGATGATATGGCTGAACAAAACAACAAGTATAATGAATTGCCGGAGAAAATTTCTGAGTTTAAAAAAATGATTGAGACAGTAAAAGCAGAAGCGAAAACCGAGGGCATTTTGAGTAAAAAATAATAATCGAATAGATATGATTAAAATATTAGTAGTTGGGAGTTCAAACACCGACTTAATTGCGCAAGTAACTAATTTCCCTAAAGCAGGTGAAACTATAAAAGGAACATCATTTTTTCAGGCGATGGGAGGCAAAGGTGCAAATCAGGCTCTTGCAGCGCATAAGTTAGGTGGAGATGTAAAATTCATTACCAGTCTGGGAAATGATGCAAATGGACAAAATACGCTGGCGTATTATAAAAAGGAGGGCCTTGATATCTCATCTTCATTGATTATTGATGATGCTCCATCTGGTACTGCTGTTATATTGGTGGATAATAATGGTGAGAACTGCATTGTTATTACTCCTGGTGCAAATGACAGGCTTTCTCCGGAATATGTTTATGAAGTTGAAAAAGAAATTGCAGAGGCAGATATTGTGGTTCTTCAAATGGAGATTCCATACGAATCGGTAAAGGCAGTTTGTGAACTTGCTTTCAAGCACAAGAAAAAAATAATACTAAATGTTGCCCCAGCATGTAAATTGGATGCTGATTTAATCGGTATAATAGACATTCTAGTTGTCAATGAAACTGAAGCAGAAACTATATCTGGGGAAAAAATTGAAGTTAAAGGCAAGAAAGCTGTGGTTGAAAAATTGCTCTCCATGGGCGCAACAACAGTTATACTGACGCTCGGGAAAGATGGTTGTTTGTTAAAGGATGCAACAAATGAAATAGTAATGGATGCATTTTGTGTGAAAGCACTTGATTCAACAGCTGCCGGTGATACTTTCTGTGGTGCACTTGCTGCCCGCCTCGGCAAGGGAGAAAGTTGGTCAGATTCACTAAAGTTCGCTTCTGCTGCTTCTGCAATTTGTGTGACACGAATGGGCGCACAGCCATCAGTACCATCCGAAAATGAGGTTCTGGTATTTATGAAAGAACAACTAATAAATAGCTAAAACCATTCAATTTCGCCATAGAAAGTTGATGTCATGATACAAAAAGTATTTTATCGAACACTGGTGAGACCAAAAGCAACAAGGTTATGAAACGAGCCATGAGAAAGTCTTTCTCACACAGGGAAATGACTAAAATTGGCGAGTTCCATCTGGCAAATAAAAATCAAAATATAAACAGATGAAAACAAACAAAAAGATCTTTAGCCCGTTGTTTGCTCTTGTTTTTGGTTTTAGCAGTGTTTTAAGTGCACAAGATGCTGATTCTGGACAAGCAAATGTAATTATTGTACTAACAGATGATCAAGGGTATGGTGATTTGTCTTGCACAGGAAATCCTATATTAGAAACTCCTGCATTGGATAATTTACATTATGAAAGTATTCGTTTTGATGATTTTCATGTGGCCGCCAAATGTACCCCAACAAGAGGACAGCTCATGACAGGTATAGATGCAATGCGTAGTAATTGTTCATCTGTTACCAAAGCGAGGCACATACCAAAGCGCGATTTGATAATGATGCCTCAAATATTTAAAAATAACGGTTATGCAACCGGCTTGTTTGGCAAATGGCATCTTGGAGATAATTATCCTGACAGACCCATGGATAAAGGATTTGATAAATGTGTTTGGATCAAGGGTTGGGGACTGCGAAGCGAGTCGGAATATGATAATGACTATTACGCTACACGATACCGGAATGAAACAGATAAAAAAGCAGAAACCGAAATGTATTGTACGGATCTATGGTTTCATGAAGCTAAAAATTGGATGGAGGCAAAACAAGATGCCGGAGAGCCTTTTTTTACATACATAGCATTAAATGCGCCTCATGGACCTTTTGATGCACCCACAGAGGATTATAATTATTATAAAGATAAAGTCACAAACGAAAAGGTGGCCTCATTCTTTGGTATGATACGTAATATTGATACCAATATGGCAAGCTTTGAGAATTGGATGATTTCAAGAGGTCTGAAGGATAATACCATTCTCATATACATGGGAGATAATGGAACCGCAAATGGCGAAACCGTTTACAATGCAAGTTTGAAAGGAAAAAAAGGGAGTCATTACGAAGGAGGACATCGTGCCCCCTGTTTCATTCGATGGCCTAATGGAAATTTAATTTTACCTCAAACCATATCAACACCAACACAAGTGCAAGATATTTTGCCTTCACTAATAGATTTAGCGCAACTAAACAATACAACCAATGCTCGGTTCGACGGAACCTCATTAGCTCCTTTGCTTAAAGGCGATGTAAATGATATTGAAGACCGAAAGTTTGTTGTACAGTTTGCTAAAGATAATTCTGATGAAGACTATAAATATAGCGGCTCAATTGTTTGGAACAAATGGCGATTGGTATTGGGAAATGAATTATATGATCTAACAAACGATCTATCTCAAACCACCAATGTGGCACCTCAAAATCCTGACGTAGTAAATGCTATAAAGACTTTTTACGAAGAGTGGTGGATGGATATGCCAAGAGGGAATGACCAAATAGTTCCTTTATGTGTGGATATGGAGAATGAAAATCCTGTTGAATTAAATTCCGCAGGGTGGGAAACAAATTCCGTCAACGCACAATGGAATATAGCCACTGGTGCAGGAGGAACCAAAGGAGGGAAATTACATCTTTACATTAAAGAGGCAGGCACATACCAAATTCAACTAAGTCGTTGGCCTTTTGAATTTAACCAAAGTTTAATATCCTTAGGTATTAGTCAGGCAATTGGTGGCACAACTATGAGTAAAGGAGTAGCCTTGCCTATTGAATATGGTGCTATACAGTTGGGAACTGGTACTGTCAGAACAAATAGAAAAAGTAATCCCAACTCAAGCAAAATATCATTCAATATAAATCTGAATGAAGGACAAACTACATTGCAGGCTTGGTTCAAAGATGCAGAACAGAATGACTTATGTGGTGCTTATTATATCAGAATAGAGGAGGCACAAGATAGTGATTTTGGAGAGAATATAATTGGCAATGGCGATATGAAATATGGCAATGAATGGGTGGGTATTGACAAAGGCACAGATATGAGTCTGTCTTATGTTAGTAATGAAGGTGTAGATAATAGTCGGGCATTAAAACTTAAGACCTCTACTATGAATGTTAATGATTTGTATTCCCTCAAAAGAACTGTAGATATATCTTTTGCTAAAAAGGACATTATAACCGTTATGTTTACTGCAAAATCAAGTGTGTCAGGAGTTGATATAATACCCTGGATACAAGACCAAACCAGTCAGGAGTGGATGTCCATAGGAGATAAAAGCACGTTAAGTCAGCAATGGAAAACATTCACTTACACATCTGAGATTACTACACCTACTTCGGATAAATATCAACTCAAATTTTGGGGGTACGATGCAGGAACTGTGGTACTTGATAACGTAGAGTTGTATATTCAAAATAAGTTAACAGGGATATTCGAAAAACAAAAAAAAAGCATTCGTATATATCCAAATCCTGTAAAAGAATATTTGTTTTTAGACAAGAAAAGCCTCTATGAAATTTATAATTTGGCAGGACGAAAAGTTTTGTATGGCAGCAAGCAAAGTATTGATGTAAGCAAGCTTACCACTGGGATATATACAATTTCAGCAAAGAATATGATAACATAAAAATTTATTAAAAAATAAATAATTATAGATTATGACATACTTAAAAAATAGCATATTGCTATTCCTTATTGCCTTTTTTGGAAACCAATCCTATGGGAAGGGAGTAATTGCGCAGAAGAATGAAATAGTAATAAGCAAAGAGCAGCTAAAAGATAAAATTAAAGGAGCCTGGGCTGCTCAAACAATCGGGGTTACATTTGGATTACCTGCCGAGTTTAATTACAACACTACCATGGTGCAGGATTACCAAAAACTCGAATGGAATGATACTTCACTTGAAGTTGAATTCAGAGAGCGTCCCGGTACTTATGACGATATCTACATGGACCTTTCATTTATGAAAGTTATAGAAGAAGAAGGTATTGATGCTCCTGCTCAATCGTTTGCACTTTCTTTCGCCAATGCAGATTATAAATTATGGTTTGCTAATCAAACGGCACGGTATAATATTCTGAACGGGCTTACACCACCCCAATCAGGCCACTGGATAAATAATCCTTGTGCCGATGATATCGATTTCCAGATTGAAGCTGACTTTGCAGGTATAATGAATCCGGGCATGGTAAACTCTGCTGTTGAGATTTGCGATAAAATAGGGCATATAATGAACTATGGGGATGGATATTATGGCGGTGTTTTTGTTGCAGCACTGTATTCACTGGCACTTACATCTGATAATCCTGAAGAAATTAAAGACATTGTTAAAAGTGCGATTAGTGTAATCCCGTCAGAAAGCACATTTGCCCAGTGTATAAACGATGTTATTAAATGGCACGGTGAAAATCCTAATGATTGGAAAGCAACATGGTACAAAACCAATCGCAAATGGAGTGAAGATATTGGCTCTCCTCTGGGAGTTTTCGAGCCTTTTAATATCGATGCTAAAATTAATTCGGCCTGGGTAGTAATGGGCTTACTTTATGGAAACGGCGATTTTACAAGAACCTTCGAAATTGCTACACGTTGTGGCGACGATGCCGATTGTAACCCGGCAACCGCTGGTGGAGTTTTGGCTTCAATTGTAGGATATAAGGCCATACCGGAATTCTGGACTCAAGGTTTGGATAAGGTTGAAGACCTCCATTTTATGGGAACCGAGTATTCTCTTATAGATGCTTACGATCTATCTTATAATCATGCTTTAGACCAGATTAAAAAAAATGGAGGTGTAGTTGAAGGGGATAAAATTGAAATAAAAACCCAATCTCCAAAAAGTGTACCTCTGGAGGTTTCTTTTGAAGGACATTACCCCAAAGCCAAGGTATTCCCCAAAATGTTGAAAAACGAAATTTCGTTTGAATTTGATGGGATTGGTTTTGCCTTGGCTGGCCCACCAAATATTAAAGACCACGGAAAAAAGAACCATGTATTTGAAACAGAAATGTATATCGATGGTGAATTAGTGGAGAAAATAAAGTTACCGACTGAAAGAAACAAAAGGAGGTTTACTCCATTTTGGAAATACCAATTGCCCGATGGCAAACACAAAGTAGTAATAAAAATACTGAACCCGGTTGATCATGCAAATATCCAACTTAAATATGCCATTATTTATGGGGATAAACCTTTTAAAGTAAAAATGTAATTATTAGAAACCCTTTTGTTTAAACTAATGAAAAGACTATTTGGATTTGTAATTTTATTTGTAGCCATCTCAATTGGGGTTTTCACCGCTTGCAAAAAGACAGTGGAAAAACCCCTAAATGTCGTTTTCTTTTTGGTGGACGACTTGGGGTGGCGAGATGTGGGATGTTATGGTAGTTCCTTCTATGAAACGCCAAACATCGATAAGTTTGCAGAACAAGGTGTTCGATTTACCAGCGCATATGCTGCTTGTCATGTCTGTTCGCCCACACGAGCGAGCATATTGACCGGAATGTACCCTTCTTCAATCAACTTAACAGACTGGTTGCCGGGAAGACTCGACTTCCCTTTTCAGAAGTTGAAAAATGTGAATATCAACCAGCACCTTCCGTATGACATAATTACAATGCCGCAAGTATTAATTGAGAATGGATATCAAACTGCAATTTTCGGCAAGTGGCATTTAGGTGAAGATTCTGCCTCAACTGCACGACAGGGGTTTGATAGACATATCCCGACGGACTGGAACAAAGGTTGGCCCAATAAAGGTTATTATTCACCTTTTGGTCTTGGAGGGCTTGAAGATAAAGATGGAACTTATCTTACCGACAGGCTAACTGATGAAGCATTAGGATATATTGATGAAAATAAAGACCGTCCGTTTTTTCTTTACCTCTCGCATTTTGCTGTTCACGACCCAATTGAGGGGAGGAAAGACTTAGTATTGAAGTACAAGGAAAAATTGAAAGGAAAACCAGAATCCAAAGAACTCCCATTTATTCTCGAAGGAAATCCTGATGCACAAAATGCTATTAATCGCGACAAGACGGATGAACCTTTCATGGAAAATATCCCCAATGGTTATCGCATTTTTGAGGATGGGGCAGTAAAAATTAAACAAAATCAGGATAATCCAGAGTTTGCTGCAATGGTGGAGAGTATGGATGAAAGTTTTGGTCGTGTTCTTGATAAACTAAAAGAGCTTGATATAGAAGATAATACGGTAGTTATTTTTTATTCAGATAACGGAGGAATGTCAGCTGCAAATTTCTTTAACCCTGGCAGGAGGATCGCGAAAAATAAACTTGACAAAGCATTTTCAACATCAAACCTACCTCTTAGGGGAGCAAAAGGTTGGTTATATGAAGGGGGAATAAGAGTTCCGCTTATAATAAAATTACCAGGCAAAGGATTGAAGGGTGTTGTATGTGACGTGCCGGTTACAAGTCCTGACTTCTTTCCTACAATTCTTGAAATGGCAGGAGTTGAAGCAGAGGGGCAAAAGAAAGATGGAATTAGTATTGTTCCGCTTGTAACTGGTAAAAATAATATTAACAGAGAAGCGATATTCTGGCATTTCCCGCATTACAGTAACCATGGTATGCAAAGCCCAGGAGGTGCTGTTCGGTCGGGAGATTACAAATTGCTTGAATATTATGAAAATAATACTGTACAACTTTTTAACCTGAAAGAAGATATTAGTGAGGAAATTGACCTGTCAACCACACATCCTGAGAAAGTTGAGCAACTCAGAAAGATGTTGCACGATTGGCAGAAGCATTCAGGAGCAAAGATGATGAAGCCAAATCCTAATTATTCAATAAATCAATAAATTATAAATAACTTAAATCGAAAATTATGTTTATCATTAATAGTTATACGCTGGCAATTATCTTTTGCGTAATTACCATGCTTTGTTGGGGTTCGTGGGGAAACACCCAAAAATTGGCAGGGAAAACCTGGCGATACGAATTGTTTTATTGGGACTATGTTCTTGGAGTGCTGATTTTATCACTTATATCTGCTTTTACCATTGGAAGCATGGGCGAAGGTGGTCGTGGTTTTATTGCCGATTTGCTACAAGCCGATATGAAAAATATTGGTAGCGCTTTTTTAGGAGGTATTATTTTTAATGCAGCCAATATTTTACTTTCAACTGCAATTGCAATTGCCGGAATGTCGGTTGCATTTCCTGTGGGAATTGGATTAGCACTCGTTTTGGGTGTAATTATCAATTACATGGGCTCGCAAAAAGGCGACCCGGTATTTTTATTCCTTGGAGTTGCACTTATTGCAGTGGCAATTATTCTGAATGCAATTGCTTATAAAAAAACATCGGGAGGGAATAAAAAGGTCTCTTCAAAAGGAATTCTTGTTTCTATTCTTGCTGGTGTACTCATGTCGTTCTTTTACCGCTTTGTAGCTGCTTCAATGGATCTCGATAATTTTGTAAGCCCGGCAGCTGGAAAAATGACTCCATATACAGCTGTGGTAATTTTCGCTCTTGGTATTTTTATCAGTAATTTCTTGTTCAATACCATTTTAATGAAAAAACCAATTAGTGGCGAACCAACTAATTATAAGGCTTATTTCAGTGGGAATCTAAAGATACACATGGTTGGTATTTTAGGTGGAATAATCTGGGGAATTGGTAATTCGTTAAACCTTATCGCTGCCGGTAAAGCCGGAGCTGCGATTTCTTACGGCCTTGGTCAGGGAGCAACACTTGTTGCAGCACTGTGGGGCGTTTTTATTTGGAAAGAGTTTAAAGGTTCTTCAAAAAGTACCAATTCCTTACTCACCCTAATGTTTATATTGTTTGTAGTAGGTATCATTTCTATTATATACGCTGGTCAATAATACCTTAATTGAATAATCACAGATTTTCATGTATAAGATATACCCTAATTTATTACACGTTGCAAAGCGCATAATTGTCCATTAAAGTGTATTTGATTAAAATGTGAAGTTTTTGCCGATCCAATAATTAGGCATGTATTAATATATTTAATGAACAATTTGTGCTACTTAAAAATCTAAAATGAAATTTTTGCACTGGGTTATGTCATTTGAGCGAACAAATGCTACTCAAGTGCGACCCAATTAGTTCAATTTTTCGTTTAATTATTCAACATCCTCTGTCCTAATGAGGTATTTTTCACTTTTGATATCTATTTTTGAGCTACGTGAACGCACCTCTCCCATACCCTTTCATTTGAGTCTTCATTTTTCTCTCTCTTTTTTGTTTTTACGCTGCTTCGATGTGCTGATCAAGTTCTTCCCAAGCGTCTTTGTAAAAATGGTTTTCATACATCTTTAATTCTACTTGATGTCCACTACTGGTTATCTTGGCAGGCACAGTAATGAACCAATCCATAAATGTGCGGTGCTCCTGCTTTTTAAACTTTTTTTTCTTTTGGCGTATCATCACCGATATATTGTAAGCAAAAATACTAAGCTGCCATGATATATCATTTGCCCAAAAATCATCGGCCAGCGTACTTCCTGCCATAACATGTCCTTTTATCTGCTCTATCCATGTCTCGCTGGTCGAACGCTGTTTATAAAGCTCGTGCAACTCTACTGCAT
>SDBV01002462.1_pt1 | contig 27686 bp, 28 predicted proteins | sample 2277081 | NCBI WGS metagenome assembly SDBV01 (sample SAMN10402039, study PRJNA504765) | marine sediment metagenome | isolation source: marine sediment core GS10_PC15, 223 cmbsf | place: Arctic Ocean: Southern Knipovich Ridge | collected 2010 | reverse complement strand
GGTTGAATACATTCCTTTCTTTTCTTAGTAGGAATGCGGAAAAGGTTATTCAGGAGACGCCGTTTTATACCCAAAAAGAGTATGAAGGCATAGAAGTTGAGTCGGCATTTCTTTATACGCAGGAGATAGAAACAAAAGAGTTGAGCTTCGCAAACAATATTTATACGCCGGATGGGGGAATGCATCTTACCGGATTTCGCTCGGCGCTGACACGCACCCTCAATGACCACGGCAGAAAAGAAGGCATTATAAAAGGAAAGGAGGAGAATCTTACCGGCGAAGACGTCCGCGAGGGGCTTATCGCCATCGTATCAATAAAAATCCGCGAACCGCAGTTTGAGGGGCAGACGAAAGCGCGGCTTGGAAATACGGAGGCGCGAACTGCAGTTGAGGCGGTTATCAATGAAACGATAAAAGATTACCTTGAGCGCTATCCATCCGACACAAAGCGCATTCTTGAGCGCTGTATCTTATCCGCAAAAGCACGCAAGGCGGCACGGGCGGCAAAAGACACCGTTCTGCGAAAAGGAGCATTGGAGGGATTTATGTTGCCGGGAAAACTTGCCGACTGCTCTTCTCGCAACGCAGAAGAGTCGGAACTGTTTATTGTTGAGGGCGATAGCGCGGGTGGAAGTGCGAAGCAGGGAAGGGACCGAAGGTTTCAGGCGATTCTTCCCCTGCGTGGAAAGATTCTGAATGTTGAAAAAGCGCGCATTGATAAAATGCTCGCCTCAAAGGAGATCCGCGCCCTTATCATCGCGCTTGGCACCGCAATCGCGACGGAGTTCAACCTTGAAAAACTTCGGTATCATAAAGTCATTATCATGACAGACGCGGATGTTGACGGAGCGCATATCAGAACTCTTCTTCTTACTCTATTTTATAGATACTTTCCGCTTATTATTGAGGGTGGATACCTGTATATCGCGCAACCCCCGCTCTATCGTATTCAACGGGGGAGGGAGACCGCGTACGCGTTTTCTGACATGGAACGCGATACGATTCTGAAACAAAAGGAGGGGGTCACGGCATCAATATCGCGATATAAGGGCCTCGGCGAGATGAACCCCGAACAGCTTTGGAGCACAACAATGAATCCCGAGAACAGAATAATGAAGCAGGTCCACATTGAAGACGCGGAAGAGGCGGATCGCCTTTTCACGATTTTAATGGGAGATGTCGTGGAGCCGCGCAGAAACTTCATTCAGGCCCATGCTGTAAACGTCAAAAATCTTGACATATAGCCGATATATAACTATCGTGGTGCAGTAACGTACGGGATTACCGGCAGAAACAAGACTGATATGCAACAAAATATTCGCACATTTATCGCCGAGGCGCGGCAGGAACTGAAAAAGGTGGAGTGGCCAAACAAAAAGGAGACGGCTCGGCTTACGGGCATTGTTATTGGCCTCTCGCTTCTCATAGCGATATTCCTTGGGGTTTTTGACTATGCATTTTCGCGCATATTGGAATACATTCTTTTTATGACGCGATAAACGCGCGTACTCTGACTTTATATGATGCAAGAACGAGCAAGAAAAATAGAGGGGCGGCACTGGTATGCAATCCATACATATTCAGGATATGAGGATGCGGTCGCCCGCTATCTCACTCAGCGCATTGACTCGCTTTCAATGAGCGACAAGATTTTCAATGTTATAGTTCCAAAAGAAAAAAAAATTAGAATAAAGAACGGCAAGAGAAGCGTTGTGGAAGAAAAAATCTATCCGGGATATGTGTTGGTAGATATGTATCTTGCCGAAGATTCATGGTATGTTGTCCGGAATACCCCGCGCGTTACCGGCTTTGTCGGATCAGACAGCACAACGCCAATCCCGCTTTCAAAAGAAGAGGTGGACTCGCTTATGGCACGTGTGACGGAGGATGAGCCGAAATTTAAGGTTGATTTCAAGGCCGGAGAATTAGTAAAAGTTGTTGACGGTCCATTCAAGGACTATGACGGAAAAATAGCCGAAGTTGATGAAGAAAAAGGAAGGGTTAAGGTTCTGGTGCCAATTTTCGGCCGCGACACCGCCGTAGAGCTTGATTCGCTGCAGATACAAAAAATATGAATATTTGTTATGGGACATAATAAATATTCATCCTGAGTAACGACGAAGGATAACCAAAGAAACAAAAGGATAAAAACAATATGGCAAAACGAATAAAAACAACTGTAAAGATCCAGATTGAGGCGGGAAAGGCAACTCCCGCGCCGCCGGTCGGAACAGCGTTAGGACCGCATGGAATAAATATTCAGGAATTCTGTCAGCAATTTAACGACGCGACGAAAGAGATGACGGGTGATGTCGTGCCGGCGGAAATTAAAATTTATGAAGACAGAAGTTTTGATTTTATACTCAAGACTCCTCCCGCCTCCTCTCTCATAAAAAAAGCGGCCTCTATTGAAAAGGGTTCGGGAGACCCGTTGAAGACAAAGGTGGGGAAGATAACCAAGGCGGACCTCCGCGCTATCGCGGAAAAGAAGATGCCCGACCTAAGCGCGAACTCCATTGAGGAGGCGGCGAAGATTATTGCGGGAACAGCGCGGTCTATGGGAGTAGAGGTTATTGATTAATCCGCGTCAAAACCATCAGCCAAAATAAAGAAATCTTCTTCCGAAGGTTTCTTTATTTTTTTTCCCGAAAACGATACGCTAACAGTATGCTCATCATGAAATACATTCCCGCAATCGGCATTGAGGTTCATGCGGAACTCAAAACACAGACAAAAATGTTTTGTGACTGCAAGAATGACCCCGATGAAAAGCATCCAAACCACAACATATGCCCTATTTGTCTCGCCCACCCCGGAACGCTGCCGGTGCCAAATGAGGCGGCGCTCCGGGCAATGGTTAAAATCGGACTCGCGGTCAGCGGAGATATCGCGCAGGTAACAAAATTTGACCGAAAAAACTACTTTTATCCCGACCTGCCAAAGGGATACCAAATATCGCAATATGACATGCCAATAGTGCGTGGCGGAATGTTCGGCAACATAGAGCTCACCCGAATCCATTTGGAAGAAGATACCGGCCGCCTCATCCACGCCGCTGATGGGAAATCATCGCTGGTTGACTACAATCGCGCAGGCATCCCTCTTATGGAGCTCGTTACCGAACCGCATATTGCAACGGCGAATGAGGCGCGGGTGTTCGCAGAGGAGTTGCGGCTCCTTCTCCGGTATCTTAATGTTTCCGACGCGGACATGGAGAAAGGGCAGATGCGCATAGAGGTTAATGTTAGCGTGCGTCTGGAGCGCCAGGAGGCGCTTGGCACAAAGGTAGAGGTGAAGAATATCAACTCATTCAAGGCGGCGGAAAACGCAGTGCGATATGAAATAGATCGCCAGTCAAAACTGCTGGATGCGCACAAGACGGTATCGCAAGAGACCCGCGGATGGGATGATGTAAAAAAAATAACGAAATCCCAGCGCAGCAAGGAGGATGCGCATGATTATCGTTATCTTCCCGAACCGGATATTCCGTACATTAATATAGCTGAATTTAATATTGAAACCATACGCCGCGAGCTCCCAGAACTCCCGAGTGAGAAGCGGATGCGACTTAAGGAGGAGTATGGCCTGCAGGACGCGCAGATTGAACTTCTGGTACGCGAACGCGCATTGGCAGAGTTTTTTGAAGAGGCGGTTTCGGAAATAAAGGCGTCCGACAAAAATAAAACAGTATCAATGCTGTTTAACTACCTCTCAAGCGATCTTGTAGGAGTTCTTACGGAGCAGGGGATGAGTATAGACGAAACCGGCCTCACGCCCGTTCATTTTGCCGACCTTGTGTCACTCGCGGCGGATGAAGCATGGCCGAGTCGCATGACGAAAGATCGCCTCAAGGAAATGATAGAGACTAGGCAGAACATACAGCAAGTCATTAAGAAGAGCGGGGGGGCACAAAAAATCTCGGACGAAGAATCCGAAGAGATTAGAGGAGTAATGAAGAAAATTATCAAAAACAATCCTAAAGTAATTGATGATTATAGAAAAGGTAAAATATCTGCAAAAAAGTTCTTGATTGGACAGCTTCAAAAAGAACTGAAGGGACGCGTGGATCCTGAAATTTTTGACGAACTTTTTGACACCGCGAAAACAAGTTTTAATAAACCTGAGGAGAACAGCACGGAAACCAATAGCATCGAAAGGGCCATCCACAGTGCCATTGATAACGAAATATCGGGAAGCACAAACACAGAGAGCAGAGCATCACAAGAAGCAACGGAAATTGACAAAAATACCTAGACCACTAAAATTAGAATATGAAAATTTTATTAAAAACAATCTGCAATGATGCCTTTCACACAAAAGAAAGTGGAACTCTCAATATTATAGGAGTTTTCGAGAACATTAATGTTACAAAATTTCCAGCAGTTCATCATAAAGTTTCTTTTGTTTTTATTATAGAAGGAGATCCATCAAAAGAGTTAACATATAATTACCACATGGATATTACGGACTCTTCCGATAAAAAAGTTTTTGATGGTAGTAATTTGCCAAAGCAAGCTAGATTAGGGGTAAACGGCAGAGGGCACCTAATTTTGAATATCTTTGGAATCAAGTTTCTTCATGAGGGAGTGTATTCTGCAAATTTTTTTATAGGAGACATAAAAGATTCGATTGAATTTAATGTTCTAGGTACGAAAACTGCATAAGAATCTCGCGATTATATCATTCCAGTCTTTCTGTCGCGGAATGCGGCGAATCCAACGGATGTCCGCATCTCGCCGAAACCATGTCATTTGTCTCCGTGCGTATTTTGCAATTTCCGCTTCCAGGAGCATCATCATTTTGTCTTTCGTCAGCATCCCGCGAAGATATCGGGACACATACCGATACTCAAGTCCTAATTCATCAAGTCGCCTCCACGAGACACCCCTTTCGTGAAGACGCTCAACCTCTCGCATCATCCCTATACGCATACGACTCACAAGGCGCAGATGAATTCGTGCGCGTAGCACCGTTTGTGAAAGCTGTATGCCAATTTTAAGCGCGTCAAGCGGCTCTGATTTCTTCAGCGGCGGGATGGGAGATTGCGTAGCAGAGTAAATCTCAAGCGCGCGGACAATCCGACGCCGGTTATGCGGATCTATCGCGCACGCACGATTTGCATCAACTGCGCGAAGACGCTCAAACAGTTCTTTTGTTGACAGACGTTCAAGTTTCGCGCGCAATTTTGGATTTGGCGGTACCGCCGGGAATGCCGCGCCGGAAAGAATCGCATCAACATACTGCCCGCTCCCGCCGACAATGATAAGAAAAAGGTTTTTGTGTTGCCGCCGTAATGCCGAAAATAACTTTTTAGTATCACGCTGATATCGCGCAACAGAGTATCTGCGCTTCGGGCTTGCGACATCAAGCATAAAGTGGGGAATGCCCCCCATTTCTTTTTTTGTTATCTTTCCGCTTCCGATATCAAGACCGCGATATACCTGCCGTGAATCGGCGGAGATGATAACCGGGACGATGTCCGGCCATCGGCGACGGATGAATTTCGCGATAGAAACGCCGAGATCGGATTTCCCCGATGCCGTCGGCCCAAGAACGGCAATGATGCGATCCATTTAGAACGAACGGTTGCGTATTTCAGCTACGACCTGGACGATAAACGCGGAGAGGGGAATCTGTTCCTGCTCTTTTTTTCGATAATGGCGCACCGTCACGCTCTTATTCCCCTCTTCGGCGGCGCCCACCACGACGATATATGGCATACGACGGATTTTCTCTTCGCGAACCCGCTTGCTCACCGTTTCACCGCTGTTCCGCAGGGTGGCGCGTATGCCCGCAGAGCGGAGATCGGCGTATACGGATTCGGCATATGGCTGATAGTTCTCGCTAACCGGAAGAACCGAAACCTGAATCGGCGCAAGCCAGAGCGGAAGTTTCCCGTCGAGATCCTCAAGAAGAACGCCAATGAACCGCTCAAAAGATCCGAAAATTGCGCGATGGATGACCCATGGTTTTTGCTTCTCTCCGTTCTCGTCAACATAGGAGATGTTAAACTGCTTCGGAAGCATAACGAGGTCAAGCTGGGCCGTCCCCATCTGCCAATCCCGACCCTGAGAATCATTCATGTGTACCTCTATTTTCGGACCGTAGAATGCGCCCTCGCCGCCATCAATCGTATAGTTCGCATTGCTCTTTTTCAGCGCTCCTTCCAGCGCGGCCTCCGCCCGTGCCCATTCCTTAGCCGTTCCAAGCGCTTTCTTCGGGCGTGTGGCGAAAACGTATCGCGGCGTAATATTGAAGAGAGAATAGAAGCGCTCAATGGTCGCGAGAATGCTCATCACCTCGTCTTCAACTTGATCGGGACGCGCATAGATATGCGCATCGTCCATTGTGATTTGCCGCACACGGAACAAACCGCCAAGCGTTCCGCTCAATTCATTGCGATGCAATCGCCCGATCTCCGCAAGACGGAGGGGCAAGTCGCGATAGCTGCGAACCGAAGAATTGTAGATGTAGGTGGATTCCGGGCAATTCATCGGCTTAAGCACGAGCACCTCTTGTTCATCGCGCGGATTCTGGAACCAGAACATATTGTCGCGAAAATGCTCCCAATGTCCAGATTTCTTGAACACCTCGTCTTTGACGAGAATTGGCGTACTGATTTCTTGGTATCCCTCGCGGTCATTAATCTCCCGTGCCGCTTTCTCAAGCTCCCGGAATACGATCATGCCATTGTGGTGCCAGAAAGGCGCGCCGGGCGCAATGTCATGAAATGAAAATAAATCGAGAAGCCGCCCAAGCTCCCGATGATCGTGTGATGATGCGCTGTGTTCCATGCGGGTGATATTACTCCGTCTATTTTAGAGAAACATGGAATGAATTGCAATATAAAAAATGCCCTCCCCCATTCACGAAATAGGGGAGGGCGTACCAAGGAACGAATGCGGCGTTATGACGCACGAAATTCCTTGGGGATTGTATCGGGGTAGTCCGGGACGAGGTTTGCCCGATACGTCGCCGCATACACTCTACCCGACCCATGAACTTCGTTCACATCAATCGGCCTGATGCCGATCTCTGTCGCACCGAAGTACACGGACATAAACGACCCGCGCACGATGTTGGGGATCGCACAGGTACGGGAATCGCCACCGCCATGCCTGCTCCGGAGAGCCACGATCTCTTTCTCGGCCACCAGAACAGAACACTGGATGCCCAACATCAGAACCTCGGAGACGGTCATGACATCCATGATATCCCGCCGATCCACCTCGTCCGCAATCTGCCACATCTTCATGCCCTGGAATTCCTCGGAGAATTCCACGTCGTACAACAAGGAGGGGAGGCCACTCCGGTGCGTTCCGGTTTGCAAGCCGCTCCGATTCGGATTGGGATGACGGGATGGCCGCGCAAGGATGAGGCGAGCATTGTTGAACGCGTCCACCACGACCCTGCTGGATACCCGCTGTAACACTCGAATGTACGGATCCAGTCGCTGATCGGCACTGACCAGAGTCGGCGGAATGTTGACGATGACGACCACGTTGGGCGATGAGATTCGCTCATGGAGAGCGAGTAGGGAATTTGGCCCTTGCGGCGCCTGCGCAACCACATGCCGAAAATAGTTCTCCAGCGGCCAGTTCCTGTCATCATCTTCTTGCGGCGACACAGAGGTGAGCATGCGCCTCACCTCGCGATTGGGAAAGCGCGCAGCCAGTTCCGGCGCGAACAGAGAGAAAACATCCAAAACGGAATCCATAAGATTCTCCTCATGTGCGATGAATGTACAAAGAACGCTCTCAATTAGGCGGTCTTATGATGGCATAGATTTATAAAAAGTCAAGAAGCTTTCAGCTCTTCAACACGATCGCAAATAATGTTAACGGCACCATTACGCACATCGGTTCTGCCATAAACGAGGAGGGTGTTTCGTTCTTGCCAGAGGGGCGCGCTCCCGCTCAGCGCGCTGCTGAAAACAACAACCTCAATCTCCCCGCTCGTATCCTGGAGGCGAGCAAACAGCATGGGCTGGCCTGTTTTTGTCAGAATGTGTTTCACGCGCGAGCACACACCCGCAATACAAATCCCGCTCCGAACGTCGGTGCCCTGGACAATCTCCCGGATATTTTGCGCCCCGGCAGCGCGAATGCGCGATTCGAGAATCGTGAGAGGATGATCGGAAATATACAAACCAAGGAGTTCTTTTTCCCATGCAAGCCGTTCCGTCGGCGATGCCGGCGAAGCATTGACAAGCTGAAGCATAGTGGCGGCAACCGGCATGCCCCCGAAAAGCGAGTTGTGCGCCTCGGCAAGCACCTTCCGCCGGCCGCTGTTAAGCTTCAGTAGAGCATCAATATTCAAAAGAAGTGTATTCCGCTCAATGCCGAACGAGTCAAAGACGCCCGCCTTAATTAAGCTTTCTAACGATTTTTTATTGAGGTCTTTATGCGTTACGCGAGAGAGGAACTCCTCCATGCTTGCAAATGGACCGCCGCGGAGCCGCTCGTCAATAATCGCCTCTACAATATGTCCGCCGACATTTTTTATCGCCAATAAACCGAAGCGGATCGCACGTTCTTCGGGAACAAAGTGCGCCGAACTCGTCGCAATATCCGGGGGAAGAACCTCAATGTCCGTCCTCCTTGCCTCCTCAACCAAGAATGAAATCCGTTCCGTGTCATTTGCGTCCGCGTTAAGGAGCCCCGTCATAAATTCAATAGGGTAGTGCGCCTTCAAATATGCCGTCCGATACGCAATCAACGCATAGCATGCGGCGTGACTGCGATTGAATCCATAGCGCGCAAATGGAGGAAAGAGCTCCCAAATACTCCGTGCCGATTTTTCATCAATTCCGCTCTTTATCATCCCATTCGTCAGCTTCACTTTTTGTTCATCCAGTAATGATTTTATCTTCTTTCCGACCGCCTTTCGCAATTCATCGGCCTCGGGAAGAGAATATCCCGCAAGGTCGCGCGCAATTCTCATCATCTGCTCTTGATATACGCCAATACCATATGTCTTCTCAAGGATAGGACGAAGGCGTTCATGGAGATATTCAATCTCCTCTCTGCCGTGTTTTCTGCTGATGTATTGCGGAATCAGCTCCATCGGTCCGGGACGATAGAGAGCAACCATGGCGATAATGTCCTCAAATTCAGAAGGGACGAGCTCTTTAAGATACCGCCGCATTCCGGGAGATTCAAATTGAAATACACCAGTCGTATTGCCGCTGGCAAATACTGAAAATGTCACGGCGTCATCAAGAGGAAGTTTGGATATATCAACCTCCTCCTCACGTATGTCTCGAATGAGCCGAATTGTTTCTTCAATAATCGTGAGGTTTTTCAATCCAAGAAAATCCATCTTCAGCAGTCCCATACTTTCAACAGCCCCCATCTCAAATTGAGTAATGATAGTATCGTCATCTTTTGATGGCGCTCGTTGAAGCGGGATATGCTCAACAAGCGGGTAACGCGAAATGACAACACCGCACGCATGAACTGATGCGTGCCGAACAACTCCCTCAAGGTGGCGGGCGGCATCAATAACTCTCCTGGCGTCCGCATCGGAATCGTACATTGATTTGAAATCCACGACCGTCTTCAATGCCTTTTCAATATTCGCGCCAAAGGGGACGAGTTTCGCAATAGTGTCGCAAAGGCCGTAGCTCACTCCGAGCGCCCGTCCGGTGTCGCGAATTGCCGCGCGCGCCGCCATTGTTCCAAAGGTGATAATTTGCGCCACCTTATCCTCGCCATACTTCTGCGATACATACGCAATCACCTCATCCCGCCGCTTATCGGTGAAATCAATATCAATATCGGGCATCGCAGTTCGTCCTGGATTGAGAAAGCGCTCAAAGAGAAGGTCGTATGCAAGCGGGTCAATGTCGGTAATACCGAGAATATAAGAAACAATACTACCCGCCGCGGAGCCGCGCCCCGGCCCGACCACGATGCCGCGGCCCTTCGCCCACTGTATAAAATCCTGCACAATGAGAAAGTAATCAGAAAACCCCATATTGTTGACCACGCCAAGCTCATAGGAGATTCTTTGCCGTATCACCTCATCGGGGTCCGGATACCTCTCATGAGTGCGCTCTTCCACTAATTTCTCAAGATACGATTGAGAATCATACCCCTCCGGAACGTCAAAGGCGGGAAGATGAGTCGCTCCGAGCTCCAACTCTATGGAACAGGAATCCGCGATGCGAACCGTACTCTCAAGCGCCTCGGGGCAGTCCGCAAACCGCTCCGCCATCTCCTCCGGAGATGACATTGAAAAATCATCGTCTTTCAGCGTCAGACGGTCGGGATCGCTCAATTTATTTCCCGTCTGAACCGCGAGGAGAATGTCATGGTACTCCGCGTCTTCTTTTAGAACATAATGAAGGTCCTGTGTCGCGACGAGGGGAATGCCGGTTGTGGCAGAAAGTTTTTTAAGAAGCGGATTTACCGCAACAACCTCGGGGATGCCCGCATGATGACCGATTTCAATATAAAAATTTCCCTTTCCAAAAAGCGATTCATACTCCCGCGCTACACGCACCGCCTCTTCTTCATTGCCTGCAAGGAGAAGACGGGGGATTTCGCCGCCCAGGCATCCAGAGAGCGCGATAAGCCCCTCATGGTGCTCATTGAGCAACTCCTTGTCCATTCTTGGCTTGTAATAATATCCCTCTAAAAATGCCTGCGTTGAGAGCTTGAGGAGGTTCTTCCATCCCGCCTCATTTTTTGCAAGGAGAATAAAGTGATAATACTTTTCTCCGCGCGGGTCTTTTTCAAAGCGGCTCCCTGGCGCAAGATACGCCTCAATTCCAAGTATTGGCTTTATTCCCGCTTTTTTCGCCTCCTTATAAAACTCAACGGCGCCATAGAGGTTTCCATGGTCGGTGAGCGCCAAGGCATCCATACCAAGCTCCTTCGCGCGCTGAACAAGGGCGGGGATCTTGCCAAGCCCGTCTAATAGGGAATAGTGAGAATGAGTGTGAAGATGGACAAATTTCTGCATACAGCACAATCATTATACCCATAAAAACTCTCGGGGGAAGATTGGCAGATGCGGCGACAATAAAACAATGCAACAATAATAAAATAAGACGATGAAGAGAAAAAGGTATATCATTGGCATTGACGAAGTTGGGCGCGGCTCTCTCGCGGGCCCTGTTTATGTGGCGGCGATATGCGTTCCGTCCCGATATCGCATTCGCGCCGCACAGCGAAACCTTCCGCTCAGGGATTCAAAAAAAATGACGCCCCGCCAGCGAAATATATGGGTACGCTGGGCACGGCAAACAGAACACGTTCTGTCTTCCACCAGTTATGCGACAAACCGGACCATTGACCGCATAAACGTATCGCAAGCCGCAAACAGGGCGGCGCAGAGCGCCTACCACCGTCTCATCAAGGCAAATCCCCATCTTCGCACAGCAACGCTTACCGTCATCACCGACGGCGGACTCCACTTGCCAATGCACATTCCCCATACCTCAATCATTCGCGGAGACGAACAATATCCGGCAATCGCGCTCGCATCCATAATCGCAAAAGTAACACGGGATAAAAGAATGGAACGGGAGCATAAAAAATACCCGTCCTATGCGTTTTCACGACATAAGGGATATGGAACGCAACTCCACAGGAAAATCCTCAAGCGCCGCGGGCCGACAGACATACATCGCCTGACATTTATAAAAAAATTGACTTCTGCAAGAACTCTTGTGTAAGATAGGTCAATACAACTACTATGGGCGGCGTACCGGTAAAGCACCACACAAAATCAAAAGTCGGGCGGAGACGTTCTCATTTGGCGCTCAAGCCGAAGACCCTCCTTCGTTGTGAGCTATGTGGCGGACCGAAATTACCGCACCGACTCTGTAGGCAGTGTAAAATAGCCGGAACACGCGCGGGAGCCGGGGGAGAGAAGCTGGCGCCGGAGAAGGCGCAACTCCCAAAGGCCGCCTCCGCGGACGAGATACAGAAACCGCAGGAAAAAGAAGAGTAGCTTTCCGCACGCACCAGCGGTAGAGCTTTGAGATTTAACATACACATATGGCAACCCGACATCTTGCACGATCAGTCGTTCTCCAGTCGCTCTATGAGTGGGATTTCTATAATGAAAAAATTGATATCCGTACTATCGCCGAGCGTAATATTGCAGAGTTCTCTCCCGGGATAGACGAACCGGACTTTATTTGGAAAATCATTAACGGCGTTATGGAGCACCGTTCTGAGCTTGATGCCGTTATTGAAAACGCGGCGCCGGAATGGCCGCTCCAGCAGATTGCGATTATTGACCGAAACGTTCTTCGCATCGGGCTGTATGAGCTTCTGTACGCAGATAAAAAAGAAGTGCCACCGAAGGTAGCCATTAATGAGGCGATTGAGATCGCAAAAAACTTCGGAGGGCCAAATTCAGGAAAATTCATTAATGGCGTTCTCGGAACCGTCTATCGCGAGCTCATCCAAGACACTGAAAATAAGGCTGAAAATAAAACCGTTCAATGAGTAATGCACCAATACAGCCAACCGAACGCGAGGCGAGGCTGGAAAATAAAATAAGCTATACGTTTACAAAAAAAGAGCTCTTGCGGGAGGCGCTGACTCACCGCTCATACCTGAACGAGAATCCGTCGTGGAGCGTTTCCAACAACGAACGACTTGAGTATCTCGGCGATGCCGTTCTTGAGCTCGTTATAACTGAAAATCTTTTTAATCAGTTCCCCGACAAACCGGAGGGGGTGCTTACCGCGCTTCGCGCCGCACTGGTAAACTACGTAACGCTTGCGCGAAGCGCGCGGAATATACAGCTTGACGATTATCTCTATCTTTCAAAAGGCGAACTGAAAGATACGGGACGGGCGCGGGAAGCAATTCTTGCAGACTCTCTTGAAGCGCTCATCGGCGCGCTCCATCTTGATGGCGGATATGCGCCCGCGCGAAAATTGATTGATACGTATATTTTCCCGCATCTTAAGGAGATCATTGAAACACAGGGGTATAAAGACCCGAAAAGCCAACTTCAGGAGATCGTCCAAGAGCAGGAGAAAATCACCCCAACATACAAAGTTCTGAAAGAACACGGACCCGACCACAATCTTACATTTAAAGTAGGCGCATACCTCAATAATACCTGCATCGCGGAAGGCACGGGACGCTCAAAGCAGGAGGCGGAAACCGATGCCGCGCAAAATGCATTAGAAGATATGGGCAAGAAAAGCCAAAAGTAAAAAACTATCCCCATCGCCGTATCATTTGTATGCTTCTTAAATCCCTTGAATTAAACGGCTTCAAATCTTTCGCGCACAAGACGGTAGTGGAATTCCAGAGCGGCATTACTGCCATCGTCGGACCGAATGGATCGGGAAAGTCAAATATCATTGATGCGCTCCGATGGCTGCTTGGCGAGCGGGAGGCGAAGCATCTCCGCGGAGAAAAGACAGAAGACCTTATTTTCGCCGGAACATCAACGCGTTCGCGCGCAAGCATGGGGCACGCCAGTATTAACCTTGAAAATACAAAAAAGCAAGCAGATTTTGCGGAGATTACGATAGCGCGGCAAGTTTCCCGCGCAGGCGCATCAAAATACTTTCTTAATAAATCAGAAGTACGAGTCAAGGACGTCGTTGATTTCCTTGCGAAGTCCCGCCTTGGGGTAAGGGGAATTATTATTGTGGACCAAGGAAACAGCGACCTTTTTGTGAGAGCAACGCCCTCCGAACGAAAGGAGATGATTGAAGAGATTCTCGGACTCAAGGAGTACCGGCTAAAAAAAACAGAGGCGGAACGCAAGCTCAAGGCGACGATAGAAAACATTGGGCACATTAGCGCACGTATTGATGAACTCGCCCCACGGATACGACTCTTGCACCGACAGGTTGAAAAGCAGAAGCGCCGAAACGAGATTGAGCATCAACTTAACCAGATGGAGAGCATTATCGCGCGGCAAAAACATTCCGCGCTCCAAGGAGCTATCGCGGGCCTTACGCAGGAAAATGGTGTTCTTTCTCAAAAAATCGCCCCGTGCAAAACTGAAATTAACCGCTTGGAGAAAGCCCTCGCCGCAGTGCATCAGCCGAGCCGCAACGACATTGATGCCCTGCGCGCGCAGCAAAACAAGCTTCTTGCACAGCGAAGCGAATTAGAGAAACAGCAGGGGAAGATAGAATACCAAATAGAAACATACGCGAAACGGCGAAAAGAGGAGCTCCATCCCGTTCATGCCTCTGTGCTTGTGAATCTCGTAAAGGATATCCGCGCGCAGCTGAATAAAGTTCTTGCACAGACTGACGCAAACAACTATTCGCGAATTATCAAAACACTAATTCGCAATATTGATGAGATACTCGGCGCCAAGCCGAAGCAAAGCGAAAAGCAAGATGCGCTTCAAACAATCCGTAAAATCCACGAGGCGCTCTTCAGTAAAATAAAAGAATGCAACATAACCCTTGCGACGCTCCAAGGGCAGGATGGAGAGCTCACCGCGCAATTTGAGGCATTTAATGCAACATTCTCAAAAACATTCTCGCAACTTGAGCGGACAAAAGTAGAGGTTAGAGAGCATGAGGCACGCGCGATATCGCTCGCCGCGAAAAAAGCAGAGCTCATGAATGAGGCGCAACGCATTGAGGGAGGCGTCGTATTGCTCGCACATCAACCTCAAACTCCTCTCATTCCGCTTGGCGAAGCAGAGCAAGGGGCGGAACGCATACGGATAGAGCTCGCCGCAATCGGAGAAATTGATGCCGAACTGGTCACGGAATACAATGAGACGGAAGAGCGGTATACCTTTCTCACTACGCAAAAGAGCGATCTTGAGTCTGCCGCGCAAGACCTACTCACCCTTGCAAAAGAGCTGGAAAGAAAAATACACGGCGAATTTTCCGCTGCTCTGAAAAACATAAACAAAGAACTCCATTCGTTTGTCCGTACGATGTTCGGTGGCGGAACCGCACAACTTTCTTCAGCATCGCCGCGAGTCCGGGAGAATGATGAAGATGGAGAGGAGGCGCATATGGCGGCTGGAGTAGATATCGCCGTCTCCCTGCCCGGCAAGCGCATTACCGGACTGGACATGCTCTCTGGCGGAGAGCGAAGCTTGGTTTCTATTGCAGCGCTATTCTCGCTGATATCAATCAGCCCGCCACCGTTTCTCGTCTTTGATGAAATAGATGCGGCGCTTGACGAGCAGAACGCACGACGCTTTGCTAACCTCCTCAAAGAGTTCTCCGCAAAAACGCAATTTATCGTAGTAACGCACAATCGCGCCACCATGGAGGTCGCACATGCGCTGTATGGTGTTACTATTAACAACGGGATATCGCAACTCGTCTCCCTCAAACTTAAGTAGCGCGCATTGACACAAAGAGGCCAACTTCATACAATACTCACGACATTATGATTGCGATAAAACTACGACGAATAGGGAAGCGCCATCAGCCGGCATATCGGATGGTGATAAACGAACGGCGCTCCAAATTGGACGGAAAATATATAGAAGACATCGGTTGGTATAATCCGAGAAGTAAGGAGTACAACATTAATGCCGAACGCGTTCAGCACTGGATACAAAACGGCGCACAGCCGACAGACACCGTCCACAACCTTCTCATTCGCGCAAAAATCATTACCGGAAAGAAGCGTCCGGTTCACTCCACGAAACCGACAGACGCTCTGTCAGAAGAAGAGCCGAAGGTAGAAGAACAGAAAGACGAAAATGCAAAGACGCCGGAGGTGAACTCAGAAGAAGCGCCAGCGAAAGAAACAGAAGGCGGGGAGAGTGAAAAATAATCAAAACTGCAATTGACGCACCGATAAAATTGCGATATCGTTATTGAACAAGCATTCAAAGAAAGGTCGCAGTAATCAGGCACTCGGTATCTCTATCAAGATAGGGTGAAAAAAACAGAACGATGGAATCAGACGCACAGTTTCTTGAGTATCTCGTCAAATCAATCGTTGACAATCCGGACAAGGTTGTTGTCAACAGGAAAGTTGATGAAATGGGAGTATTGCTCTTGCTGAAGGTTGACCCGCAGGATATGGGTCAAGTTGTTGGCCGACAGGGCGCAACCGCAAAGGCAATTCGGTCACTATTGAGAATTGTTGGAATGAAAAATAACTCCCGCGTCAATCTCAAAATTGAAGAACCGGATGGCGGCACACGCTCAATGCCACGAAGAGAGGAGGCTCCTGTCGCAGAGCAACAAGCAGAACAAAAACAAGAAGAGGCAGAAAAGCCGGAGGTTCAGCAAAGCGAGGTTGATAAGGCGGTAGAAGACCTTAACCTCTAACTAAGGCAAGAGAACAGCAGTACGCAAAAACTCCGGAGACGGAGTTTTTGTTTTATGCCACCGCTCAAAAACAAATGCCAATAAAAACCTATGAATCCCGTTAGAGACCAGAGCCTTGTGTTCTGGAAAAAAACTGGCAAAAGTCAAAAATATATGAGTAAATATTCAAGTAATCAATCAGATACGGAAATGTTTTACATTTCCTGTCTCTAACGGGATGAATCCCGTTAGAGGCCAAAGCCTTTTGAGGACAGTACGGGATTGAGTTTAACAAAATGGTTAATAAAAAATTATTAAACAAAACAAGATACGGAAATGCAAAGCATTTCCTGTCTCTAACGGGATGAAGAAATCACTCAATGATATCAAGGCGGGGGACACTGTTGTAATAGATGGAGTGCCTTATATTGTCCTCTCCGCAAAGCACCTTCATATGCAACAGCGCAAGGCGAATGTCAGCATCAGGGTAAAAAATCTTATCGGAGGAAATGTCATTGAAAAGACATATCGCTCTGACCAGGAGCTTGAAGAGGCAGAGCTTGAGCGCAAAGATGCGGTTTTTCTCTATGAGCACCACGGAGTGTATTGGTTTGCGGATGCAAGTAACCCAAAAGAAAGATTTTCACTAAATGAGGCCGTCGTCGGAAGTGCGGGAAAGTTCTTGAAACAGAATCTTTCAATTGCCGCCCTCGCGCACAATGGCGCTGTCATCAACATCATCCTTCCTATAAAAGTTGAATACATCGTTACTGAGGCGCCACCCGCGATAAAGGGCAGTACAGCGCAGGGAGGGACGAAGCAGATAATAATAGAGTCGGGAGCAAAGCTTTCTGTTCCAATGTTTATTAATAAAGGAGATTCCATTCGCGTAAACACACAAACGGGCGAATATGTAGAGCGAACAGAAAAAGGCGCCTGAGAAACACCACTTTCACCTCATCAACCCCACTAAAACCACTACCTTTGCAAAGATTGACAAAATAAGAATACAGCGTACCATACGCGCGGTAACCCGGTATATGGGCAGTGTTCCAAGGTACTGGGTTATTTTATTTTCCAAAAAATATGTTCAACTTTTTAGCGATTTTAAGCTTGATTTCATCAAGCATTTCTCCAGCCTATCTTACGACAGGGGCGGAAGAGGGAGTAGTAGAAAATCTCCCCGCGATTAAGGAGGCGCATGAGGTATATGTTACTGCATATTCCAGCACCCCCGGACAGACGGACGATACGCCGTTTATCACCGCAACAGGCAATACTGTCAGAGACGGTATTATCGCGGCGAACTTTCTTGATTTCGGAACAGAGGTTCAGATCCCTGAACTGTTTGGAGAGGAGGTCTTTGTCGTAGATGACCGCATGCATCCGCGCAAGAAAAACTTTATAGATGTGTGGATGCCAACGAGAGAGGACGCATTGAGATTTGGCATCACATATGCAACAATTCTTGTACTTGAATAGGGAGCGCCAAAAAAACTACCGCCAGAAAGGGCGGTTTTTTTATATCTCAAATAGTGACAGTAAATCAAAAGCATGTCATAATTTTTTCTCATGAGTAAGGCGCTGAAACAAACAAAGGTATTCGTCGCGATGTCCGGAGGCGTTGATTCATCCGTTGCGGCATATCTGCTCAAAAAATCGGGCTACGATGTAGTCGGTGTTTTTATACGCTCATATAATATCGACGGCTGTGCCGAGCGAGATGCTGAAGATGCGCGAAAAACAGCACAGGTAATTGGCATACCATTCTATGTGTTTGATTTTGAGAAGGAGTATCGTGAGCAGGTCGTTGACTATATGATTGATGGGTACAAAAGCGGCATTACGCCAAATCCGGATATTATGTGCAACAAGCATATCAAATTCGGCGCATTCCTGGAAAAGGCGCGCGCAATGGGCGCAGACTATATCGCGACAGGACACCATGTCCGTATCCGAGAAAATAAAAACGGCATACGCGCAATCGTTGCCGCAAAAGATACAAAAAAGGACCAGAGCTACTTTCTCTGGACCCTTACACAGCGGCAACTTGCATACTGCCTTTTTCCCGTCGGCAAATACACCAAGCCGCACATACGCGCCATCGCAAAACAAGCAGGCCTCCCAACCGCGGAGAAGAAAGACTCACAGGGAATATGCTTTCTCGGAAAGGTAGCGCTCAATGAATTCCTCGGAACCTATATACCAAAAAAAGAGGGAGTTATTGTAACAACGGCGGGAGAGCAGATTGGAACGCACGATGGCGCATTTCTCTATACGATTGGACAGCGCCATCTTGGCACAAAAAATCTTAAAACAGCAAGCGAACCGTATTATGTTGTGGATAAAGATGCCGCGCGCAACACGCTCGTAATGGCGAAAGGGGATGACACGGCACACCTAACGGAAGAGGTGGCACTTACAGATATAAACCTTATGGCGCATGGCTGGGAGACGCTCCACCGCATGCCGGTTCTCGTGCGTATCCGATACCGCCAACAACTTGTTTCTGCGCGCATAATGGGGGAAAACCGTATCCGCTTTGCACAGCCGCAAAAATTCGTCGCCCCCGGGCAGTCGGCTGTTATATATAAAAAACCGCTGCTTGGGGCACTCCGAATGATTGGAGGGGGAGTTATCGCGGGGTGCAAGAAAGAGGTTGACGCAGAAACATTGCGTACGGTATAGTATATGCTCTATATATTACACACATGAAACTCGCAGTCATTGAAACCGGCGGCAAACAATACAAGGTTGAGCCGGGCACAAAACTAAAAATTGAGAAGCTCACTGAAGAAGATTCGGGCGACTGTTTTTTTGATAAGGTTCTTCTTCACGCCGATGGAGATGCCGTTCGGATTGGCCAGCCCTATCTTGAAAAAGCTGTTGTAAAAGGCAGGATCCTGAATCAGGGAAGGGCGAAGAAAAAAATCGTCTTCAAATATCACTCAAAAAATCGCTTCCGCAAAAAAAAGGGACACCGACAGCCCTATACCGAGGTGGAGATTACATCAATAGATTAAACGCAAAAGCCGCTCAAAGAAGCGGCTTTTGCGTTTAATAGCGCTACTCGTGCCGTCGCTGTATCGCCTCGCGCAACGTATCTTCATCAGCAAACTCAACATCGCCGCCCATCGGAATGCCCCGTCCAAGGCGCGACACCGAGCGGGCTAATGGCTTGAGTTCTTTGAGAAGAGCGGAAATCGCAATATCTCCATATGATGTAGGGCTGATCGCAATAATAATTTCTTTTGCGGAACCGCCATATTCTGCGGCAATCTGTTTCTTTAAATACTCAATACGCTCCTCGCGGACACCATCGGCTCCGCGATGCGCCCTGTTGCTACCAATAATAAAATATCTGCCAGAATATGTTTTTGCATTCTCAAATGAAAGAAGATCTGTTTCTTTTTCAACGAGAGCGATCGTCTGCTGATCTCTTAACTCATCAGCGCATATTGCGCATCGTTCCGCTCCGCTCTGATGATATACCGAGAAGCAACGCGGGCAGGGCGCCATTGATTCAAGCGAAAGAATCATCTCTCGCATTTCGCGCATTTGCGCTGGACCAAGGTGAATCAGATGAAACGCAAGCCGCACCGCTTGGCGGGGACCAATAGAGGGAATGCGCGAGAACACCTCAACAAATTTTTTAACCGGACCATGAAGACCCATCATGTCTTTTTTCAACATCCCTAAATGTTACTTTTTCTAAATCAAACAGCACATTAACAACTCCTGTCGCGCCGTTGCGATGTTTTGCGATGATAACCTGCGTATCCACCGCACCCCCCGCCGGAGGTGACTGTGTGCCGCCTCCCGGACGAGAGATAAACATTACCACATCTGCGTCCTGCTCAATGCTTCCCGAATCTCGCAAATCAGAAAGGCGAGGAACCCGATATCCCCCTTGGTCAACATTTCGTGAAAGCTGAGAAATCGCCACAACGGGAATTGCAAGGTCGCGCGCAAGACCCTTCAACCCACGGGAAATTTCGGTAACCTGCTGGACGGTGCTCTCAGAATTAACGCGCGGCATAATAAGCTGAAGATAATCAACGATAAGGAGCGAGAGCTTGTGCTCCATCTGAAGCCGACGCGCCATTGACCGAATCTCCAGTATGGTCGGAGAGGGAGTGTCATCAATAAAGATATTCGCGTGGGAGAGTTGGTCGCACGCATCCACGACGCGCCGGCGCTGTTCATCATCAATCCTGCCAACGCGAAGTTTCCAAAGCGGGACCTCCGCATGAGCCGCAATGAGCCGGTCAACAACCTGATCCTTGGACATCTCCAGCGAAAAAATCCCAACAGCATACTTGCTCTTCACCGCGGCATTCCGGACGATATCAAGCGCAAACGTTGTTTTCCCGAGAGATGGACGGGCGCCGATAATAATAAGGTCAGAATTTTGAAGACCGGAAAGATAGCTGTCAATGCCGGAAAAGCCCGTCGGTATGCCGCGGATATGGGCATCCGACGATTGAATATGTTCCAGTCGCTCAATCGCCACGGGGAGCTCCTCTTTTAAGATGGAAAAGTTCCGAACTAATGAGCGCTGGGTAATTGCGAAAATCTTCTTTTCAATCTCATCCAAGATTCCCTCCGGCTCCCTCTCAACATCAAACGCATGCTCGGCAATCTCCGCAGACGTCTGAATAAGGTCGCGAAGCACGCGTTTCTGCTTTATGATATTCGCATAATGGAGAATATGCGACGCCGTTGATACGGAGTTTACCAGTTCGGTAAGATAGGTGTTGCCGCCGACAATTTTCAGCAGTTCCCGACCACGGAGATTGTTGCGAACACTCACAATGTCAATCGGCTGATGCTTGTCAAATAATTGCTGAATCGCCTCATAGACCGTTTCGTTTGCGGGCTTGTAGAAATCATCTTGCGCAAGAATATCGCGCACTTTGAAGATCGCGTTCTTATCAATCATCAAGGCGCCGAGAACAAATTGTTCTGCCTCAACATTCTGCGGCGGAAGGCGGAGTTCGTTTTGGGGTGACATCACCCCAAATCTTATCGCAGCAGGAAAAAAACAACAACTATAAAGTTATAAACGGGTTATCTACAGGCCTATAGAAGCGGGGATATAGAAAAACCCGCACCCTTGACAAATCTGAAAGTATGTTCTACAATGCATATCAACGAACACACAGGCTTTTTGAAAATTAAACAGAGGTATTGGCATGGCGAATGAAAGAGTGGCTCAAATGTCGGACGACGAAATCCGCAAACGAATGGATGGCCGCGGAGATACCTATGGGCTGAAGCTTGAGTCTGCGATAGAAGGACTCGCAATGGGGCCCATCATCACCGAGAAGAATACTGGACAAATCGGCGTTCCTCCGGCTGATCTCGTATCCTTTCTTCTCCGCAATCACCCGGAAGAAGCCATTGAGGCGGTTATCGAATGGATGGCCGAGAATGGAACGGAGGACTGGCTCAGCGTTGATGAAGACGAAGAAGAGTAACCCACAAAGGTCTCTTAAGGCCTCAAATCGAAAGATTTGAGGCCTTAATTTTTATAATACTTCCACAAACATTGCCCAAACAACCTCATTCTAACGAGGTTTTCCGCCGCAGAAATGGGCCGGCAGGAGTATCTTCAACAGCATATCCCTCTGCCTCAATTAGGCGACGAAGAAGGTCTGCGGAAGAAAAGTATTTCCGCTGTCGGAACACTTCGCGAAGAGCGCTCACAAAACGCACCGGAATAGACGGCTTGGAGATATGCAAAGATACTCCGAAGAGTGCAAAAGAGTCGGAAATGAACCTCCGCGCAGACTCCGCATCGGCAACGGAGTACTCCCACATATGCTTCTCTGCGTTTCGCACATATGTGAACAAAACCCCGAGCGCCTTCGGCGTGTTGAAATCATCTTCAAGCGCCGCATGAAACTTCTTTCGGTATCCGCTGATTCCTTCTTCCATTTCACGGCGCGTGGAGTTGTCTTGTCTAAACTTCCGCCCAAACGAGAGCTTTGCGGTATGCTCAAGAAGAGAGGCCAATGTGCGCTCCGCCTGACGAACAATCTCATCCGTATACTGCACTGATGAGCGGTAATGGTGCATAAGTACGAAAAGGCGAAGTGTAGCGGAGGAGTGCTGAACAAGAAAATCTTTAATGCGCACAATATTGCCAATACTTTTTGACATCTTTTCTCCTTCAGTCGTAGTAAGGAGCCCGCTATGAATCCATAGCCGCACAAATGGCATCGGCGCGCGGCGGCGGGACTCTTTCGCCTTGTCAAAAAATCCGGGTGAGCGAAGCAGTGAGCCCGCAAGCGCGAGCTCTGCTTCGTGATGAGGAAATTTCAAATCCATTCCGCCGCCATGAAGGTCGTATGACAAGCCGAAATATTTTTCTGCAATCGCCGTATCCTCAATATGCCATCCCGGACGGCCGCGCCCGTCAGGATGTTCCGGAGATGTCCATGGGCTTTTCCACGAAGGCTCATCTTTATTTTTTTTGAACTTCCAAACAACGAAGTCAAGCGGGTCGCGCTTATGCGGATCGGAGTCAATGCGCGAGGCGGAGGAGAGAGCGTCAATATCCTGCTTTGACAGAGCTCCGTATCCGGAGAACATCCGTACTGAAAAATAGATGCCGCCATCCGTATAGTACGCATATCCCGCAGAAAGAAGCCGCTTAATTTGACCCTGTATCTCCTGAATATACGCGGTTGCGCGAGCATAGATATTGACCGCGTCAACCGAAAGCCGCCTCATGTCGCGCCGATAGGAGCGCTCGTAGCGCCGCGCAAGGCGATGGGAAGATATGCGCTGTTCCGCGGCGCGAACAATAATCTTATCGTCAATATCGGTAATATTTTGGAGATAGAAGACCGGGTAGCCGCGGGCACGCAGATATTTCACGAGCATATCATATACAATATACGCGCACGCATGTCCGATATGCGCATCATCATACACTGTCGGACCACAGACAAACAGACGAAGTGGCTTGCCGTTTCTCTTGATACGGTCAAGTGAGATTTTTTTCTCTGTAAGCGTATCGTATAGTTTCATATACGGGAACCATTAGAGCCACTTTTTGTCATGAAAATAAATAATCATACAAAGAACAACGGCGCTTACTATGCCAACGATGATAAGCGCATCAGCCGGATTGCCGAAAATGGGGCGCGCTATGTCAAAGAGCGCAACAACAAGCATTGAGGGAAATGTGAGGAAGGCGAGAACGGCGAACTTCTGCATCACACTGCTTATGTTCGTATTGAGAATCTGAACATTCGTCTGCTCAAACGATTCAATTGAATCGCGATTGTTGCTCAGCGCCTGAACAAGCTGAAGGTGCCCGCCGATAAGATTTTCAAAATATACCGCCATAGACACTCCCCAGAATTTTTCGCCGACAGTTTTTAATGAGTCAAGAAGCGCATCCTGGGGTTTTGCAATAATGTGGTATTCCAGTATATCGCGCTTGATGTATGAAATATGCTCAAGAAGTTCCCGCTCTTTATCAGTAAAAAGGTTAGCAGCGATATTTTCAATCTTTCTCTCAATATGAGCAAGCTGACGGATTGAATCGGCAATGATGAAATCAAGGAGATAGTAGGTAAACCTTCCCGTGTGGGAAAGCGCCTTGCGACGAAATGCGGCATCTTCCTCTATTTTCTGGCGGAATGAATCAACAACTTCTGATTTCCGATAATACGCCGTTACAACGGTGTCCTTAGTAATTAAAAAATCAATCTCCGCCCGTTCTGATCTTTTTTTACGCAAATTAAAAACGGGAAGGTGGTAGACAAGGAAAAGGTATCCCTTGTACGCCTCAACCTTCGCGCGCGCTGACGGCTTTACAAGTTCACCGAGGATAAGAGAGTGAAATCCAAACTCCTTCCGTAGATACGCTATCTCTTTTTTGTCGGGTTTTGCAATATCAATCCAGCGAATCTTTCCGCTCATGGTATCCATTGCATGGAGTATACCATGCGGTAACTGTTGAAAATAGAGAAGATATTCGTTACACTAACCCGGCTGTCCGTTAACAATGGAATAATCCCACCGAGAAAAGGAATAAAATTATGTGCATGCAGAATGGCAACGGCAAAAATCCGTCTTCACCGGGGGTCAAAAAAGCTATACGGCACCATAGCGGAAAAAAACCAGAAAATGGAAAAAAAGGCGGGAATAGAAAACGCTTTGACCCCGTAGACAAATCGCGTGAGCAGACGGTATAGCCATATTCGCATTTTGAGCAGAAGGGACTCCCACGAGGGAGTCCTCTTTTTTCCAAACAGATTGTTGTGCAGAGCGCCAAGTGAGGCTATCATCAGATCAGATCATAACATCTCAATATTTATGGATATATCATTGTGAGGAGGCCATACACCCCAAAAAATACAAGAACATATCGTTGGACAGCGCACGCCTCCGGAAAGATGCTCCGCTATCGCCTTTCGGAAAGTATGATTAAGCGAATTATCCGCTATCCGGAGCGAACGGAAGACGGGATAGCGGAAGATACGCTCGCCGCAATGCGGCAATCTCTCTCAAAAAAAGAGGAGTTGTGGGTAATGTATGTGATAAAAAACGGGCAAATACTTATTGTCACCGCATGGCGCTATCCGGGGAAAAGCCCGAAACGGAACCCCATTCCTAAAGAAATTCTAAAAGAGGCACGGGAAATAATATTCTCATGATTGGCACTCTTGACGCGAGAGTGCTAAAATATATAATAGTGAGATGGAGCAGCGATTAGACAATGTTCTCTACGCGGCAGTCAATGAATACATAAAGACCGGGCGGCCGGTAAGCTCTTCTCGCCTGTGCGAACGGTATGGTTTCGGCGTGCGTCCCGCGACAATACGAACCGCGCTGAATCGCCTGACTGATGCCGGCTATCTGTGCCAACCACATACATCAAGTGGCCGGGTTCCCGGTGACATGGCATACGAATTTTTCGCACAGCGCGTTGGCGAAGAATATCTCACAAATCAGAAGCGGGAGACTCTCGCTGAATTGGAGCTCTTTCAGCGCTTTCTCACAGAAGAGAAGCAGCTCTTCATCAGGGAGCTCGCCGAAGAACTTCATCTCTTTGGCATATGCTACGATACAAACAGCCGCAAAGCGCACAAGAGCGGCCTTGATGAGCTTATAGAGCATCTGGACACGGATGCAAAATCTGACCTTTTGGAGGTGATAGAGGACATTGAGCGGCTTGAAGAGCGCATGGGAACATTTGCTGCCGCATGGGAGGAGCAGGAGATGCCATGTGTGTATATCAGCAAAAAGAGCCCGATAACGCAAAGCGAGCACCTCTCTCTCATATCCGACGCCTATACAATCAACGGGGAACGCTTCCTGCTCATCGCGGTGGGACCGAAACGAATGAACTACAAAAAAAATCTAAAGCTCTTTACCTTTTTCCGGAATAAAATGAAATCAAAATAAAATTATTAACTGCGTACGCGATTATGAAAAAAGACGAACAAAAAAAACAGCGGCAGGCGCAAAATAAGCAGCCGCAAAAACTTCTTGAGGAGGTTGACGAGGCGAAAGAGCTCCGCGAGACGCTCGCAAAATGTGAGCAGGAGCGAGACGAATACCTGAGCGGCTGGCGGCGCGCCAAGGCAGACTTTGCGAATTTTAAAAAAGATGAACTTGAACGGACAATGGCTGTCGCGAAATTCAGTAATGAAGAGCTCCTTCGGGACACTCTTGCCATTGTAGACAGCTTTGACTTAGCAATATCCTCGGAGCCGGAAGGTTCATCCGCTGGACTACGGCTTATTCGCTCTCAACTGGAGGCGCTTCTGAAGCGTTATGGGATGGAGCCGATAGAGAGTGACGGAAAACAATTTGACCCGTCACTGCATGAAGCAATCGGAGAAGAGGAGTCGAAGCAAAAAACAGGAACTATTATTGCGACGATTGAGCGAGGATGGAGACTGTATGATAAGGTCATCCGCGCAAGCCGTGTTCGCACTGCAAAATAATTACCGTAGAAACAACACAATAAACAACTAACCCCAATAAATTACTATGGCAAAAATATTAAGCATTGACCTCGGCACAACCAATTCAGCAATGGCAATCATTGAGGGAGGGGAGCCGAAAATAATTGAAAACGCGGAAGGAGCCCGCACAACGCCATCTGCGGCCGCGATAAGCAGAGCAAATGAACGGCTTGTCGGCCTTCTCGCAAAACGACAGGCGGTTACTAACCCCAAAAATACCATCTATTCAATCAAGCGGCTGATAGGGCGAACATTTAAAGATGAGCATGTTCAGCATGATATTGCATGGTTTCCATTTGAAACACGCGAGACGGAGAGTGGCGGGATTGAGATACAAATGGGCGAGAAGTGGTATAAGCCGGAAGAAATTTCCGCGATGGTGCTTGCAAAACTCAAGGCGGACGCGGAGGCAAAAATCGGAGAACCCATTACCGAGGCAGTTATCACCGTTCCGGCATATTTTGATGACAGCCAGCGGCAGGCGACAAAAAACGCCGGTGAAATCGCGGGGTTGACCGTACGAAGAATTCTTAACGAACCGACAGCGGCCGCTTTGGCTTATCATATTGACAGGAAAAAAGAAGAAAAAATCGTTGTCTACGATTTCGGCGGCGGAACTTTTGATATCTCTGTTCTGGAAGTGGGAGAAGTTGAGCTTGAGGACGGCAAGAAAGAGCCGCAGATTCATGTGAAGGCAACCGGTGGCAATACGCATCTTGGCGGCGATGATTTTGACAAAAAGATAAATGAATATCTTGTCGCGGAATACAAGAAGCGGGAGGGGATTGATATATCCAAGGACCCGCTTGCGCTCCAGCGCCTCAAGGAGGCGGCGGAGCGGGCGAAGCATGAGTTGTCAACTGTATTTGAAACCGAAATCAATATTCCATACATCAGCTCTGACGCATCGGGCCCGAAACATTTTTTGACGAAGATGACACGCGCGAAATTGGAGGAACTTGCGCAAAACTTCATTGAGCAGTCAGTCAAACTCACAGAGGAGGCCGTTACCGCCCCGTCACCGAAAGGCGCCGGATTCAAGCTTTCAGAGATTGACGAAATTATTCTCGTTGGCGGACAAACGCGCATGCCGGCAATTCAGGAGGCGGTCAAAAAGCTGTTCGGAAAAGAGCCGCATAAAGGAATTAATCCCGATGAAGTTGTCGCGATGGGCGCGGCAATCCAGGCCGGTGTTCTTCAGGGAGATATAAAGGATGTTCTCCTGCTGGATGTTACGCCGCTCACATTAAGCATTGAAACGCTTGGCGGCGTTGCGACACCAATGATTGAAAAAAATACAACCGTTCCTGCCGCAAAAACACAGGTCTTTTCCACGGCGGCGGATAATCAGCCATCAGTAGAAATCCATATTACGCAGGGAGAGCGTCCGCTCTCAACAGACAATAAAACGCTCGCGCGGTTTATTCTTGACGGCATTCCACCGTCGGCGCGAGGCACTCCGCAGG
>SDBV01002461.1_pt1 | contig 27686 bp, 19 predicted proteins | sample 2277081 | NCBI WGS metagenome assembly SDBV01 (sample SAMN10402039, study PRJNA504765) | marine sediment metagenome | isolation source: marine sediment core GS10_PC15, 223 cmbsf | place: Arctic Ocean: Southern Knipovich Ridge | collected 2010 | reverse complement strand
CGATAAGCTTTTGGGCTCGCTCTGGATCGCCGGCTCGCGCGACCAGGGATGCCATCGCCGTGTACGGCCTGTCGAGGGGAGCCAGCGAAGCCCAAGGATAGCGAGCGAGAGCATCGTCAATGCGCCGCACCGCCTGCCCGCCGGAGCCTCTGATTTGGACCTCTAGGAAACCAAGGGCCACCGCATTCCCGACGTATTCAGCTGGGAGGCCACGCTCCGCATTCGCCGCCATCGCATCGCCCAGGTGACGCTCCGCGTCAGTCAGCTGCCCGCGCACCTGTGCTATGCGGCTCAACCATCCGCTAGCGTCGGCCTGAATTGCTAGATTGCCGCGGCCGGCCTCTTTCATGCCGGCGATGTGCCGCTCGGCGGCCTCGTAATCACCTTCGGCGCTGGCCAAGGCAGCTTGACGGAAGACCCCAAACGGATTTCCTGGAAACTTCTCGTCGAGCACGGCGAGAATCGCGCGCATCTCATCGAGCCGGCCAAGCGCGTAGAGCATGTCGACCGCGTTCCCGTAGGGTATCGGATTGGACGAATCGGCCTCGATGCCGCTGAGATAGAGATCGGCCGCTTGCTCGTAGTCGCCCATATCCGCGTAGACGACGCCGAGGTTGTTGAGCGCGGTCCGATCATTGGGACGGATGTCGAGAAGCGAGCGAAACGCGTTGATCGCGGCGTTGCGATCTCCGGTCACATCGGTGTGGTATTGCGCGATCGTGAGGTAGCGCTCACGCTCTGTCAGCCGCTGGCGGTACTCGTAGGCTTTACCCATCGCCGCGACTTGCCGATCGCGCTCTTGAAACATATTGCCCAGCCCGATGGCTAAGCCTCTGTAGGCCATGGCGAACGTCGTGTCGAGAGCGATGGCTTCCTCGAACAACGTCAGCCCTCTCGCTTCATCTCCTCCTATCTCGCTCACCCGAACGGCCTGCGTATACTTTCGCAACGCTTCCATTGAGGAGGTCGTGACCTTTTCTAGCGGCTCGCTGCGGCGGATCGTCTTCAGCGACTCGCCGATCCGTTCCCGCATTCGGTTGGACAGCCGGTCGACGGCTTTGATGATGGAAGAAGAGTCGTCGGCCGTCTCGCGGAATGCGGCGAGTAGCTCATCCGTCTCAGCGGAGACGAGCCGGACCGAGATCACGAAGCTGCTCCCGGCCGTGCCGATCTCGCCGCCGATGACCGCCCCCACCCCCTCACGCATCGCGATCTCGCGGGCGAGTGCGAGGTCGAGGTCGAGCAGCGATTCGGGATTTTTCTCCATGCGGGCGAGCACCTGGCCGACCTGAGCCGGGCGCATGACCTGGATCAGCGGCGACTGCGAGAAATCGATGCGGAAGGCTTCGGTCACCACGACGGCGAGTAACGAGTCGCCGGTATTGTTCTCGAAATCTGAGAGAATGATCGGCTCGCCCGGATCGATGACTCCCGCAGCGACCAACGAACCAACGGGACCGATCCCCAAAGTCCGCATCGTCATGTAGGCGGTCACCACGACGCCCCAAATCGCGAAGGCTAGCACGCCGCCCATGATCGCTTTACGCCAGGTGAGCCAGTGTCTGGCCACCCCCGCCACGTCCGCCGCCGTCGTGACCCTGGGCTCAGGCGCCGCGGCGAGCTCAGGGATCATCGAGGCCGACTCGAAGGCGGCAGACGCGGGCTCCGATTCAGGCGCTGGCGCCGGCGCGCTCTGTACGAGTGCCGTGGCCACGATGATCGGCAGCCCAACGATCAAGAGAACGATTGCGCCGGGGAAGAACCAGTCGGGGATGCCCAACTGCTGGACGAAGACATCAACCATCTGGAGCGTCGCGAACGAGGCGCCCACGTAGATGATCAGAACCCGTATGAGGCGAGCGCGTCGAATCGTCGCCCAGATGTCCTGTGGAGTCCAGCCGGCCAAACGATGCCTCCGAAAAGGTCCCGGGTAGATAAGCTCAGGTAAGCTAGCGTCGGCCGCGAAGCGCCACAACCGAAAGCCCGCCCCCCCCGCCCCCCGCCCCCCCTGAGGGATTCGGCTGGTGACCGAGCGGTACTGCCTGTACGTGCAGGAGCACGTTCACAGCCGGTGTGCACGCCGTAGCAGCGTGTTGCACTCGCTCCACTCTTGACGGCTGGGTTTCCCGACCTGCACTCTAGTGAGGTTATCTCAGATCAGTAGGGCCCGTCGTGTCTGGCGTTGTTAGGTGCGACTATGAACTCGACGCAAACGGCCCGATTCGTGGGCTTGTATTCCCCAACGGAATTCCTAACGATTATCGAAAGCTTCATCCTCCTCGGCCCCGGGTCTCGACTTCCACTGCAACGAATAGTATTCCCCCCGGTCCCTAGCCCACGGGTCAAAAGCGTTAACAACGTGCTCGAGCTCATCTCTCAATTCGGGGATGGCCCGCAGCAAGACTCTTTTCAGCAGGGAGACCTCGTCCTCGTGATTGTTGTGTTTCCCCTTCTCCATCACTTTCCCGTCGGGACCGTTGTTCATTACCCACTCGACACCAACGTGGGTATAGAATTCCGGCCGAAAGCTCGATGTGAAGAACCTGTCGCCGAATAAGCGCCGCGAGGCGTTAAGGATGAACACCTGGAACTGCGTCTCTGAAATCGCGAAACCGTGCGGTCCCGTCGTCTCCGCCAGCCAGCCCACCACTACATCCACATCTTCGACGTTATCGACCCTAGAGGCGTGAGGGTGGCCGAGGCAGTCGTTTATTTGCGACCCGTCATCGTTCAACTGCGCTTCTGTGATGACTTTCGACGTATCGCACATGTGCTGTCCGTAGACCTCTCGTAACAGTTTGGCAAGCTTTTCTTGATCCCGTCTCTCCTCAGAATCAGCGGGTAGTCCGGCATCGACAAAGTCATCGAAGCTCGTCAGTTGTCTCAGGCCGTACTGCCTGCGAAACTCGTTGAATCGTGGGATACCGCGTTCGCGATCCCGTATGATGTCCAGCGCCACCACATCGATCCTGTTCGTAGGTGTTTCGAGGCGCGGCATCCGAAGATTCTGCAGGAAGTGCGGATGATTCTGGAGGGCGAGCAAACCTAGACGCTGACGGCCCATAGACAATGCCCAATTCGCGAGGCCGCCGTCCACCATGAAGGGCGTCGCTCTGCCACGAAATGTCTCGGCGATGGGCACCTTCTTCCGGATGACGTCAGGATCGTTGTCCCATTCCCTATATTCGATCAGGTCTGGCAGCAAGGGATGCAGGCGGTAGACCGTGATGAACTCTTCCGGGAAGTTAAACGGCGAGCCGAAGTGGTTGATGCCACCGTTTACGTGATCCGGGTTCGTTAGCTCCCAGATATCGTCCTCGCCCTTGATAACACCCATGAACCCTGACGGTGAATCCGCATACCTCCTGCTCCCCAATCCGAAGATCCCGGATCCGGACGTGAAGATTCCGTACCATTGGGTCGCTCTATCTGGATCACCGGACTTGGCCAGGCTATTGACAACGATCTTCTCCAGCGCCCGGGACAGGAGGTTGTCTTCCCTGATCAGACCGTGCCAATTGGCATTCATACCCTCGTACAGCACTTCATCGTAGAGAAGCTGTGTGGTCCATTCGATCGTATGGATCTTGGCGATCTCAGCAGATACGACCAGTCTGGCAACTTCGTACAGCTCGTCGGGTGTCACTTCTCGATAGCTGATGATCTTCTCAGGATTGCTCGGATCCCTGAGCCCCGAATCGTCGTTCGGCATTTCGGCGGCCCGTTCTCTGAACTTGTCAACGATGATGTTGTGTTCTCGGACGAAAAGGTTGTGGAAAAAGCTGAGCCCTACGGTCCAGTTATCTGGAAAGGCCACCGCTTCTTGACCCGCCCACACCGGGTTTATGGGGTCTCCCTCCTCAAAAAGAGGAAGGTACCCGTACTTTTCACCTTCCCCGCTTCGGCTTCCTTTCTGAACCATCAACAGTTTGGCCCGATCATCTGGATCGCGCTTCACACGCCTGAATGAATTTTCGTCATAGCCGTAGATCTGCGATGCATCCCACCAGGCGGTAACCGTGTTACGGGTAGTCCGGTGGGCTCGCCCGAGATACTCCTTTCCTTCGTGAGTAAACGTGGGCGGTGGGCCATCCTGTGCGACGAACGCTTTGTCCATCCGGTCTTCCGGACGGCATCTAAGGTTTTCGACCTCTTCGGGCGTAAGAGGTCGTTCCACGTTATCCACCCGTTGGGTCGTGCAACCCACGGCCATCTTCTCGGCTTGATTATGACCTTCTCGGAGATGCGAGAACCAATCGTGGTTCATGAACTGAATCCAGAAGGCGGCAAGCACATTGAAGAAAGGCGCCTGCTTGTAGTCACAATTGGCGTCTGGCGAATGACCAGGTAGGCCATACCCCTCGTTGCAGGTGCCGTCAGATGGCGACTGTTGCCGGGTGAAAAGCTTCCTGCTGATCACCTGTGGGTCCGGCTTTAGTAGATCCAGGCGATCACCGTGCCGGTTACGCGTCAGCTCGTCTGCGCCCAGCCTCGGAAACGTCGTCTCGAACTGGACGTTTCGGGCGAAGATTTGGTTGGTGGAACCCATCGCCGGATTTCTAATGTCATTGCAGATACCAGTGAGCGTTCTATGGCGGATGAGATCACCGCGACACAACTGCTCTTTTTCGCCCCCCACATCTTCATAGTTCGGATGATCCGCAGGCAGCCGCATCTCATCCCAGACTTTTAGAGCACGGCCCCCGCGGCCGCGACGACCCTTCACGTACTGTTCATACGTGTAGTTATCGAACAGATTAAACTTGATCAGCTCGATGCGCTGATATTCCAGATCGAGGAGGGCTCCGTCTATGCCTCGATGGTTTCGGCCTAGTCGTCCGAGTAAGCTGAAAATAGATCTAGACTTAGTGGAGGCGTCTCCGGTCGCCCAATAGTTGCGCCAGTCGACCCAAGGCGTGTCTCTGAATTTGAGAGCCGTTTCGCCTCCTCGGCATTCGGCGGTATTCGCCTGTACTTTTCCTAAGAAGCGCTCGTCTCTCTGATCTGCGACGTCTCTAAAGCCGGACTCCACTACCTCAGTACAGGCTTTGAATACGGTCCTCGGTATTGCGTATAACGATCCGAGCAGGACAGCCACCAGAAGGACAACAGGAAGGAAGAGTTTCTTCTTCATGAGGTGTCTTCTCCTCCAAGAGATATTCGTGCCGGCAGGCGTCGACTCATAATAACCGACGAGAGGCCCAGCGTCCCGCTCAGGAAGAACCCCGGGCCGACGGACCCCGATCCCACGAAAGTCTTTTGTTTATATAGGCGGAGGGCCCGGGATTCGAACCCGGAAGGGCTTGCGCCCGGCGGTTTTCAAGACCGCTGCCTTACCAATTAGGTCTAGCCCTCCATGCCGCGAAATATAACGCCTTTGGGGGGTCCACGGACCCCAGCGCGATGGTTCTTAGCCCTTGATTTAGCCCTTACGCTCGCCCGAAACTCTGAACACCCGCGTGTCGCTGGTCCCGAGGCCGCAGGCGGTTCTGGCCCGCAACGCCTCTAGCGGAGTCACTGCCGTGGGCTAGCTTATGGCTTGATCCACATATGACAGTGAATCCCCCTCGCTCCCATACGTGATGACGGACGAACGGAGATACCAGGAACGGGAGATCCAAGAGATCTTCAAACGGGCAGCCAGCCGGGAGGAGCTTGGGTCGACTGGCCATGACCTAACCCTCGCGGAACTCCAGGAGATCGGACGCGGGGTTGGCTTGGAGCCAAGCCGAATCGCGAACGCGGCGGCTGCCCTCGATACTCAACGTGAGGTCTTGCCACGTAGGAAGCTTTTGGGCATGCCCGTCTCGGTGGGCCGGATCGTTGAGCTTGAACGGGCCCCGACGGATCGCGAATGGGAACTGCTGGTCGCGGAGTGTCGCCACACCTTCGGTGCACGCGGCAAAGTCACAGTGCACGGCGGTCTCCGCGAGTGGACGAACGGCCACCTGCACGTGTATGTCGAACCGACTGACGCCGGCCATCGCCTACGCCTGGGCACGCTGAAAGGAAACGCCATGTCAGTGAATGCGATGGGCTTCATCGGCCTGGCGTTTGGGGCGGTCATGCTCGGAGCTGTCCTTTTGAAAGGTGGAGCGCCGGATGATCTCTTCTTTTTCGGGGCACTCGTCACGATGGGTGCTGGAGCCTTGGCCTTCAACGTGCTCAGACTGCCTCGTTGGGCGCGGGAGCGAGAGGAGCAGATGGAGTTCATCGCGGGCCGCGCACGCGCGTTGATTGGGGAGGAGTCGAAGACGGAGGATTCCGGGACGTAAGGTCGGCGGTTATTCCTTCGACGAGGGTCAGACGCCCCGCCGGTTTGGTTGGCGGGGCGCTGCGTCGTCCTGGTTTTCTCAGTTCGCCCAGGGAGCCGCTTCGCCCTCGACTTTGCGGAACGTGCCTTTCCTGGCGCCAGGGCCCCAGTCGCTCGGCCAAGTCAGGTGAAGGGTCTCGCCCTCCATGCGGAACGTGTAGGTGCCCGCGTTCTCGGGCCAGTCGCCCATGTAGTTTGGGTCCTTTGCCACAAAGGCTCGAGTGGTGAGCTCGTTTCCACTCACTTCGTAGCGACCGGAGTTCGCCGTGAGCGTCCTATACGCTCCAACCCTCTCGGAGTCCGTCATTTCCTCGCCGGCATACCGATCACGTGGTTCCGCCTGGTTGACGTACATCATGCTGTAATGGGTGCCGGTAAACACGATCAAGGCAGGCTGGGGATCAGGAATCATCTCACCCTCCACTTCCCAGCTCATGACGACCCAGGCCCCTTGGAGCATGGACGAGGTATCGGGCGTGTAGGTCCGCCACGCGATGGTGACGGTGGCAAGAACCGCGAAGACGGTGACGAACCCGAAGGTCCGACGCATGGTGGCCTCCTTTGGTGAGGGACGGTACCGGGCAACTAGGGCGAGAGCGGCGAATACAGTACGCATCGGAGCCTCCTGTGGATTGGGGCAGCATACGTGTCCTATGTTTGGAAAGGCTCAGCCAGTCTAAAGCCTATTGGGTGAAGGCGCAAATCAGGAGGCCCACTGTCCCCAGATTGTCCCTGACAAGAGAGACGTAGCCGGAACACGAGAGACCCCGGCGGAAACCGGGGTCTCGACGTATGGCTTTGGACGTACGTAAACGGAATACGAGGGAGGGAGCCGCGGGTCGACTCTCCCCCCCGCCCCTGAATCAGCTTCCGCCGCCCTCACCCTCATCATCGTCATCATCGTCGTCAGTCGACGGACCGAACACGTAGAAGCCATCCCGGTGATGGGGGCAGGCCTCACCAAACACGTTCAGGCCGTCACCGTACCTCTCCTCGATCCGGCGGCCGGCTTCCGCGCTGGCCTTGATCACCGCGTCTATGCTCTCGGCGATGGTATAGATGCCGACGTTCCACTCGTCGGCCCAGCGGTGAATGATGTAACCGTAGTCCTCGACCATGCCCTCTGCGACCAGTTCGTTCCACACGGGGATGTCTTGCGACTCTACCTCCTCCATCGCGTCGTCGATGCGGTTGGTGTTGCACATGTAGAACGAGAGCCGCAGCATGAGTGGCGAGTCGTCCTCTTCTTGCGCGACGAGGTTTCCAGGCGCAGCGATGGCCGCGAGCAGCACGAGTACGAGGGGAAGTCCTCGCATTGGGGCACCTCCTAGGATTGGGAAGAATTGGGCAAGCAGACAAGGTAGGCCCGATCGGCGAGCGTATCAAGCTGTACCCGGGCGGGTGAGTCGGCTGCCTAGTGTCTGAAGAGGCGCCTCTCGGTGAGGACCATGGCGACATCGTGCTCGTCCGCCGCGGCGATGACTTCTTCGTCGCGAATCGAGCCACCCGGCTGCACCACGGCGGTGACGCCCGCCTTCGCGGCGGCGTCGACCCCATCCCGGAAGGGGAAGAAAGCGTCGGAGGCGAGGACGCAGCCAGCGGACGGGTCGTGTCCGGCTTCCGCCGCTTTCATCGCCGCGAGCTTCGATGCGTCCACTCGGCTCATCTGGCCGGCACCGATACCGATGGCGGCCTGATCGCGGGCCAGCAAGATGGCGTTGGACTTCACACCCCAGATGGCAGCCCAGGCAAAGCGCAGGTCGGCGAGCTCGCGATCGTCGGGCTCACGCTTCGTCACCACCTTCCAGCTTTCATCCGCGCCGAGCCAGGGCGGATCGGAGCGGCTCTGGAGCAGTGCACCACCGGATACGCCGCGGAGCTCGAGGGAGTCGCTGATGTGGGCGCGGTCGACGAGGAAGCGGGACGCCTCCTCGGGAAAGCTGAGGATGCGGAGATTTTTCTTGGCGGTCAGCCTGGCGAGTGCGTCGTCGTTGTAGGCGGGAGCTACAAGGCACTCGACGAACAGTTCGGCGATGGCTTCGGCGGCCTCCAGATCGACGGGTTGGTTGAAGGCGATGACGGAGCCGAACGCACTGACGGGGTCGGTGGCCAGTGCGCGCTTGTACGCTTCGAGCACGGTATCACCGACGGCGATGCCGCAGGGCGTGGTGTGTTTGATGATGGCGCAGGCGGGACGCCCGGGGCGGGCGAACGGCGCGAGGGACATCAGGGCCCCGTCCAGATCGAGGATGTTGTTGTAGGAGAGTTCCTTACCGTGATGCTGCCGGAGCGCAGCGATGCCCCGCTTCGCGCCAGCGACGCGATAGAAAGCGGCTGACTGGTCAGGGTTCTCCCCGTACCTGAGGTCCTGAACCTTAGCGAGCTCGACCGACAGCCGATCCGGATAGGCAGCTTGAGGCTCAGCCGCCCCGTTCATCAGGTAGCGTGTGATAGCGCGGTCATAGGAGCTGGTGTGTGTGAACACTTTGATCGCGAGGCCGCGGCGAAACCCGGCATCGAGCTCGCCGTTCTTGAGCCGCAGGATCACTTCATCGTAGTCGGCCGGATCGCAGATTACGACAACATCGGGATGGTTCTTGGCCGCTTCCCGCAGCATGGTCGGCCCACCGATGTCGATCTGCTCCAGCGCTTCGTGAAGCGTGACCCCTTCCCTGGCGACGGTCAGTTCGAACGGATAGAGGTTGACCGCAACGATGTCGATGGGAACGATTCCCTGCTTGTCCAGCTCTTTCATATCATCGCCGTGGTCGCGGCGGGCGAGGATCCCAGCGGCGATGGCCGGGTGCAGGGTCTTCACGCGACCATCCATGATCTCGGGGAAGCCGGTGACCTCACTGACGCCGCGGACCGGGATGCCGGCCTCGCTTATCGCTCTCGACGTACCGCCGGTGGAGACGAGCTCGTAACCCAACTCCGATAGCTGCTGCGCGAACTCTACGATCCCCTTCTTGTCGTATACGCTTAGAACCGCACGTGGCACTGTCTACCTCCCCCTAACCCAGAAAGATTCGATACTGTCCAGGGAACCCTCTTCACTCGAGGCGCCGAAGCCGATCGCGCCGGGCGGAGCCGGCACGGAAACGACCGCCCTGCCATCCTCACCCAGCCGCACCTCACCGCGCGCCAGCGCGCTCACGACCGGCGGATAAAGGCGATGCTCGTAACGGAGCACTCGCGCCGCCAGGCTGTCGGGCGTGTCGCCCGGCAAAACGGGCACCGGCCACTGGGCGATGATGGCGCCGGTATCGTAGCGCTCGTCCACGAAGTGGATCGTCGGCCCCGAAACTCTGACGCCGCTCTCGATGACCGCCCCGTGTACACGGTGACCATACATGCCCGGGCCACCGAACGCCGGCAAGGGCGCCGGGTGGATGTTGATGATCTTGCCGCGATAGGCGGAGACGACGCCCGGCGGCAGAAGGCGCAGGTAGCCCGCCAGAGCCACCAGCTCGATCGCGTGTGTGCTCAGCGCGGCCAGAATGGCATCGCCGAAGGCGTCCTTTCCTTCGTAATCCTGGGGCCGGATGGTGGCCGCCGGTACGCCCGCTGCTTCCGCGCGCTCGAGGGCCTCGATCTCGAACCGATCGGTGAGGACCAACGCCACCCGGGCGGATGTATCCGGAGCGCCTTCGGCCCCGAAGCGGTCGATCAGCGCCCCCAGGTTCGATCCGGAACCCGAGGCGAAGACGGCGAGCGCCGCCGGTCCGCCGGAATCACTCATCATCGTCTTTCATCGCGATCGATTCGAGAATTCGATTCACCGCCCGGTCCAGATCGGCGACTCGCGGAATCTCCGGCGGCGCGTCAGTGCCGCCGGCTCCCGTCAGCACGAGCAGCGGCTCGCCGCCCAGCTCATCCGCCGCCGCCACATCGCGCCAGCGATCGCCCACATAGAAAGAGCGAGCGAGATCGATGGACAACTCCGCTTCTGCCTGGCGGTACAGCTTCGTGCCCGGCTTGCGGCAATCGCAGGCACGATCGAAGTCGGGATGATGGGGACACATGTACACCCGATCCAGATGCGCGCCAAGGCGGCGCAGCTCGTCGGTCAGCCGCCGCTGAACGGCCTCGAAGTCTCGGAGCGTGAAGAGCCCCCGTGCGATGCCCGATTGGTTGGTAACGAGGACGGCGAGCAGCCCGCTCTCGTTGATGCGCTTCACCGCTTCCGCGGAGCCGGCGATCAGCCTCACATCCGCGGCATCGCCCACGTACTCGGTGTCTTCGATCAACGTTCCATCGCGATCGAGGAAGACCGCTCTGCGCCTAGCCAGCCCCGCCTCCATCCACCTCGAGGGCGTCCGCCACCGCTTCGATCAGCTCGTGCTCCTCGTCGGGCGCGACGGTGCGCGGATCCAGGCAAAGCGCTTCGTCGCGCACCATGGCGATGAGCGGCGGGTCCGCGCCCCGGCACGCCGCCTCGAGCTCCGCCTCCGAACGCTCCGCCGCCTTCACCCGGATGATCCAGGTGCGGAGCACGCCGCCGGGGTACGATCCGCCGCCCACCTCCGTCTCCGCCTCGCTGACTTCCACCGACGCGCCGGGCGCCCGAGCAGCGATCGCTCGAGCCAGGCGTTCCGCGCGCTGCTTCAGGCTGCGCGGGTCGGCGGCGACCATCGCCGCGGCGGGTATAGCGGTCCAGCCGGTATCGGGATCGCGCCATAATCGCAGCGTCGCCTCCAGTGCCGCGATGGTCAGCTTGCCCACCCGCAACGCACGCGTGAGCGGGTTAGAACGCAAGCGCTCGATCAGCGCGCCTCGGCCCACAACGATCCCCGCCTGTGGTCCGCCCAGCAGCTTGTCGCCGCTGAAGGTGACGATATCGGCGCCTGCCTCCAGGGAGCTCCTCACATCGGGCTCTTCGCTCATGCCCTCACCGTCTCCCCGCGCCTGCAGGAGTCCGGAGCCGAGATCGTGCACGAGCGGAAGGCCGGCCGCCCGAGCGATCGTCGCCAGCTCCCCGATTTCGACCTCGGAGACGAAACCGGACTGACTGAAGTTCGAGCGGTGCACCTTCAAGAGCAGGCCGGTGGCTTCCCCGATCGCGCGCTCGTAGTCACGTGCGTGTGTCCGGTTGGTCGCGCCGACCTCCAGGATACGTGCCCCGCTCTTCGCTATGATCTCGGGGACGCGGAACGAACCGCCGATCTCCACCAGCTCGCCGCGCGAGACGATCACCTCGCTCCCTTCGGCGAACTCGTTCAGCACGAGGACGAGAGCGGCCGCATTGTTGTTGACGACAAGCGCGTCCTCGGCGCCGGTCAGCTCCCGCAGCAGGCCGGAGCAGTGGTCGTGACGGGATCCGCGCCGTCCACCTTCCAGGTCGTACTCCAGCGTGGAATAGCCGCGAGCTACGCGCAGGATGGCATCCAGCGCCTCGGGCGCCAACGGGGCCCGCCCCAGATTGGTGTGGAGGGGGATGCCGGTGGCATTGATCACCCTGCGTAGCGAGGGGCGATCCATCTCGGCGAGCCGGCCTGCGGTTCGCGCCGCGATCTCGTCGGCGTCCGGGGCGACGTTAAGCGTTCCAGCGGCCAGTTGATCCCGCACCTCATCCAGCGCCCAGCGCAGGGCGCCGGTGACCAGCCGCCTCGGCCAGGCTTCGAGCAGGGCGCCGAAGGCACCCGACGCGAGCAGCGAATCGACGCTGGGTATGCGACGCCGTGAATCGGTCATCGGTCATCCGCGTCCTGGCCGTCTTCAGCCTCTTCATGCCGATAACTGAACTCGCTGGTCGCCGCGAACCCTGACAGGTTCACGATCGAGTCGACCCGGACCAGATAGTCTCCCGGTGCCAGGGCGGCGGCCAGTACGACGATGATGCGGGGCGTGGGCAACGGCTCCGCTTCCGGCGCCTCACCCGCCTCGGCAGGAGCTCCGTCCAGCGGCAGCACCCTGACATCGACGGTGTCGGCCGGCGCCAGCGAGTCGGCGGCGGCGGCGGCGGAATCCGCCGCGGCGCCTTCCGCCAGCAACCGCTCCTGCCGCCAGGCTTGATATTGCCAGTTATGCAGCACGGTATCCAGCGGTACGGCCGTCGCCATGGCCAGGCTCGTCACCCGCACCATGGCGAGTGTGAGGAGCGAATCGGGATCGAGGAAGCCGTTGAACTGAAGCTCGAGGGTCAGGGAATCGAGGCTTCTCACTCTAGCGATCTCGGAGCCGATGGTATCGTGCTTGAACACCTCGAAATCTAAAGAGACCACGTCGGTGTCAGACAGGGTTATCTCGAGGGTGTCGGTTCGATCGAGGTTCGTAGCCTTGCGATCCTGATTTCGATCCTCGTAGCCGATGGCGAGGTAGCGGCCGGCGGGGAGTCGTTCGATGGTGAAGTCACCCGCCGAGTCGGAGGCCGCTCCATAGCGCAGGCTGTCGGGCAGCATCACCATGTCCACCCTACCGCCCGGCAGAACGTTGCCGGTCATCCGATCGAATACGGTACCGGTGACCCGGTTGGTGGTTATCGCAGCGCCGGTGGAGAAGACGTACTCGATGGGACGTGGTATCGAATTGCGGAACAGATCCTGGACCACCGGTTCGATGTGAATATGATAGATCCGGTTGTCACTCCAACCGACGCGAGGCCTGACCTTCAGGTCGCGGCCGCCTTTTCTGACTCGCGGCCGTGGGTCGAACGGGTATAACAGGACCGCCCCTTGGATGCCACGTTCCGAGATCGCCTCATCGAACTCGAAGCGGACATCACCTTCGAAACCCGGCAGCACCGCCAGACTATCCGGCTCGACGATGATGAGTGCGGGCGGAATGGTATCGGGTGGGCCGCCGCGTGGCGACGCCGTATGGGCGCAGCTCTCGAAGCTGGCGCTCCAGGCAAGGACGAAGAATCCGGCTAGCCCCGCCATGATGGCGGTTCGCACCGCAGCGAACCGCCGGCTCGCTCCCACCGGCCTAGACGCCCTCCAAGGCGCTGCGCTTCTCATCGACTCTTTCGAGCTGCTCCTGGAGCTCGCGTAGTTTCTCTCGCGCCTCCTCGACAATGTGGCCCGGCGCCTTGCTGACGAAATTTTTGTCAGCAAGCTTCTTCTCCGAGCGATCGAGGAGCCCCCTCAGCTCGCCGGCTTGCTTGCTCAGGCGTTCCCGCTCACGCTCCACGTCGACGACACCTGCCAGCGGCAGATGGATCTCGGCGCCGGTCGAGAGGACCATAGTCACACCTGCCCCCGAAGAGGCTTCTCCGTCGACCACGATCTCTTCGATGCCCCCCAGCCGGCGGGCGCTTGCGCCTTCCGCTTCGATGGCGTCGCGCAGCGCCTCATCCGCCGAGCGCACCTCGACGATGAGCAGCTTGCGGGGAGCGATGTCGTATTCGCTCCTGACGTTGCGTACGGCGCCCAGGAATTCTTGTAAGATCGCCAGCTGCGCCTCGGCTTCCGCATCATCGAATTCGGGCCGCGCCGTGGGCCAGGCCGAGATCATGATGCTGTCCGTCGCGCGATCAGGCAGTCGCATCCAGAGCGCCTCGGTGATGAACGGCATGATCGGGTGAAGCAGCCTGAGACTGTGGTCGATCACGTGGAGAAGAACGGCGCGGGCGATGGCGCCCGCCTCTGGGTTCGACTCGTCATAGAGGCGCGGCTTGACGAGCTCGAGATACCAATCGCAGAACTCGCTCCAAAAGAAGCGATAAAGCGCGCCGGCCGCCTCGTGGAGTCTGAGACGCTCGAGGTTGACATCCGCCTCTCGAATCGCGGCGTTGAGACGCGCGAGTATCCAGCGATCGGCCAGTTCCAGATCGGCGCCGGCGGACAACGCGCCCACCGGTGCGTCGACGAGGTGCGGGAGCGCAAAGCGGACGGCGTTCCAGATCTTGTTGCCGAAGTTGCGCCCGACGTGGAAGGTCTCCTCGAGATCCTCGTTGTCGAGCTTGAGGTCGGAGCCGACGCCCAGGTCGTTCATCAAAGTGAAGCGCAACGCATCGGCCCCGAAGAGGCGCGTGACCTCGAGTGGGTCGATACCGTTTCCCAGCGATTTCGACATGCGCCGGCCGACATGGTCACGCACGGTACCGTGGAGATACACATCCTTGAACGGAACCGCGCCCATGAACTCGATGCCAACCATGATCATGCGAGCGACCCAGAAGAAGAGGATCTCGGGAGCGGTGACCAGAGTGTGGCCCGGATAAAAAGCGTCGAGGCTATCCGATCGGTCGGGCCAACCGAGGGTGCTGAACGGCCAGAGCGCCGAGGAGAACCAGGTATCGAGAACGTCGGGATCTTGATCCAACCGCTCGCCGCCGCACTCGCTACACTCGGCGGGCTGCTGGCGCGAGACGAGCATCGCCCCACAGTCGCCGCAGTACCAGACGGGGATGCGGTGACCCCACCATAGCTGGCGCGAGATGCACCAGTCACGAACGTTCTCGAGCCAGTGCTCGTAGACGCTTCCCCAATGTTCGGGAGTGAAGCGAACGCGACCGTCGCGATACGCCTGAAGAGCGGGCTCGGCCAGCGGCTTCATCTTCACGAACCACTGCTCGGAGACGCGAGGCTCGATGACGGTATGACAACGGTAGCATTTCCCCAGCGAGTGTTGGTGAGGCTCGATCTTATCGACGAGGCCGAGCGCATCGAGCGCCTGCAACACGGCGTCACGGGCGACGAAGCGATCGAGTCCGCGGAATTGCTCGGGCGCCGCATCGCCGAGCGTGGCGTCCGGGTTGAAGATGTCGATCTCGGGTAACTCGTGCCTGCGCCCGATCTCGAAGTCGTTGGGATCGTGCGCGGGCGTTACCTTGACCACACCAGTCCCGAACTCGGGATCGACGAAGTCGTCTTCGATGACCGGGATCTCGCGCTCGGCTAGCGGCAGCAGCAGCTTCGCCCCGCGAAGACCGCGATGCCGTTCATCCCCGGGATTGATCGCAACGGCCGTATCACCGAGCATCGTTTCCGGCCGGGTCGTGGCAACGACGATGAACTCGTCATCTTTCCCCACGACGGGATACTTCAGGTGGTAGAGCTTACCCTCGACCTCCTCGTGCTCCACTTCCTCATTGGCCAGGGCCGTGCCGCAGCGTGGGCACCAGTTGACGATGTAGTTGCCGCGATAGACCAGCCCCTTCTCGTGCAGCGTGACAAACACCTCGCGAACGGCTCGACTCGGCCCTTCATCGAGTGTGAAGCAGGTGCGTGACCAATCGGCGCTGCAGCCGATGGCCTGCAGCTGATCGAGGATGGTGCCGCCGGTTCTCTTGACCCACTTCCAGACGCGCTGCTCGAACTTCTCGCGACCCAGGTCCCAACGAGTCTTCCCCTCCTCCACCAGTTGACGTTCGATCACGTTCTGCGTGGCGATGCCGGCGTGATCGGTCCCGGGAATCCAGAGCGCTTCCCTCCCCTGCATGCGGCGCCAGCGGATGAGTACGTCCTGGATCGTAGCGTTGAGGCCGTGACCCATGTGGAGATTGGCGGTCACGTTGGGCGGCGGCAGAACGATGACATACGGCTCGCGCTCGCTGTGGGGGTCGGCACCGAAATAGCCGGCGTCCCGCCAGCGCTGGTAGGTCTCCGCCTCGAACGCCTTCGGGTCGAAGCGTGTCGGGAGACTCGCGCCGCCCTCGTTCTTGCGTGTCATTCGTGGTGCGACCACTCCTGGGCCCGGGAAGTGCTCCCCCGGGCCGAATTCGCATGGCTACGAAAGATCTAACTTATCTTGAATACGGGGCTGGGCAATTGCGACGGTCTGGCGCCGGCGAGGATGGCGGCTGGGGAAGGGCGCGAGAGTTGGCCGTCTCGCGCCCTTCGCAACCATCGTGGTCGGTTCGAAAGACTTGGACAATAGGCAGCTCCGCGCCGTCAGGCGGAGTCGCCTCAACGATTGCCGTTCGAAGTGGTGTCCTGCTTGGCCTTCTCTTCTTCCGCCTTCTCCTTCTCCGCTTTCTCCTCTTCTTTCCGCTCACGAATGGCTTTCACCCGGTCATCGAACACCTCGTCGATTCCGGCGCGGCCCACCTGCCGTTGGATCGCCTCCCACTCCGCCGCTTTTTCCGCGCCCTCGCGGGTGGGGCCGATGGAGAACGGGAACGGTAGCGTGATGGGACCGAGGTGGATCTTGCCGTCGGGCGAGATTCCCCACTTGTTCCCTTCCTCGCCAACCGTCCAATCGCGGGCCGCCAGGCGGCGCGCATCTTCGGCGGCGAGGCTGTCGTTGAGCTGGGCGATGCGGGCGAACAGCCTTTCGTTGAGGTCGGCTTCGCGTTCCGCCGGTGTACGCTCGCGACCGCGGATGGGCGGCATCACCCAGAGGCGCCAGTCGCCCACCCGGATGCGCAGGCGCTCGGCGGCGCTGAGCAGCCTGACTTCGCGCGGATCGGGGACGGAGGGTGTGGGCTCGAGCTGGGGCTGCGGAGTCTCTCGCTCCGTTTCGGGGGCGGGTTCGGGCAAGAGCTGGGGCTCTTCGGTGATGACGATATCGACCACTCTCGTACCCTGGCCGGCGGGAGCGATAGCCTGTAGCGGCCGGCGACCCGAAGCGCCGGGCACATAGCGAACGAGTATCGGTGAGAGCACGACGGTGAGTAAGTGGGCAACGACCGACGCGATCATACCGAAGGCGAGGATACGCCGTGCCTGGCGTTTCCGCGCCGCCCTGCCCAGCGGCCGGCGGCCTAGCGGCGCGCCACCCACAGGCGGCCCACCATCCGCGGCCCTGGGTTGTTGAAGAATCGTCGAGAGAATCACCTGACCTCATACTCCAACGCCGCTGGGAACGTTCCTGATAGCGTCACCTTTTCAAGTCACCTCGGCGACGCGTTCCGCAGCTTCACGCAACCGATCGGGCGGTTGCGTGAGGGCGATGCGGAAGAATCCCTCGCCGCCGACACCCATCCCGGCTCCAGGGAAGAGAACCACTCCAGAGGCCTCGAGGATCCGCGTGGTGAACTCGATGGAGGGCTCACCATCCGGAATCGTGAGCCAGAGATACATCGCGGCTCGCGGTGCTTCCAGCTCGAAGCCCGCCTTCCGGAAGCTCTCGACAGCGACGTCGCGCCGGTCCTGAAAGGTCGCGAGCTGACCGGGCAAGAATTCCTCCCAGCAATCGAGCGCAGCGACTGCCGCTGCCTGGCAGGCGAGAAAAACGCCCGTGTCATAGAAAGTCTTGAGCCGTGAGAGCGCGCCGACCACTTCCGAGTTCCCCGCGACCCAACCGATGCGCCAGCCGGTCATGTTGTAGGTCTTGGAGAGAGAGTGGTACTCGACCGCCAGATCACGCGCCCCCTCATACTGTAGGACGCTCGGCGGACGATAACCGTTATAACCGATCTCGGAGTAGGCGTGGTCGTGAACGAGAAGCAGATCGTTCTCACGGCAGAACTCGAGCGCACGCTCGAAGTAGTCGTCCGCTGCGATCGCACCGGTCGGGTTGTTGGGATAGTTCAGGTAGAGGATCTTGGCGCGGGCGCGAGCTTCAGCCGGCACCTCTTCCCAGTCGAGAAGGAAGTCCTTCTCGCGACGGAGCGGCACGTAGATCACTTCGCCGCCCGCCATGCTCACGCCACCGAAGTATGGGTAGTAACCGGGGTCGGGGACTATCCCGGCGTCACCTCGATTGAGATAGCAGAGGGGGAGGTGGGCGATGCCCTCTTTCGTCCCGATCAGGGGTAGGAGCTCGGTGTAGGGATCGAGCTCTACCTCGAAGCGGACGCCCATCCACTCGGCGATCTTCTCGCGAAACTCCGGCAGACCCCGCTGGAAGGGATAGCGACTGTAGCGCGCTTCGGTGACCGCCTCCTGAATAGCCCGGATGACCGGCTCCGGCGGCATGAGGTCGGCGTCACCTGCCCCCAGATCGATGACATCCACGCCCCGATCGGCCAGCTCGGCCTTGATACGTGGCACATCCGACAGCGCATACTTCGGCAGCGCGTTGAAGCGCTTAGAGAATTCAGGCAATCCAGCCTCCGCCGCGTTATTTCGGCGCCGCTGCTCCGGCACGCCAGTGATCCAGCAAGCTAGGCGCCGGGGCGGAGCCCTGCCAGTCACGTTTTGAGCTGTTTCTTCTTGGCGGCCGGAAAGAGCAGATTATTGAGGATGAGGCGGTAGCCCGGCGAGTGGGGATGGAGGTCGAGATCGGTGGGGGGATCGCCGATCACGTGCTGTGGATCTTCGGGATCGTGGCCGCCGAGAAAGGTCCAGGTCCCTTTGCCGTAATTGCCGTGAATGTACTTGACCCAGGGAGCGCCGGGCTCTTCGGCGAGGATGACGACGGAGGGCTTGAGACGGCTGCGCCTGTAGCTGGTGGTGAGTCCATAGAAGTCACGGACGACGCGCTGATGATTCTGAGTCAGCATAGTCGCGACGGGATCGATCTTGGCGCTGAAGTCGAACAGCCTGAAGGTGGCGATCTGCTGCCTCATCGGTGTGTTGACGAGGTGGCCATCGATATCGCTGAACGCTGACATCGATGGGTTGGTGAACAGTTCGGCGTCCTGGAAAGCCATCGTGCGACTCCAGTCCAGGTGTGCGCTCGCGTCGGGATCTGGACCGTCACCATCGGCATAACTTGCAGCGATATCCACTCCTAGAGCGGCGATCGCCAGCTCGATCGTCTCCGTCGCCGTACACATGGCAAATACGAAGCCGCCCGACTCGACGAACCCTCTGATCTTGTCGGCTACCGCCGCCTTCAACGCCGGCGGATCCGCAAAACCGAGCGATCGGGCCACCCGGCGATGGCGAGCCACATCTTCCTGGAGCCAGGCCGCGCCGGCGTACGTCAGGTAGAACTTCGAAAACTGACCGGTGAAATCTTCGTGGTGAAGATGCAGCCAGTCGTATTCCTCCAGCTTCCCGGCCACGACCTCCTGGTCCCAAAGCGTCTCGTACTCGATCCCGGCGTAAGCCAGCGCCAGCGTCACAGCATCATCCCAGGGAAGCGTATTGGGTGGGGTATAGACGGCAATCTTCGGCGCCTTCTCCAGGATGACCGACTCCATATTCGCGTTCGCGATCTCCGTCCGGATCGCACCCAGCCCGGCGGCGCTCAGCGACTCCACGGAGATGCCACGTAGTGCCGCCTCGCGCCGGATCCCCTCGGCATCCCGCATCAGGAACGAACCGGCACGATAGTTCAGCAACCACTCTACCGTCTCGCCGCGTTGCAGCGCCCAATACGCCAAACCGTACGCCCTCAGATGGTTCGTCTGATCGTCGTCCATAGGGACGAGCAAGTGCTGGGCGGCGGCATCCGCTGGCAGCGAAGCGGTTAATACGGTGAATAGAATGAGAATCCGCTTCATGATCTGGGCACCTGTTGCCTTATCTCGGCCAACCGGCGACGCGCGATTGGGGTGAGCGCGCTCTCGGGGTATCCCAGGATCAGCGTTTCCAGCAGCTCGATGGCGTCGTCGCGGCGCTCGGCGTCGTAGGCCAGCGCATCCGCCAGCGTCATCAACGCCACCGGCGCCTCACCCGCTTCGGGGAACTCCTCCGGGATTCGTCTGAGGACGGCCTCGGCGCGGTTGACGGCGCCCGCTTCGATCGCGTAGTCGCCGGCGAGCAAGAGGAGGCCGGGGCGGGCCTGGGATGCGGGCGCCACCCGCAGGCCGCTCATCAGCTCGTCGTAGGCAGCACCCGGCCGGTCTTGCAGATGCGCGCGGTGGGCGTCGGCGAGGGCATCCAACTCGGCCTCGCTGGCATTACGCAGATATCCCAGGAAGCGAAGCGCTTCGCCGCGCTCGGCACCGGCCAGCGCCGCTGACGCCGCCTCGAGCTCCGTTCGCGCGTCGTCGTAGTGGCCGGCGTAGAGGGCGAGGTAGCCGCGGGCCGCCGCCATCCGCGCCTGGAGATGCGGATCGGTTGGATCATCCGGGACGGAACTCAGCACACGGTCGGCCTCTTTCAGACGGCCTTTGCGGACGTTGGCCGCAGCGACGACGAGGGCGAGCGACAGCAAACTTCTATCCTGGGGGTAAAGGCTGACGTGTCGCTCGAACGCCTTTTCCGCCCGCCGGGGCTGGGTCGCGGCCGCCAGCAGTCGAATCTCCCAGGCCGAGGCCCACTGATGCGAGCGGCTGTGAGAACCCGATCGCTCGAGCACCTCCGAGAGGATGTCGAGGGCCGATATCGTATCGCCCGCACTCAGGTCGTACTGAACGATCTGGCGTGCGAGGTCGAAGCGAACCGAATCTTCGGTGACGTGAGGGAGGAGCAGACGGTACGACCAGGCGACCATCTCCGGTTGCGAACGGCGCGATGCGACACGAGCGAGTTGGGAGATGAACTTGTCTCGCTGTGCCGGAGACATCTCGCCGATGATCGATGCCGCCTCACGGCGTGCGACGTCGGGTCTGTCTGCATAGATCGCGGCCACCGAGACGACCATTCGATCGAGCGGAGTCGCCGAACCACCGGCTAGCTGCACGATGAGCGCTTCGGCGGCCGGACCCGCCCGCGGGCCGAGTCGTTCGAGCTTGAAGCTGATCAGGTCCCAGCCGAGCCCCGGCGTTTCCCGCAGGATCGACGCCCACTCGGCGGCGGCTTCTCTCCAGCGACTCTGCTCGACGAACAGGTCGGCCAGTTCGGATGAGAGAGCCGTAGGTCGTTCGACAGCATCGCGCCCGCGTCTCAGCACCGCTTCCGCTTCGGCGATCACTCCGTTGCGTCTGAGGATGGTCGCGAATTCTCGATACGCCTGCTCAGAGCCCGGGCTCGCCCTCAGCCAATCTTCGCCCGCTTCGCTCAGGTCTTCGAACCGTCCCAGCTCCGCCAGCACCCGCAGCTCCACCTCGCGAGGCACCGCCGCCCCTGGACTTACTTGCTTCGCCCGCTGCGCCACGACCAACGTCTCCTCGCTATGACGCAGGCGCCGGTTAACTCGCTCCACGGCGAGGATCGCCCTCGGCTCGGCCGGCGATACCTCGAGCACCTGCCCCAGCATCTCGAGCGCTCGATCAAGCTCGCCGGCCCGCTCGAGAGATTCCGCCTGACGCAACCGCATCACCAGCTCTTGCCGGCTCATGCTCTGACCCAATCCCAGAGCCGCCATCGCCAGCAGAAGCGCGCTGGCGAGTGCTACCTCACGAACCATCATCAGCTCCGTTCAGCCTATTGAGCCGGTCGAAGTATTCGAGGATCAGGCGCCGGAAGGCAGGCGGAAACTCGCGCAGCGCTTCCGCATCGGGGTGGGGATACTGGCGTCCTCGGGTCAGCTCCGCAGGGAGATCCTCAGGCCTGAGTATCTGGGCGGTCGTCGGACGCTCTGCCCGCCGCTCGCGGTCGAATTCATCCTGCTCCAGGGTACGACCGGCGTCGAGCAGCTTCTGGAAGAGTTCGCGTTGGCGCTCGATGAGCTGTTCATCGAGGCGGCCGGCCTCCAGGTCGTCGGCGATCTCGCCCGCCTCTTGGGCAAGCGCATCGAGCTCGCCCAGAACCTGGCCGCGCGGACCTACCGACTGGTCCAGCTGCTGGAGCTCACGAGCGATCCCTCTCTGCTGGGAACCGAGCTGGCCTAGCTGCTGCATCATCGCCTGGGTGAGTCCGCTCGGGGAGAGACCGCCCGACTGGGCGTTCAGCTGTCCCTGTTGCTCGGCGAGCTGGGCGAGCTGCTCCAACGCCTCCTGCATGCCGGTGCCCGACCGCGCAGACGATGCGGCCTCGCTCGCCTCCATGAGGCGGAAGGCTAGCTCGTTGAGCCCCTCGCTGACCCGCGTGCCGAGCCCCGAGCTCGCCCGGCGTCGGCGCGTACCGTCGCCGAGCTGCTCCAACAGTTGCTCCATCGCGGCGACGGTCTGGGCGGCGGCGTCCAACAGCGCCGGGTTGATGAGCAGCGTCGACTCCATAGTCTCGGACAGCTGCTGTTGGATCTGGTCGAGGCCACGCTTCATGGCCACCTGTTCGGAACGCAGCTCACCCTGGTCCGACTCGTCACTCGCGGCCGTTCGATCGTTCAGCTCGCGCTGACGCCGGGCCAGCTCGAGGGTCTCGGCACGAGTGCGATCCAGCGCCGCGACGACCTCCTGCCGCCAGTCTTCCTGCATCGCCTGCCGGCCTTGCTGAAGCGATGAAGACGCCTGCTGCATCTGCTGCTGCGCCTGCCGGGACGACTGCGCCGCGCTACTCTGGCTCGACTGCATCTGTTCAGCCGCCTTCGCATCGGCGCGGCTCGCTGCCGAGGCCGACCGCTGCGCTTCCGCCGCCCGCTCGCCGGCCTGCATTTCGCCTGCCTCGTCCAGCTCGCCGGCAAAATCGCCGATCCGTTCCGCCAACGAGTCGGTCTTTTGTGCCAGGTTCTCGGCGGCCCGCTGCAAAGCCTCGGCGGCGGCAGAATCGGCGCTGGCTGCCGCATCCTCAGCCGCGTCGGCGAGCTGCCGGTGCTCATCGGCGAGCTCGGCTGCCTGCGTCTCCAGGGTGGTGAACTCCTGCTCCATGACGGCGCGCCGGAGTAGCTCCACGCTCTGTTCGACACGTTGGCGGAATTCGGCGCCGCCCTCGGCAAGCTGGCGGATGGCCTCGCGGATCTGCTCTGGATCCAGCTCGGCGAGCGCTTCGCGCAACTGCTGGATTTTCTCCTCGAGCTCGGGAGTCAGGAGTCGATCGTACAGCGCTTCGATCTCGCGGAGCCGCTCCAGCACGGTCTCGTCGTTGAGCCCCGAGCGCTCGATAGCTTCTTGGAGCTGCCGCAATTCTTTCTGGATCTCTTCTGCCTGTTGAAGCAGCGAGCTCGCCTCGTCGAGCGCCTGCCGCGCTGCTTCCGTTTCGCGGAATGCGACGCCTTCCTCTTCCGGCTGGTCACCGGGGTTGATGCCGGGAAGTGGGCTGACCTCGGTGGCACGCTGCAGCGTTTCGGCCGCTTCTTGTTGAGCGCGAGCTCGTTCAGCCAGCCCCTCGACGCTCTCGAGGAGACCGTCCGCTTGCGCGAGCGTGCGCTGCCGTAGCTCATCGAGGTCGGGTAAACGCAGGATGTATTCGCGGCTCCGCCCCATCTGCGCTTCGGGCGCATTATCATAGGCACGCACGAAATAGTGGAGCGTGTCGCCGGGTAGGAGCCCGCGACCTCGGGCATCGAGCAGTGAAGTCAAACTGGCGCGCGGATCGTCGTCTGCAAGGGCGAGGGCCTCGACTGTCTCCGGCCATCGCTCTCCCCAGACCGACACGCGCCAACTGACCAATTCGGCCGCGGACAGCCCATAATCGTCGCGGAGATCGATCAGCAGCGGCTGAACCATGTCGGTTCCGAGCAGCGTATCGGCTCCGGGATAAACGATCCGCACGGTAGGAACGGAGTCCGCCACGGTGATGAAGTGGAGGGTGTCGGCCGGTCCCTGAAGTGAATCACCCTCGAGCCCAGAGATGTCCCAGCTCCAAACGCCATCGCGAACGGTGAACGTGCTGACGAACGTTCGGTCATCGCGGACCTCGAAACGGATGGTCCGGCCATCATTGCTGCGCAGAGCGGCGCGGGATATAGATTGAGTCGCCTTCGCCGTCACCTTCGTCCAGGTCCCGGCGGGTACCGTCATCACGGGGAGCGGAGAAGAGATGATCTCCAGGTCGCGCCTGGTGTGGGCAGGATAGCGGAGCGTGACCTGGACATCGATGAGAAGCAAGGGATCGACCGGCTCTACATTCAGCGTGTCGGTAACCGCGCCATCGATCGCTCGCGCCCAGTACTCGGTAGGAGCCTCGATACTGGGGACGACCGAACGGGCGATGCCCGCTCTTCCTACCATCAACCAGCGTTCCCTCACCACCTCACCCTGGGGACGCCAAAAGAGCCGAACCGAGTCGCGGACAGGCGCCGTGACCAGCACGGCAAGGTCCTCACCCCGGCGAACCCTCTCTGAAGCGCCGGTCAGCACCAGCGGTGGCAGCGGGAGAGCCGACAGGGTTCGAACCGGATGAAGTAGCGCCCCCCACGCCTCGGAAGCGACACCCGGCGCCAGAGACCAGACCGCGATCAGGGCTATCGCCACTCCCGCGGCCAGCGAGGCCGAGAGCCTTGCCCCAACCCGAGCCCTGGCGGCCAGCTGATCACCAAGCTCCGCCACGGGTATGCCCGCAAGCCGCCGCCCTAGTCGGCGGCGGTGAAGGTCGACCAGGGCGCGCGATATCCCCGGCCCCTCCAACCCTTCTTCGATGGCGCCCTCGACCGATCCGCGCGGAAGATCGACGCTGCGTTCGATCTCGGCTGCCGCTGCGCGGAGATCCCAGCGGGCCAACCGCGAAACGTTCCACCAGAGCCAGACCCCCAGCCCGCCCAGCCCGGCCAGCCAGAGGAACAACGGCCAGGGAGATGGGCGTTCCAGAACGCCGAACTGAGCGCCTGCCCAGGCCAGAGCCAGCACGCCACCCAGGGCGGCGAGGCTGCCCGCAACTGATGCCAGCGCCAGCAGCGAAGCCACGCGCTTCCGCAGCGCCTGGACACGTTCCGCGGGCCCCCGTTCTCTTCGAAGACTCATGGCTTCCTCTGCATCACCGCGTAGGCGAAGAGGTTGACGCCCATCTCGAGGGCCTGCGCGCGCACGGACTCCGGGTCGCTGTGTACGCCTGCGTCCTCCCAGCCGTCTCCAAGATCGGACTGATAGCTGTAATAGATGACGATCCGGCCCTCGTGAAAGATTCCTAGCCCCTCGGCAGGCAAGCCATCGTGCTCGTGGATCTTTGGTAAACCATCAGGCATGTCATGAACGATCCGATAGATCGGGTGGTCGAACGGGATCGCCACCAATTCCTTGTCGGGAAAAAGGCGCTTCACCTCGCGGCGGAATGACTCGTTCATGCCGTAGTTGTCATCGGCATGAAGGAAACCGCCAGACAGCAGGTAGTCCCTCAAGCTCTCGAGCTCTTGAACGCTGAAGGAGACGTTTCCATGTCCCGTCATATAGATGTATGGATAGTCGTGCAGATCCGGGCTCAGCGGAGTGACGACGGCTTCGCGGGAGGCGACGGGCAGTCGCGTGTCATCGGCGATACGGCGAAGCAAGTTGGGGAGCGAGGATGGATTGGCGTACCAGTCGCCGCCGCCGTCGTAGTGGAGGCGGGCGATGGTCAGCACGCTGCCCTGCGCGTGGGCAGTGGCGGCGAACGCGATCATCGCCAGCGCGATCGCGCCGCCTATTACGTGTGCTCTCGGCATCACGACTTCCCTTCTTCCGCCGCCTCGAGGGCGAGAGCGTAGGCGCGGTTCCGTTCGAGATCATAACGATCGCGTAGCTCACGGACGATCTCTTTGGAGGTCGATCCGCCCTGCGCCAGCTCGAGCGCAAGACGACGCGCCGCTTTCAGCTTCTCGTCGTCAGATTCCGGCGCTGCAGCAGCCAGACAGATAACGACTTCACCGCGCGGCGCACTCTCCTTATAGTATGCCAGTGCTTCACTTAGGGTTCCGCGCACGAACTCCTCGTGCAGCTTCGTCAGTTCACGCGCCACCGCGACTTCGCGCTCTCCACCCAGCTGCTCGGCCAGCTCCGTTAACGTTACTACGAGGCGATTCGCCGACTCGTACAGAATCGCCGTGCGCGGCATCGCCGCCAGCAACTCCAGTAGCTCACGGCGCTCGCGGCCGCCGCGTGGCAAGAATCCGAGGAAGGTGAAGCTATCGGATTCCAGACCCGAACCGACCAGGGCTGCCAGCACGGCGGACGGACCCGGGATCGGAACGACCTGGGCGCCGGCCGCGATAGCCGCCCTCACGAGTCGCAGGCCGGGATCCGAAACCAGCGGCGTGCCCGAGTCGCTGACCAGGGCGATGCTCGCCCCACCAGCAAGAAGCGCCTTCGCTTCTTCGGCACGTGCAGCTTCGTTATGCTTGTGATACGAACGCAGGCTGGCAGCCTTGATGCCATGATGTTGGAGAAGAATCCGGGTGCGACGTGTGTCTTCAGCGAAGAGTACATCGCACGATTCGAGCACTTCCAGCGCACGCGCTGTAACATCCGACAGGTTACCGATCGGTGTGCTGACGACGTAAAGCGTACCCAACGCGCCGCCTCTCGTCAGTGGGGGCAAGAAAAAACGCCTCCGTAGCTACGTTACCACGGAGGCGTATTATATCAACTGCGCGCCGAAGCGCGAGCAACTCAGCCGAGCAGAGCCTTTAGCTTCTCCTCCAGATGCGGCTTCGGTACCGCACCGACCACCGTATCCACGTGTTCGCCGCCTTTGAAGAAGAGAATCGTCGGTATCGACCGAACGTTGTACTGCATGGCCGTCCGCTGGTTTGCGTCGACATCGAGCTTTCCAACCTTCACTTGACCGTCGTACTCCTCTGCGAGCTCTTCAACGATCGGTGCCACCATCCGACATGGGGCGCACCAGGAGGCCCAGAAATCGATGATGGAAACACCGTCGTTGTCCAGGACCTCCTGCTGGAAGTTGTCGTCGGTAACTTCTATGGGCTTGGCCACTGCTGTCTCCCGTTACAATCCCGGTTCCAAACCGGGGCCCCTCATGACCCCTGGCGTCTTCTAGTCAGTATATAATAAGCTCTCCGCTGCCGCCGGTGAACCATGCGCTGCAGCGAGCGAGCACCGGGGCTAGAACGTCACCCTGAACCAGAGGGTTCCCAGTGAAAGAAGCCATTCGCCTCGAGCACATAGCCATCGCAGTCGAGGATCTGGAGGCTGCGGTGGCACTCTATAGCGCTATCCTCGGTCACGAGGAAGCGGGCCGCGAGGAAGTCGCCAGCGAAGGCGTGCGCATCGCCTTCTTCGAAGCCGGCGACTCCCGGATCGAGCTCCTCGAGGCCATGACAGAGGATTCAGTCGTCGGCCGCTTCCTGGCGCGGCGCGGACCGGGACTCCACCATATCGCGCTGGAAGTTGCCGATATCGATGCGGCACTGGCACGCTGCAAGGCCGCCGGCCTGGAGACGATCGGTGAGGCCCCGCGGGTGGGAGCGGGCGGGCGGCGGGTCGCCTTCCTCCGGCCAGGGTCGACGGGCGGGGTCCTCGTAGAGCTCTCGGAAGTGAGGCGCGGTGACGCTGGAAGCTGAGTCGATTCTTCGCATCTCGGTCATCATCCCGACGCTCGACGAGGCGGACTGCATCCTCGCCACGCTCGGCGCCGTGGAAACCGCCCTGCCGGGAGCGGAGATCGTCGTGGTCGACGGGGGAAGCACCGATACGACACGCGACCTCGTGGACGGGCGCGCCGTTCTCGTCACAACCAGCGCGGGCCGGGGCCGCCAGCTGAACGCAGGCGCCGAGCGGGCACGCGGCGACGTCCTCATCTTCGTGCACGGGGACACGCTGCTTCCCGCAGATGCTGCAGCCCAACTGGCGACGGCGCTCGCCGGCAGGAATGCGGTGGGTGGTTGCTTCGCCATGAAGCTATGGGGACCGACGGCGGAGCGGGCGATCGCCCGCCTTCTGGCCAAGGCGATCGACCTGAGA
>SDBV01002460.1_pt1 | contig 27687 bp, 25 predicted proteins | sample 2277081 | NCBI WGS metagenome assembly SDBV01 (sample SAMN10402039, study PRJNA504765) | marine sediment metagenome | isolation source: marine sediment core GS10_PC15, 223 cmbsf | place: Arctic Ocean: Southern Knipovich Ridge | collected 2010 | reverse complement strand
CGTTCAATTGGAATTACCGGCTCTTCAGCAGGCTTTTCTGCACTCTTGCAGCTTGCGGTAGAGAACATTACGCTCAATACCACTAAGGTTATCCCTCTCCATGTTGTTTTCATTATTTGTTACCTCCATTCATATCGACTATTTCCATAAAGCTGGAGAAATAGAAGACAGTCCTATTTCTCTGCCCCATCCTACAAGCCGGCTATGCGGTCTGTTGGGCCTTTCTATTCACAATGGCAATGACTCTGTTTGGAAAAAACACAAGAATCGCTGCGAGCAAAAGTTCAACTATCCACGGCAATATCGAGGGCAACTTGACACTCGCGAACAGCACGGCGAACAACATGGGGGCTCTAGTTGTAAATAGAAAAAGGCCTACAAGAATAATCCCGAGTTTCAGGAGTTGTTCGTAGGGAGGAAGGCCTTGAATCTCGCCATCTTCAATCCGCAGGAAGGCGGCGACAGCCTCCGTCTTGAAAATGAGAAGGTAAACAAAGAAGCAGACGACACCGAAGTACAGACCATACCCGAGAATTCTTCCGCCCTCCATGCCCGATCGAAGAAAGTCATCGAGAGAATAGCCGATCTGGACGAGCAATGGGAGCGCTGAGAAGAGAGCAAAGATGCCCACGAGTTTAGCTGCGACACAAAATATCTTTTTCATTTTTCAATTCTCCTCACTGCGAGGGCGCAGGCCCTTTCTGCGAAACCGCCTGAGTTCCCATCCGCCGAATAACGAGCGCGGACCGCACGCCGCCAGATTAGCAAAATGCTGCCAATATTTACAACTATTATTTATCGCGGGGAAATAATTTGACAGGGCGGCAGGGCCGCAGCCAAAAATCTTCCATCCGCAGATGGCGCAGATGTCCGCAGATGCAGAAACATTAACCACAGAGGACACAGAGGTTCTTCTTGGGAGGGCGAGCCTCCCGGCGAGCCGATTCGCCGCAAGGCCACCGAGCTGCTCAGCAGGAGCTTCGGCCTCCCCGCTGAGATGATAAGCAGGATGAACAGCGGCGGCAGGGCCGAAGGGCTCAGAATGACGACAGTGAGGGTTGGAGTCAAAAAGAAAGGTCCCCTCAAGCCGTTACGGCTTTCTGCCGAGCTTCAGCCATAGGGGGCCGAAGAGGATAACTCCACATGCAAACATACACACGACAAGCGGGAGACCCAGGGCAAGCCTATTGGTTTCCCAAAACAAAGACATCCAGTATCCGAAAAAACCCACCGTGGGCCCTGTAATGTACCAGGCAAGCGCTGTTCTCGTGGAAAGGTGGCGGAAGAAGAACGAAGAGTAGGTGATCGGCCACATCATAATTGAGAAAAATCCTCCTGCGCAGAACATCTGAAAAAGAAATGCTATGCCTTTTTTGTCAAGTGGTCCAGCAAGTAAAGCAAGTAAAGGAAGGACGGTAAAAAGCCCCCAGACCGAGAAGAAGATCCATATACTCTTATGGATCTCGTTCTTTACAGCCGCTTTGAACATCTTGTCCTGAAACGGCGTCAAATACGTCCGCCGGAACTTCTTGTTGGCGAGTTTCGGATCCCCCAGCGCCCGAACCGCCGCACGCTGCGCTTCCTCCTCCGCGTCGCCCCGCTTCAACCCGCCTTCCACAGCCTCCTGATAGTGCGCCAGAATCTCCGCCGTAATCCGTATCTTCGCGTCCGCGCAGAGCCGCTTCGTGGCGATGCCGAGCCAGTCGGCTAAGTCTTCATATTTTTGTTTGTTGATCTCGTTTTTCATCGCTCTTGGTGTCACTTTTGCCGCGAGGGATCGACGTTCCCTTCAGTTTCCTCTCGGAGCAAATTCAGGATTCCGCCGAAGGCGGAAAACATGAATAGCCGTGGGCTGCCGCCCACGGAAAACGGTCCGATTGTTGCCGACCCTGAAGGGGTCGCACAAACCGGATCAACGTTTCCCCAAGGCCCATTGCCGCCACTTGTTGAACCCCTCCAGGGTTGATCGTTATTCTTCTCTTACCACGGGTTTCACCCGCGGCGAGTCACATTGGGTCCCTTCGGGACCCATTCCTCTTCAGTTTCCTCATTAAGGGGAAGTAGTATGCGAGAATGAAAACCGGGACACATCCCATTATGGCAGCATAGCGAAATGGTTTATCCGAGAACTCCTCATGACCGAATGCAAGAAGAATAAGAAATAGGATTGCCAACGTGAACGACATAAATCCGACCGAAGCAATCAGCGTGGGGCGCGGCGCGCATTTGCGCCGCACTATTTTCCATCGCCAAAGATGGATAAAACCAGAGAGAGCCAGAACTGACAACAAGAGCGGGATAGGTTGACGTGCTCCCGACGCCATTACAATGGCCATGATGGGTAGTCCGCACACACCAATAAGCCTGTACCCACGAATCTCTGGATCCGAACCTGGAGACTTGAGCTGCTCAAGTGCTCGTTCCTGGCCCTTCGTCAGATAGGTCTTCCGAAACTGCCTCCTTGCTTTTCTCGGATGTCCGAGGGTCGCCGTGGCGGCGAAGAGGGCATTCACGCCGGTTAGTCCCTTCTCTAACTGTTCCTGGAAAGCTTCTTTGAAGTGGGCTTCGATCTCGATCCGAATCCGTTCCTTCGCTTCCCTGCAAAGCCCCTTCGTGGCAATATCGAGCCAGTCGGGCAGGAGGAAGTATTTGCGGCGACGGAATAGCATGGCGAACCTCACGCTTCCTTCAGGATCAGGGTGACGGCCTTGGAGACTTTGTCCCACTCGGCCCGCTCTTTAGGGAGGACTTTCTTGCCGCGTTCGGTCAGGCGGTAGTAACGCCGCGTGCGCCCCTGCTCGGTCTGCTCGTAGGAATCGAGCAGGCCTTTGTTCTCGAGGGCATGCAGCGCCGGGTAGAGCGTCCCCTCCTTGAAATCGAGCACGCCCTTGGACTTCTTCTTAATCTCCTGGGCAATCCGGTAGCCGTGATTGGGCTCCTGGGAGAGCGTCTGGAGAATCAATGTCGGTAAGGTTCCCTTTATATTCATGAATTTCCCTCTATGTTTGCCAATTTACTCTGAATTTGTCAAGATATTACATCGGATTCCTAGGTATTGTCAAGCGAAATCGTGGAGTCGAACGTTTATCTTGTTGAAGTGGCTAACCTGGGGGAAACCCTTTCTTTGCGAAAAGAAAGGGTTATCCCCCAGACCCCCTTCCTAAAGAAACGGAATGCTCTGTGCTCTCTGCGGTTGAATCCGCCCGCGATTTGACCGCCGCCGGGGCGGTCGGTACAATGAATCTTTGGTCCCCGTGCGCAGCTGAAAGGTAAGAATCGAAATGAACTTCGTCACAACGGGTAATCTGTTCGTTCAATTGAGCTCCGAACAAACCGGCACGATCCTCCTCTTTCTGCTGCTCATCTTCGGCCCGCTTATCTCCTGCGAACCGACTGAGACGGCCCGTCAAGTGATTGACCTCTCCGATTCGGCGGATATCATCATCTTTGCCGATCCGGGTAGCGATTTCGGCCGCTCGGTCGCCGTCGGAAACATCAACGGGACCGCCTTGGGGCAATTCCCCGACCTGGTGATTGGCGCGCCGGGCGGCGCAAACGATCCAGGGCGGGTTTATGTGCTGTTCCTGCGAGGGCGGTCCGAGACGCCGGGCGTAATCGATCTGAGCCTCAACAACCCGGGCGTGGATTCGATCGTCATTGAAGGCGACCCGACCGAATTCGGGGTCGGTGCGTCGGTGGCGGTAGGCGACATCAACGGGGACGGGTTCGATGACATTCTGATGGGCGACCCGACCTCTATCAGTGAGCGCGGCAGCGCGGTGGTCGTGTTCGGTCGAAACCGGGCCGGCTTCCCCGATGTGTTCGAGGTGGCCGGCAGATCCGATATCCGGCTGCGCGGCGAAACGTTCGGGGATCGATTCGGCGATACAGTCCTCGTCACGGACTTCAACGGCGATGGATTCGACGACATGATCATCGGTGCGCCCGAGGCGCGGGCCCTCGCCCAGCTCAGCGCCAAGGCATACGTGATCTTCGGTTCCGATTCGCTCCCACCCGTGATCAACATGAATGCTCCCCCTGCCGAGGTCAGCCTCATCACTTACATCGGCCCGAACGGCATTTCGATCGGCGTTGGAGACATCTCTTTGGCCGCTGGGAACCTCAACGGCGACCAGGTGGCCGATCTTGCCCTCGGCTTTCCCTTCTCGACCTCTCAAGGAAACATCAAGGGTGACAGGGAGGAAGTGGATGTGGTTTTTGGCGCGATCCCCTCCGGCAACCAGGACCCGCCGGGCCCCTCGCAGTTGGTGGTTGACCTGGCCGACGGCGCTCCGACGGAGGTTTTCAGCCGGTTTTCTTCCGATGGTGTGGGCGATACCGTGGGGATATTCGACCTGAATGACGACGGTTTCCAGGATCTCATTGTGGTTGGAATCGGGTCGGCGGGTGATTCGCAAGCGATCGAGGCCAACGTCATCGCCGGCCGGCCAGGATCGCTCCCGGTGGATATCGACCTGGGGGTGGCTCGACTGACTGGGAATGATTTGAGGATTACCGTGTCCCTGCGTGCCCGGTCGGACGTGAAGGAAGGACCTCCCGAAGTGGCCTTGGCCGGGGGGGATTTCAACGCCGACTTTCGACAGGACATGATCCTGGGCGTGAATCCCTCTTCGAGTGTCTCCATCGCGAGCACATTCGCCCAAGTGACAGACGCCGAGGGAGAGGGGGAAGGTGAAGGAGAATCCGCTGAAGGCGGAGAGGGTGAGGGTGAAGGCGAGGAGGGCGTGGTGCCGGCGCCATTCCTGGGTCGTCGCGCGGTCCTCTATCTGCTCAAAGGCAGCCCGAACCGCTTCGTCGCCAACAGTATCGACATTTCTGAGGCCGCCGGCACGATTCTTCTCGGTCCCGTCATCACCGACACTGGGCGCGGGCTGGTCCTGCTCGGCAGTGATATTGACCGCGTTCTCCCGGACGACATTATCCTCGGCGTTCCCGACTCCGCGCGGCGTGACGGCGGCGAGGTTCTGGTCTACTACGGAAGAGGCAGCCTTTAAGGCTCGGGGGAGATCCCCCTCCCTGAAGAAACGGTTCTAGACCACCACTCTCTTCCAACTTCCCTGCTTGAATTTCCAGGCAAACGTCAGCGTCTGGATAACGAGTAGGAACAGAATAACGCTCCAGGCGCCCGTGAGACCGAAACCCAACCGCAGGGTGACAATGTACGTGAGGGGGACCATAAGCCCCCAGTGAATTAGTCCATCGAAGATCATCACCCATTTCACCAATCCGGCGCCTTCCAGCGAATAACCGAGCACCAGCGCGATCCCATCGAACATTTCGACCAGGCCGAGCAGCATCATCACAGGAATCCCCATCCGAACAACGTCAGGGTCGTGAATGAACAACTCCACTAACTGCCGTGGAAACAAAAGAAACGCGAGTCCGACCAAGCAGGTCACCGCCCCGGACAGCCGGATGGCCTGCCTCGCAATTTGCTCGGCCTTTTCGGGCTGTTTCGCCCCCAACCGTTGCCCAACAAGGGCAGCCGATGCGATTCCGAACCCCACGGCAGGCATGAAGGCGACGCTGGCGATGTTCCAGACGATGCTGTTTGCGGCCAGAGATTTTGTTCCCAGCTCGCTGACGATCTTGGTGAAGACGGTGTAACTCGCCATCACCAAAGAGGAACGGATTCCGGCGGGGATCCCCAGCCGAATAAGGGCGCGGACAAGACTGCGATCGAAAGAGCGAAGTCGAATCGAATCGAATCTTCGCCGAACCACCGGCCGCAGGGCCATAGAAACGAACAGCCCGGCGCCGCACAGGGAGCTGATAGCGGTCGCCAGCCCGGCGCCTTCGACCCCCATCCGGGGAAAGCCCAGTTTCCCAAAAATCAGGACATAGTTGAGACAGACATTGATGACCGTAGTGAAAGCGGCGACGATGAGGTGGACGCGGGTCCTGCCCACACCGGCGAAGAAACCGCGGCTGGCAAAGATGACGGTGGCCCCGACCAGGCCGACGAATCTCCAGCGCACGTAATCCGTGCCTTGGGCGAGAACGTCCGCATCCGGAGCGAACAACTTCATCAACGCCTCTGAACCTGCGACACCGGCCGAGCAGATCGGGACCGAAAAGAGGATTGCCAGCAAGACGGAGTGGTCCAGGATTGACCCGCACACCGGGAGCCTCCCCTCCCCGTAACGCCGGGCCGTCAGGGTCTGCGTGGCGACTCCGGCGCCGCTGAGGGCGCTCCCGACTGTCCAGGCGATCACGCCGCCGAGACCCGTTGCGGCCAATGCCGAGGGGCCGAGTTTTCCCACCATCCAGGTGTCCACCAATGTCTGGACCGTCCACCCGAGCATGCCGAAGATGACCGGGTAGGCGAGATTGAGCACCTCCGGCGCCATATCTCGGTCCCACCACCAGGACAGAAGTCGTCTCGGCCAGGCAATGGGCAGGGCTGTGGTTGTTTCGGCTTCGGCGCCATCCATGCGCACCGGGCCGTTATGCTTGGATGGAGGTTCCATGAGGCTTCAATTCAGATTTCTATGGAAGTCAGGAAATCCCTAGAAAAAACAAAGCCCCCCTACCACATAAGGTGTGCGGGAAGCTGCCAGGAGTATACCACTCTGTGAGAGAACGCGTCGAGGCGGAGGAGAGATAGACATAGCGCTCATTAATTCTTCCCACTTCACGCTTCGGTTCCTAACAGGAAAACTGATAACCGCCGAGAAAACCTCCGACTCACATTGACACGCCCGTATCGGGGTTTTAGAATCCAATAGTGATCCGAATCAATTTCTGTTTTGGACTACGCCTCTGAAGCTAAGTACAGTTCCGCACAGATGAGTGTACAAACCGTTGTGAATGTGACGAGAATGTGCTCCAAGGGATGTCTTAAGCAGTTTGACCGCCCCGAAGGGGCGTACGCAAGTAGCCTGGGGTGTAGTTCGCCCCAGGCGAACGAAACCCCAGGTTCACGATGCATCCCTTTCCGCGCCCCGGAGGGGCGCACGAGACCGTTATTGCCGAGGTTATTGCTCATGACACTCCATCCTGTGCGTCCGCCCCTCCGGGGCGGAAAGAATAATCGGGACATTTACCGGGGGTTCCGTCCGCCCCTTCGGGGCAACAATGAACCATAACCGACGCTCCGTTGTTTGTTCACCTATCCCTGGGGAGCTGTACTAAGAACGGTGCTGCCAGGAAGAGACGGAGGTTTCCATGCACGTCACAATCGGCAAAGCAACTCTGGAATTGGTGGAAGGGGATATCACCCGGCAGGACACGGATGCCATCGTCAATGCCGCCAACACGACGCTGCTCGGAGGCGGCGGTGTGGACGGGGCAATCCACCGCGCGGGCGGGCCAAGCATCCTCGAGGAATGCAAGAAGCTGGGAGGATGCCCGACGGGAGACGCCAAAATCACAGGCGGGGGCAACTTGAAGGCCGGTTTCGTCATCCACACCGTCGGCCCGGTGTATCGAGACGGCCAACACGGCGAGCCTGACCTCCTGAGCAGCTGTTACCGGCAATCATTGGAGATTGCTGCGGAGAAGAAACTCAAATCGGTCGCCTTTCCATCCATCAGCACGGGAGCTTACGGCTATCCCATGACGGATGCGTCACGAATCGCCCTGGAAACTGTGACCGGCTTTTTGGAATCCTGCTCGGAGGAAGGCGGTTCTGTTGAGCTGATCCGGTTTGTCCTGTTCGGAACGGCGGCCTTCGACGCGTACTGCAATACCTTGAAAAAGCTGACCGGCTGAGAATGAGGACAATACTTCAGGCGAGTTCGAGAGTCTTCCAGAACCAGCTCATGAACTTTTCCTGATCCATCTCCCGCGCCACCTTCATGGGCCGGCCCTCCTCCACTTCTCTGAGGCGGATGTGCTCCTGGGTTTCCTCGATCTGGGTTCGGACCGTATCAAACTGGAATAAAGCAGGCCGGACCAGAGCCGCCAGCGCCACGACATCGTGAAGAAAACAGCCGACTGACTGGAGCTCCTCTGCCGGAACGCCTCGTTCTTTCCCGAAACACTCAACCATGTACTTCCTGTAATGCTGTAGATGGGCAGCCAAATACTTGCCCGCCCGGCCCGGCAAGGAGGCCAATTTTTGTGCTTCGGCCCGGGAAAGACTGACCTGGTAAGTCAATTCGGCGGGAACGAGAGTAATCGGGAGGTTCGACTCGAAGACGACCCAGGCCGCTTCCCGGTCCGCACTGAGGTTCCCCTCGCTGTGCAGGGGCAGGTATCGAGTCCCCAGTTTGGGCCGTTCAAAGCAGCCCCCCATGATCACGACCCGTTCCGCCTGGTTCGCAGCCTCGGGGTTCGAGGAGATTAGACGGGCCAGATTGGTCAGCGGCCCGATGCACAGAATCGTAACGGGAAGCGCTTGACCTCCAAGCCAATTCTGGAAGAGCCTTTCCGCGGGGGGAAAACATCCAGGGTCATTTCGGGCGGCTTCATCGAGAATCCCCACCCCCTCGTAACCGCCCCACCGCGAAAATGGGATCCCCCGGATCGACTGCCCGTCCCCGGCGGCAAAAAGAATCTGTCCAGTCTTGCATTCCGAGAGGAGTTCGCTGGCTATCCTCACGCGCAATTCCGGCCTCTGCCCAGCGGCTGCAACGCCGACCAGCTCGATTCCGGGACTCCTGGCGGCAAGGTAAATCGCCAGAGCATCATCGGGATTCGTTCCCACGTCTGAATCAATCAGAATCCGTGTCATAATCTGAATCCCAGGGCGTTTCCGGGTGGGCGCCGAACCATCCTAATAGGATTTTCCCCGGAGAAGAATGCAACTTCCGCCCCGACCAGCCGTTCCCCGGGCGAGGAATTTGCAAACATCTCCCCCACCTGCCTATAATACCAGGTCTTTTGCAGATCCTTGGAAGAATGATCTGCTCACCACAGGAGTCTAAGATGATGTCTACCTCATGGAAAATCCCCTTTCCGTTGATGCTCTGTCTCCTTTTAGGGCTTGGCATAATCCTTCCAGGGATTTCAGCCGCCCAATCCACTGAAGAGGGTCAATCCAACGAAATTGAAGAACCCGCCGATGAGGAAGGCCCAGCCGTCGCCGAGGAGGCGTTATGTTTGGAAGTCAAGAAACGCCAGCCGGTTGACAAGGGGAAGATATTCGAACCTGGAAAGGTCTATTGCTGGACCCGGATCGTTGACGCCGCCAATACCACCATCACCCACAATTATTTCCACAAGGGAAAGAAATTGGCGACGGTGAAACTGAAAATCGGTGGGGATTCGTGGCGAACCTGGAGTTACAAGACGGTCATGCCGTCCCAGACCGGATCCTGGCGGGTCGAAATCAGGGACCAGAAGAATAATCTGCTCAAAGAAATGGGATTCGATGTCGTCCTCTCCAAGGAGGAGTCCGAGGACTGACGTGAAAGCCTCAACGATTTCGTTTTTGGAGGTAATGAGTGGGACTAAATCTTGGAACTCTTCTGCGGGAGGCGCGGAAAGAAACCCCGGAAAAACTCGCGGTCATTGACGGTAAAAATCGGCTGAGTTACGAAGAGCTCGACCGGGAAGCGAGCAAATTCGCTGCGGTTCTGAAGGGGCTGGGCGTGGAGAGCGGCGAGAACGTCGCGATGCTCCTTCCCAATTCCCGTTTCTTTCCGATCTGCTATTACGGAATCCTGTATCACGGCTGCACGGTTGTTCCCCTCAATCCTCTCCTGAAATCCGAAGAAATCGAGTACCACCTCGATGATTCCGACTCCGTTGCCTTTGTGACGCTGGACGTATTCGCCCATAATCTAGTGGGCGACATGAATCCCCCCGGACACGTTCGTCACCTGGTCGGGGTCGAGCTGGGGGATGCGCCGCCTCCCAAGGGCTGGAAGTCTTTCCGGGACCTGATGGCCGCTGCCGATCCGAATTGGGAGACGGTCCAGACTGATGCAGGCGACACCGCGGTGATCATTTACACCTCCGGCACAACAGGACGGCCCAAGGGCGCGGAACTGACCCATTTCAACCTCTTCTCCAACGCCCTGATTTCTTCAATAGATGCCTTTAAGATTACGGAGGAAGACAATGTTCTGGGGGTCCTTCCCTTTTTCCACTCATTTGGCCAGACCGCCGTCATGAACTCGACCATTTTGAATCGGGCCACAATGGAGGTGATTCCCCGGTTCGAGGCCGAAGCCGCCCTGATGGCCATCGAGAAGAACAAACACACCGTGTTCATGGGCGTTCCGACCATGTATTACTTCATGGTGGAAATGCAAAGGGAGAAAAGATTTGATCTCTCGTCCCTCCGGTTTTGTTTCACGGGCGGCGCTCCCATGCCGGTGGAAGTTCTCAAGGAAGTCGACGAGTTGTTTGAAACCGAGCTGTTGGAGGGCTACGGGCTTTCAGAGACCTCGCCCATCGCCTGCTGCAACAAGGAAAGAAGGCCGCGTAAGCCGGGGTCCATCGGTGTTCCCTTGTGGGGGATCGAAATAAAGATCTTCGACGACGAGGACCGTGAGGTGCCCCGGGGAGAACGGGGAGAGCTCGTTATGCGGGGCCACAACGTCATGAAGGGGTACTATAAGCGCCCCGAAGCAACAGCGGAGTGCATGCGGAACGGCTGGTTCCACACCGAGGACGTCGCCTACATGGATGAGGACGGTTATGTGTTCATTGTGGATCGAACGAAGGACCTGATCATCCGCGGCGGCTATAACGTTTACCCACGGGAGGTGGAGGAGGTTCTCTACACTCTCGACGGAGTCTCCGAAGCGGCGGTGGTCGGCATTCCTCATCCGGCCTTTGGGGAAGAAATCGTGGCTTATCTATCGCCTTGCGATGGAATCGGTGTCACCGAGGAAGAGGTCATCAACTTCTGCAAGCAGCGCATGGCCGCGTACAAATACCCGAGAAAGGTCGAATTCCTCGCCCAGCTCCCCAAAGGCCCCACGGGCAAGATTCTGAAGCGGGAACTCCGAAACCTGGCCGCCGAATCCAGCCAAAAGGTATCCCCAAAATCATCCGAAGACAAGGAAGCGCGCTAGCGATCTCCCAAGAATCTGAATCATTCGGTGTCCTGAACAGTCGCTGCTCCGTCAGCCCTACTTCTCACTTCGTCCTTCTCACTTCTTCCTTCGTACTTCGTCTTTCTCACTTCGTCCTTCTCACTTCATACTTCTTACTTCTTACTTCTCACAGCAAGTATCCCCCACCGAACATCCGATCCAGGGCCTTCCAGAAATTGGCAATGAAGATGGCCGAGGCCTCCTTCGTCCCCAGCTCGAGATCATCGTTCAGGAACTTGACCCACGCCGCCTCTTTCCAGGCAACGAACCGGAGAATCTGCCTGTCCCCTTCCGGCTCGGGCTGAGGTTTCGCCCGAGACAGCGGCGCATGAATCGTTCTGAGGAGAACATTCACCCCGGGCCCGGCACAGATAGTGTGTGCGTAGATGTTGACCCTCTTGCCGAGGTCATACAGACAGGTGATCGCGATGACCGTTCCCTCTTCAATTTCCGTGACCGTCGTCGGGAACACCAGGCGCACCAGGTCATCCTCCAGGACTTTATACAGGCGGGGTTCGGGAACCACTTCATAGTTTCCCAGCGCCGCATAGGCACATTCCGATTTGAAGCACTCGCTGTTCCGGCATTCCTCAATTACTGCTTTCTGGTCCATTTGTCTCCTGATCCTTTCAAAGAACCCACTTCATGATAAAGGTGATCCATGCAGGATGGGTAAAACGTCGATGCGCAACAAACTCCACATGTCGCCTGCGCAGAAACTTGTCCAATTTTACTCGACTTGAAGGAGTAATTGCCACGGATAATTAGATCTCTTGCAAACAGGCCATGACTCCAGAATTGGCGTTGTTGCCATCGGCAAGAGAGACTAGAATAACAGGACAGTAGCCTGCGAAAGTTGTATGCAGATCCATATACGTGAAATCTGCGTTTATCTCATAGAGCAACAAACTTTAAGGTGGCCTGAGTGACTGAAGAAACACCCTCGTCGACCCAGATTGAGTTCGGGCACCAACAGCAGATCATCTTTTCTGACCCACGACAGAAGCGCATCCACCGTGGACTACTTCTGGTCGGACCTGGTCCCGCCGCATTCTATCGTGATGCGTGCAGATTGATGTCAGGAGCTCCCATTGTTGAATCAACAACGCACTTGGTTGGCCATCTTCTGCGAGAGATCGAGAGTGCCCTACGCAATGTATTGGAGTCAGTAGTGGGGGTATCGGAAGGAAGCCATAGCAGGAAGAAACAGTCACAGGAGGATAAGCACAAGAGGGACATTCGATTCATACTTAAGAAGCTGGGAATTTCCGAAAATGAGTCAGTAGCTCGCAACTGGCTGGGGCTGGCAGGAAGAGGGAACGAGTGCAGTCTTCACAGGCGCACTCACCGTCAAGATTTGAAAGAGCCGCGGCCTTTAGATGAAGAATTCAAAGACTTCTGGAACGACATGGAACAGATCCTGGATATACTTCTGGACAAGTTTCAGGCATCGTTTCTTAAGACCGAACAAGTGATTGAGGAGCTGCTCGCGAAACCCATTCCCAACGAATCAGACCTAAATCGACTCCGGAACAAGGTGCCAAATAATCTTGTAAGCTATCGCCACTTTTTTGGCCAATTGAATAATCCCGCGTGGTTGAAGCCTCTGACCAAACATGGTTTCTTCAAGAATCCACCTTCTTTTTTGATAAATGAGGAAGGAGGAGTGGTTTCAGAACCGATATGGCCTCAGTCACAGTATCTGGCGCGCTTGGCATCCAAGGAACCCGAAACCGTCGCTGAAATTATTCGTGAAATCCCCGATACTGACAACCGATTGGTTCACGCTGACCTCACAGAGGCGGCCTGTAAGATGCCCCCTGAACTTGCCGCCAAATGGGCCGTCCAGGAAGCCGAATGGATTAAGAAACAAGAAGATTTGTATTTTCCCCTTCCCGGGGAATTTTGCAAGCTCATCAGCCATCTGGCTAAGGGTAAACAAACGGATGCCGCGATTAAACTCGCGGAATCCCTACTCGAAATATTGCCGGACCCGAAAGGTGACAAACCTCGGGAACTCAAAATGAAGGAGGATAGTCTTTATTTTGGTCCCCATCCGCGAGTTCGATTTGATCACTGGGAATACGAGAAACTTCTCAAAGAGAATATTCCCGACCTAGTCTCGGCGGCAAAAGGAAAGGCCCTTAGGCTATTGTGCGATCTACTCCGAAGTGCAGTCACACTTTCGATGCGCGAATCCGAAAGAGGAAAGCCGACCGACTATTCATATATCTGGCTTCGTTCTATCGAAACTGCCGGCCGAGGACGCTATCCCGCAGGACTTAGAGAACTATTGGTCGCTGCCGTAAGGTTTACGGCTGAAAGATTGTTGGACGAGGGCGACAAGGTTGTGCTGGAGATTGTCGAGTCGTACCAGTTGAAGCTTTTCAAGCGAATTGGCCTGCACTTAAGGCGGAGATGGCCTGATGTCGATCCCGCAGGTACTGCGGAAATTGTCAAGAGTCGTGACGTCCTCTGGGACGACCACCTCCGCGAGGAATTCGAACTTCTAGTCCAAGATTTGTTCCACCGGCTGGCGAAAGAGGCGCAAGAGACCTACCTTGACTTTGTTGATAAGGGACCGGATACGGACGGATGGATCAGGTACATGACTGAGCGCAATGGAACCGAGCCAAGTAGAGGAGAGATCGATCGATTTGTGCGCCGAGTGCAATTTGAAGCACTTTGGCCAGTCAGAACGCATTTGGTCTCGGACTGGAAGCGCAAGTTTGAGGAGTTCAAGAGCGAATTTGGGGACCTTCCCGATCCGGGTCAACCTGTTGAAGAGGAGGGCGTTCAGGTTGGACCGACAAGCCCGAAATCTCATGCCGAGCTAAAGGAAATGAAAGTCGAAGATGTAATTAAGGAGTTGAAGAGGTGGGAGCCTAGAAAGGGTGTAGAGGAGCCGTCACCCAAGGGGTTCGGTCGGCAGTTGGAAGTCGACATTGAATCCAGACCGGGGGCCTATGCGGAACGAGCCGAAGACTTCAAGGAAATAGAACCCACGTATGTTCGGGCAATCTTCTCAGGTCTTAGGGACGCGGTGAAGAAAGGGGAAGAGTTCGATTGGGTTCCCGTCATTGAACTGGCAAAGTGGGTGCTCCTCCAGCCCAAGGAAATCCCTGGTCGCAGCGAAGACGATTGGCATTCGGATCCCAATTGGATATGGACGCGAAAGGCTATAGCCGACCTCTTTGGGGAAGGATTTCAACCTGGCTCGACGGAGCTTCCCTTCCCTCGAAGGGAGGACGCGTGGGGATTATTGGCTGAATTGACCAAAGATCCGGAACCAACCACGGACTATGAAGAACGACACGGCGGTGAGACATTGGATCCATTCACTCTGTCAATCAACACAGTTCGGGGAGTTGCCATGCACTCCGTGATGGCCTATGCGTTATGGGTTCGGCGGGATATTGAAAAGCAGGAGGACAGGGAAGAAAGAATCAAGAGCGGATTCGACGAAATGCCGGAAGTCAGGGAGGTTCTAGACGCCCACCTTGATCCAAATAATGACCCCGCTCTTTCAATTCGGGCGGTGTATGGCAAATGGTTTCCCTGGCTGGTCTTGCTTGATCATGGCTGGGCAGAAAAGAACGTTAAAAGAGTATTTCCTTCTGACAACGCGCACCAGAAACTCCGAGACGCCGCGTGGAAGGCTTATATTACTTTTTGCGATCCCTATGACAATGTATTCGCTTTACTGAAAGATGAATATCGTCGAGCAATTGACATGATGGGTTCAGATAGGAGAGAGCAGAGTCTTATTAGCGATCCCGAAGAACGGCTTTCCCGCCATCTGATGGCATTCTACTGGCGCGGGAAAATTTCGCTGGAAAGCGACGACGGGTTATTGGAGGACTTCTATTCGAAAGCCCCTGATGAAGTTCGGGGGGCCGCCTTCAGGTTTGTCGGGGATTTCCTCCGAAACTACAAATCTATGCTGAAGCCTGGCACAAAAGAGCGCCTTGAAAAACTTTGGGAACATCGGGTCGCAAGAGCCGAGGCTGATGGCAAGGAATCCTTTAGGGGGGAGCTTGGCGCTTTTGGCAAGTGGTTTATTTCGGGTGTTTTCGATGCAGATTGGGCGTTTGACCAATTAAAGCGGGCACTGAGGATGGGCGGAGAAATGGAAGGTCATCATGTTGCCGAGCATCTTATTTCTTTTGCGGCAACGAGGCCAATAGACGCTGTCGAATCTTTGGGCCTATTGATTCAATCGGAAAAGCGAGGTTGGGGGCCGACCGCATTCCGGGATGCTGCGTGGAAGATTCTCGAGACGGCCATGAAAAGTGCCGACAATCAAGCACAGAACAAGGCCGTGGATCTTGTGAACCGACTTGGAGCGCTCGGTTTTCGTGAGTATGGCGATCTCCTGCCGGATAAGAATCCCTGACCCGGTGCGTGCCGTCACGGACGAAAATTACCGGTCGGAACTCATTGCTGAAGTCCGCTGGATATTCCAGGACTCCCGGAAGGCGTTCGCCATACACCTTGTATTCCTCACGGTTCCATTTCTCCGGGTAAGCCTCCTCAGCAAGAAAAGACGTCGGGATCACCGCGTGGAAACACCCGCACGTGTGGACCGTTGTGACCCATTGGGGCGCCCCATCTCCGTTCAACGTGATCACCACCATGAGCCCCACATTGCGTCCGGCTGAGATGTTCAACGGAATCAGTGTGAAAGGACTGCGCTCGAAATGGACCCGGTAGATCAGGTTCGTGTACTTCCCGTGTTCCGTCCGGAAGGTCTGTTCCTGGAAATAGATTGTCGGCTTGGAAGGATCGACGAAAACCTCTTCACGGCCCTTCGCGTCGTACCGGGCAGCCGGGGTGCCGATGCGATTGGAAGGTTCGTCAACAGATTGAACGACAAAGACGGGCGCGTAATCGGAAAAGAGATCTCCCTGGTCCTCAACAACGTAGGCGGTCAGGCGGGGGGTGGGCGGCACTGGCAGAATCGTCGCGCACGAAGCCAGGTGCAGCCCCGCGCACAACAGCAGCGCCAGCGTCGGGAATAAGGAATACCTTCCACGTTGTCCTTCGTCCTTCATCCTTCGTCCTTCTCACTTCGTCCTTCTCACTTTGTCCTTCTCACTTTGTCCTTCTCACTTTCCCTCTTTCCTTCCAGCTTTGCCAGCTCCTTGCTCAGTTCCTGCTGCAGCACATCCGCCTCCTCTAGCTGGCCCTGAAAGCGCAAGGTTTCAATCTGTGGATCCATCATTACCTTTCTTTCCGCAATCTTGGCCTGATAGATCTTATCGATTTCGGCCAGTCTTTCCTTCTGCCCCTTGGAGAGCTTCTTCTCCTCGCCCCCCTCCTTGGCGAGCCGCTCCATCGCCGCCTCATATGCGCTTTTCATAGGAAAAACCTCCCTGGCTCCGGGCAACGCCGATATGTTGCCGCAATATGATCAGTGTCGGAATCTGAGGGTTCTATTATCCTACCCGGTGCAATAGAGGTCAACCGAAGAAGAACCGGGAAAGTTTCGCTTGACTTTCGTTTCGTTTTCGTCTATACTTTGCTTGAGCGGGGCATCTGCCGATGGCTATCGGAGAGGGTCCTAATTATCCCTGCAAGTTCTGGAGAAGCGCAATGAAAAGCCTGACACGACGGCAAAGGGAGATACTCGATTTCATCGGTGATTTCATGGAGGAAAACCGCTATTCCCCCAGCCTGGAGGAAATCGCGGAACATTTCGGCCTTTCCTCCGTGGCCACGGTGCACAAACACCTCACCCTCCTGCAGGATAGGGGGGCCATCCGGCGATCCGGCTGGAATCAGAAGCGCGCGATCGAAATCGTCGGGCCGGAACCCTCGGAAACCGACTCGGCGGTGCAGCTTCCCGTGCTGGGCCTCATCGCCGCGGGAGAGCCCATCGAGGCCATCGCCGACAACGAAACCGTCACCGTCCCGGCCCAGTTCGTCCCCCGGGGGCGGAGGACATTTGTACTGAAGGTGAAGGGAAACTCGATGGTGGAGGACCACATCCTGGACGGCGACAGCGTGATCGTGCAGGAATCTCCCACGGCCGACAACGGGCAGACGGTGGTCGCCCTACTCGACGGCGAGAATGCCACCCTCAAGAAGTTCTATCGCGAGAAGAAACATGTTCGTCTTCAGCCCGCCAACGAGAGCATGCCCCCCATCATCGTGAAGGAGCGGGATCTGACAATCCAAGGCATCGTTGTGGGCTTGTTGAGGAAGCTGTTGTAGCTGAGAGGAACCACGGATAAACACAGATTGACACAGATGAAATCTAACAGGGATAGACAGGATACACGGGATAAGAACACAATCTTTTAATTACGCTTACGGATCCTCCCGTCTTTTATCCTGTTCATCCTGTCTATCCCTGTTAGATTTTGAATGCCCGGGGCGAGCGAGGCGGCCATTGAGGCAAGCATTAAGGTTGGCTAACCGGGTGTCCACTAATTCAGAAGCCCTAACGGCCAGGCACTCATAGGCGATCGCCCCGGGTAAAGACTTTTTCCGCGCCCTCATAGCCCATCCCGACAACGAACAATCTGAAGAGAAGAGACCGCCGAGGTAGCGCAGGCGTCCCGCCTGCAGGTCATGAGCATCTTGCCCATGCCACCCCGCCCAGACTTTTTGTCCACCTGTCTCTGGGGAACTGTACCAAGAACCCGCCCAGATGCCGGAGATACTTCGCGTTCCCGGAATTGGCCCCGAGGCCGCAAAAAGAGTATTATGATTCCAAGAAGGGGAATCGCTTCTCAACGTGGGTCATCTCCGGAGCTCCGGTGTCAAGTTGGAAAGGGCTGCCCCGTTTATCCTGCTTGGGGGCCAAAGAATCCGGGGAGTGGGACCCGCCGGCCAAATGGAGTATTGGTGACGCGTGGACAAGCCGCTTGATGGCAAGGTGGCGCTTGTAACCGGATCGACCGGAAACCTGGGCGGAACGATCGCCACGGTTCTGGGAGAGAACGGAGCGGATGTGGCCGCCCATTACCTCGAGAACCGGGAGGCCGCAGAAGAGGTGGCCGCTCGATTAGAGGAGAAAGGCGCGCGCGCCATCGCCTGTCAGGCCGACACGACCGATTCCCAGCAGGTCGGCAAGATGATCAGCGATATCGCGGCTTCGCTGGGCCCCATCGATATTCTGGTCAACGCGGTCGGCAGCTTCGCATGGAAACCCGCCGCGAAAACGACCAAGGCGGAGTGGGACGATATGATCGGAACGAACTTGACCGCCGTGTTCCTGATCTCCCAGGCTGTTCTGGAGGATATGCGCCGCCGCCGATGGGGGCGGATCGTCAACCTCGCCGTCGCCGGCGCCGACCGCCTGCGAGGCACCCGACGGACGGCAGCCTACCAGGCCGCGAAAACCGGCCTGATCAGCCTCTCTCGCTCCCTTGCCCTGGAGGAGGCAGGGTATGGAATCACCGTCAATGTGGTCAGCCCCAGCTTCATTGAAACCTCGTCCATGACCGAGGACGTGCGGAAGGAAGCCCTCCGGCTGACGCCGGCCGGTCGGCTCGCCACCCCGGAGGAAGTCGCCTGGGCGGTTCTCTTCTTCATCTCGGACGAAGCGGCCCTTATCACGGGCAACGTCCTCGACGTCAGCGGCGGCTTCGGCGTTTGAACCGCCCTGGATTGTTTTCCTTCAACTCTCCTTCCACTCATTGTTCAGTTTTCTCAAAAGGCACGCAGCGGTCCCTCCTGCCCTTCACTTAGGATGGCAGCTAATCTATAATGACTCTTCCGCGAACGCCTTGAATCCGGAGCAGATACGGCCGGGGCTGCGGATTCGTTCTCGTGTTACGGCCGAGGATGTACGATAACGAGCACGAAGGAAAAACTGAAGAGGCTATCCACTGGGACAAAGCCGACAGAATACTGGAAAAGCACTAATGAAAACAGTTCGCGTTCGGTTAACCGGAAGAAGTTACAATGTCCTCATTCAGTCAGGGGGACTGCGAAAGGCCGGTGATCATCTCGCATCGTTCCCATCCGATGGGCGGGTCTTTATTATTTCGAACCGCAAGGTGTCCCGCCTGTTCGGGGAGCCCCTGAGACAAAGTCTCGTCTCAAACGGTTTCACCGTGTCCCGCTGCCTGATGGGCGACGGCGAGCGCTTCAAAAACCTGGAATCGGTCCGCCGGATGTATGACGCGATGGCCCGAGCTCGGCTGACGCGGCGTTCGCTGGTCATGACCCTGGGGGGACAAGTCGTGGGCGATGCCGGAGGGTTTGCCGCAGCCAGCTACCTCCGAGGGCTTTCCTATGTGCAGATCCCCACAACCCTCCTCGCCCAGGTGGATGGAAGCATTGGCGGAAAGGTCGGAGTGGATCTGCCCCAGGGCAAGAACCTCGTAGGGGCATTTCATCAGCCGCGGCTCGTGCTTATAGATCCCGAAACGCTGAACACCCTGCCGCGGCGGCAGATCGCTGCCGGGGCGGCTGAGATCCTGAAGCATGGTATAATTAAAAGTCAGGCGCTTTTTCGCCGAATGGAGACAATTGACGGCCGGATCGGCGATCTCTCCCCCCGCGAATGGGAAGAGATCATCGCCGCTTCCAGCCGGATCAAAGCCCGTGTCGTGGAGGAGGACGAACGCGAATCCGGATTGCGGGCCATTTTGAACTACGGCCACACAATCGGTCACGGTATCGAGGCCTCGCTGGATTACCAGGGGCTCCTCCATGGCGAGGCAATATCCCTGGGGATGGTCGCCGCCGGGCGGATAGCCGCCGGTATGGGGCTCGTCGGAAAAGAGTTTGAAGATCGGCAGGAGAAAGCCCTCGCAGGTATCAAGCTTCCGATCCGCGCCGGGAAGATTGATGTGTCCAAAGTCAGGGAAGCAATGCGTGTCGACAAGAAGATCCTGAAGCGCAACCCCCGCTTCGTTCTTCCCGTTCGGATTGGAGAGGTCGTGATTCGGGACGACGTGCCCGAGAAGCTGATTCACGATGCAATACACCATTTGAGGACCCGATAATGGATCGAGATTACCTGCTGGACCAGGGAATTACTGCAGGCCTCAAAGGAGAGCTCGACGCGGCCCTGGAGTATTTCGACAAAGTACTGGAAGCGGATAACTCGTTTCGACCGGCACGGCATCAGAAGGCCAAGGTCTTGACTCGCCAGGGAAAATACGATGAGGCGATTGCCATTCTTCGTATTGTTCTGGACGAAGCGCCGTTCTTGCCGGGGCCTCGAATCGACCTGGGTTACGCCTGTCTCCACGACGGCCAGATCGAGGATGCCGTTCACGAGTTCCGGAGCGCTCTCGCTCTCGGCGAGCACAACATCAAGGCCAAGGCCGGCCTGGCCCAGATTCATATGTTTCGAGAAGAATGGGGCGAAGCGGCCGACGCGGCGCGGTCGGTGCTTTCGGAAAACGGCTTGAACGTCACGGGGCTGTTCATTCTTGGAAAGGCTTTGAGAGAGCTCAACGACCTCGAAGGATCGATAGCCGCCTTCGATACGGCGGATCAGGTTTGCTCGGAATTCGTCAGCATGCGGGGGGGACAGCCCGAGGGCCTGTTCTGGCTCGCTGAAATCTCCTTTGAAGCCGGCAAGTATGACGAATCCCTGGAAAGATTCCAGGATTGCAAACGGTGCTTGGGAGGGCCGGAAAACTACTCTGCGTTCGGGATGGTCTTCACCAAGGAGAAGGTCCTTGTGCGGATCATGCAGTGCCTGGCCAAATTGAAGCGGTCGGTTCAGGCGCGTGAGGCCGCGCAGCATATCCTGCAAAGCTATCCGGCCTCGAAAGAGGCCCTGGAATTGTTGAAATCGAGTAAATCAAACTGAGAGGGATGTGTCGTGAGCCCGTTGACCTTTCGCCTCGTCAAGAATTTCTTTGAGATGCGATCTTTTGCCGTCCACGTTCACCGGCATCCGTCAACCGCCGTATCGGGAGGGATGGGAGCAGAGCGAGCGGATCTGATCGTTCTGAACCCCCACGCGAAGGGCAAGCCGCCTCCTGCCATGGTCCTGGGTGCCGACAAGGTCGCGCACCTCCGGGGAGCCGTGGTTCACGTGGCCTGCTGGCACGCGTCCACGTTCTTCGAAGCCACCGCCCGAAAGGCGGTCGGCGTCTACGATTTCGCAAAGCCGCAGGCGATAGAGAAGGCAGGCGCCCAGTATGGTCTGGATGATCCGGCTCCCGTGATCGTGGTCTCCAAACTCCCGGCGAGCGTCGAGGCAAACAAGAAAACGCTTGAATTCCTCAAGCGGAAGAACATCCGCCACGTCATGGAGTTCACATCGATCCTATCGGACCTTATTCGGGAAATCGACGGCTCGGCGAGCTATCCCGAACTGGAGGAGCTGGAGCTGATTCGGCTCTTGAAACGGTACGGGTTTGTGAAGGACGGCCAATTCGAGTTCAAGTTCAAGTCCACACTACCGAAAAGCAGGAAGAAATAGGAACAGAGAGCGAAGTCTATGGTCAAGCAGAAACTCGGATTCATCGGCATCGGGAATATGGGAGGGGCCATCGCCCGGGGGCTTTTGCACGCAGGCGACATCTCGATCAAGAACATGGCGGCCTGCGATATGGACCAGGACAAAGTGGACGAGCTTTCCGCCGAGTCCGGCATAGAGGTTTCCACGAAGGCGGAGGATGTGATGAGATTTGCCGATGCCGTACTCCTGTGCGTCAAACCCCAGGGGATGGAAGCAGTTTTGGAGAACATCGCTCCCCATGTTCGCCCTAACCACTTGGTCATCTCCATCGCCGCCGGAATATCCACCGAGTACATTGAATCCCGACTTTCCGAGGGCGTCCGGGTGATTCGCGTGATGCCCAACACGCCGGCCTTGGTGTTGGCCGGCGCGGCCGCCATCTGCAAGGGGAAGCATGCCCGCGATGCCGATCTGCTTCTCGCGGCTGATATTTTCCGGGTGCTCGGATGCGTGGTCACCATCGAAGAGGAACGGCAGATGGATGTGGTTACGGCCCTGAGCGGGAGCGGGCCGGCGTACTTCTTCCTGATGGTGGAAGCCCTGGTGGAGGCGGCCGTCAAACTTGGATTGCCGCGGGAGGAGGCTGAAATCCTTGCCGAGCAGACGCTTTTCGGCGCGGGAAAGATGCTCCTCCAGGATAACACGCACCCGGCCGAACTTCGTCAGAACGTTACCTCTCCCGGCGGTACGACCGAAGCAGCGCTCAAAGTCCTCCAGTCTGGAAGATTCAACGATCTGCTCGCCGATGCTCTCCAGGCCGCTGCCGCCCGGGCAAAGGAATTAGGCCAATGACCGATAAGTCCTCATCCAAAGGCAAGAAACCGTCGCCCAAGCGGGAGGAGCGGATGCTCGTCGAGGTCCTCGGGGACAACATGAAGATTTCTCCGGCCGACCTCTACCAGAAGAAGTTCCCGTCCCAGTTCCGGGGTGCTCATCGCGAGGAAGTACGGACGTATCTGGAGGAAATTGCCGACCAGTTCGAGGTCCTTCTCGAAAATAATCGCCGGCTTTCCCAGCAAGTCCGCAAAATGACCGACCAACTCTCCGAATATCAGCGCAACCAGTCCGTGATCCAGAATGCCGTGATCTCCGCTCAGAAATTCGGCGAGAAGCTGGTCGAGGAGGCCAGGGAGACCGGGGAAAAGACTGTCGAGGAAGCCCAATCCCAGGCCGATAAGATCACCCGCGAAGCCGATGAACACCGCCGCCGCTCGATCAGCGAGCTTGAAACCGCCCGCGCACGGATCGAGGAGGAAATCACCAATCTCGATCAGCGCCGGAACCTCCTGAAGCGTGAGATCCGCACCCTCTTGGACTCGATGCGCGAAGTCCTGGACGATCACCAGCCCGAACCCGCCCCCGAGCGAAACGTCAGCGAACCCCTTCAATGATCACTTCAAAGCCGCAACAGTCTCGTTTCATACGTCTCGTCGCATTCCTCTTCCTGGGCTCTTGTCTCGTAGTTGCCCCATTATCCGCCGAAGAAACGCACACCGATCCCGGCTCCGAGGAGGGAACCGCTTCTTCTCCCACTTCCCTCGACGAATGGCTCGAGGCCCTTAAAGCCTCCCGCAAGGAACTGAAAACCCTCCATGCAGATTTCGTCGAGAAGCGAGTTTCGTTTCTGTTCCAGATGGAGGAGACCGCTACCGGCCAGCTTTACTACGAACGCCCTCTTCGCTTGCTGTGGAAATACGAAGATCCGGAACCGATTCACGTCCTGGCCGAAAGCAGGGAGCTCAGGGTCTTCAAGCCGGACCTGATGCAGCTTGAGATCTTTCCTTTTGAGCGGGACGAGGATTTCCGTTCTCTATTTCTTGCGCTGGAAGATTCGCCCGAAGTGATCACGACCCGCTATGAGATCGAACAGTTCACTTACGGGCCGGGCGGAGATACGACTATCCGGTTGAAGCCCAGGAGGAAGGTGCCGCCGACCGATCCGGATGAAGAAACGAATTCAGATCCGGAAAGCGGGGCGCAGCAGCGGGAGGAAGCGGGGAATGAATCGGAGTCTCTGGACTTCTTGTACGCTGTAATCCGTTTCTCGGGAGAGGATATGCTGCCCCGTCAGATTACGATTCGAAACTCCGAGGAGAAGGAAACCGAAGTCACCTTCTCAAATCTGGAGACCAATATTCCCCTCGAGTCGGCAATCTTCACCCTCGACGTCCCGCCGGGAACCGAAATCATCCAGTACACCAAAACCGGCGCCGAAGTGCATACCAAGTAAAAGAGGGAATCCCCGGGGGGATCACACGAGGCTGAGAACCTCCGTCAAAGAGCTTATCTTCGGCTCGAAATCCGTATTCCCGCTTCGATCGATCAGAAGCCCTTGCATCCCCGCATTGAGAGCGCCTTCCACATCGTCCGTAGGACGGTCTCCCACATGCAGGATCTCGGAAACCGAGGCACGAGCCTTCTCGGCCGCGTGGAGGAAGATTTCCGGGGAAGGTTTCTCGAACCCAACCTCGGCCGAGGTCAGGATGAATTGGAGATGATCGGTCAGCCCCAGGCTTTCGAGAAGCCCCGGGAGCCTTGTGTCCCAGTTCGAGACGACCGCGGCGGGGATGTTCTTCGCGCGCAATCCCTCCAGGGTCGGGGCGACGTCCTCATACACGCGCCACACCGTCGGACCATGAAAGATTTCGTATAAGTATTCAAAACATTCGTCAAAACGAGTTCCCAGCCCGTCGAGCACACCCGCCTTCTCGAAAACGGCTTGGACCAGTTCGTACCACCAGTTCTTCTCGGTCTCTCGCGTAAATTCTCCATTCGGATTCGCTTTTTTCTCGCCGAAGGCCCGGCGAAACAATGACTCGACCCTCGCCGGCTCTCCGTTCGATCCGAAACGCCTCGCCGCATCGCAGTAGATCTCGCCAACAGAGGGGTGGACTTTGATCAAGGTCTCCCCCGCATCAAAAAAAACGGCCCGGAATTTTCGCTGATTCATGGTCAAGTTCTCAAGAAAATCTCAACACAATACTGTTCACCGAGGCGCCCATGGGCAGCCGGCAAAACACTCACACGAATTCTACACGTTATCAGACTTTTCGTCGACGATTCCGGATGTAATCCACCAGGACGAAACTGCCCAGGGATTCCGGGGAGGAGTAGTACGCGCGCCCGCGGTTGATCTTCGTCAACTCTTCCACGAAATCGACGAGCAACCCGTCGCGGGCGAGCATAAAGGTCGTTATGGGAATATGCGCGCGGCGGCATTGGGCCGCCTCTTCCAGAGTCTTGTTGACGATTCGGGGATCCAGGCCAAAAGAGTTCTTATAGATCCCGCCCCCCTCCTCATTGATGGCCGAGGGCTTGCCGTCGGTAATCATGATGATTTGGCGGTTCGTGTGCTTTCTCCGCTTTAGAATTTGTCGGGCGAGCTGGAGACCTGCCCGGGTGTTCGTGTGATAAGGCCCCACGTCAAGAAATGCCAGGTCCTGCACGGAAATCTCCCACGCCTCGTCGCCAAAGGCAATCACATCAAGGCTATCCTTCGGATACTCGCTCATGATCAGTTCCGCAAGGGCCATTGCCACGCGTTTCGCCGGTGTGATTCGATCTTCGCCGTACAGGACCATACTGTGGCTCACATCGACCATGACCACCGTGGCGCACGAGGTGACGTATTCCTTCTCAAACACCTCGAAATCGCTTTCCCGGAGTGCGAATTCGTCGATTCCCCGCTTCAGGCTGTTGTGCACGGTTCGTTGAAAATCGAGATCCTGGACCGAATCGCCGAATTCGTACGGCCTCGTCTCGGGCAGGACTTCTCCTCCCCCCCCGGAGCGGGAAATGGCGTGGTCGCCGATGCCGAACTGTTTCAACGAAGAGAAAACGTGGTTGAAGACGTCCTTCCGGAGCTGGATGGCCCCTTTTTGAGTCAACGAGAAATCCCCGCCCTGGGCCTTCTGCACGAGCTTGTTCTTCTGGAGTTGCTCGACGAACCCGTTCAGGTCGACCCCGTCGTCAATGTACCCCTGCTGCTGGAGATGCTTCATATATTGCAGCGCCCTGTCCGCATCTCCCCCGAGCTGGAGCAGCAGATGGTTGAACAGGTCCATCAGGTCCTTGAACGCCTGGATGGCCTGCGCCAGCTGCTCATTCCATTCCGAATATCTAAATCTCATCGCTGACTTCCATCTGCTCAAACATGCTCCGCAGGATATCTCCATACGAGCTGTAGCCGGCGCTCATAACCTCCTTCGTCAGCATCGCGTTCTGGTGCAACCCTTCCAGGACCCACTCCATTCCCGCAGCCAGCACCTGCTTATCCTTCGTTTCCAGATGCTCTGCAACCGTCTTCTGCAATCCTTCCACTTTGTTGAGATCCTTGAAGTACTCCTTCGAGGGCATGACGTCCGATATTTCTATCTTGCCGCTGCCGGCGAACCAGTCTGTGATCTGCTTGTAGGGAGACAGTCCCTGCTCTTTCTGCTGGCGGGAACGATAGATCGGCGGGAAATACCGGCTGAAGACCTCCTTCACCGCGGCCCCAATCAGCTTCCGCGCCACAGCGACCTGGCCCTCTCGCTCTCCTTCGAACACGAGCTCGATCTTCCCGGTAATGGCGGGCAAGGTGGAGTGCAAGTCGCATATGCGAGCCACGATCCGCGACTCCTTCGTGATCACCGAGCGCCGCTCCATATTGCTCAGCAGGTTTTCGTAGGCGGAAATGCTCAGCCGGGCGCTCACGCCGGAACTCTGATCGACGAATTCGCTTTGGCGCGCCTGAAACGCGATTTCTTCCAGCAGTTCCCGCATGAACGGCGGCACCACCAGCTCACGACCTCCGTCACGAGAGGACCATGCCTCCTGGTTCGTGATTTCGAGTGAATGCTCGAGGTCCTGGGGATAGTGCGTGACAATCTGCGAAGCAATCCGATCCTTGAGCGGGGTAATGATGTTTCCCCGGTTCGTGTAGTCTTCGGGATTCGCGGTAAAAACCAGCAGCATATCCACGGGGATTCGCACGGGGAAACCGCGAATTTGCAGATCTTTTTCCTCCAGGATGTTCAGAAGACCGACCTGAATCCTCGGCTGAAGATCCGGCAGCTCATTGATCGCAAAGATACCCCGGTTGCTCCTCGGAATGATCCCGAAGTGGATGACTTCCTCATCGGCCAGTGTCAGCTTCCGGGTCGCCGCCTTGATGGGATCGATATCCCCCAGCAGGTCCGCGATGGTGACGTCCGGCGTCGCCAGCTTCTCACTGTACCGCCCGTCGCGGTGCAGCCATTCAATGGGAGTGTCATCCCCCATCTCCCGGACGAGATCCACCGCTCCCTTGCTGATGGGCGCGAATGGATCGTCATTCAGCTCCCCCCCTGCGACCACCGGGATGTACTCATCCAGAAAGCGGACCAGATTTCTCAAAATGCGAGTCTTCGCCTGACCCCGCAGTCCCAGCAATATGAAGTTGTGGCGGGAAAGAATGGAATTGATGATTTGAGGGATGACGGTTTCATCGAATCCGACGATTCCCGGAAAGAGTTCCTCCCCCGCATCCATCATATGAAGTAAGTTATGCCGCATCTCGTCTTTGACGGAGCGGCATTCGTATCCTGAAGCTTTCAGCTTGCCTAGGGTCTTCGGTCTGGACATAAACCTCCTCTCCTTAATCCCCCCCCCCTCGAATATTTTCTCGTTCGTCACGCAGTATACCACACCGCGGGAGCGAAGTTCTCAGTGTGAAGTGCTCTGTGCTCAGTGCAAAGTGCTCAGGGCGAAGTTGGAGAAGTGAGAACCGTATTCACCTATCGACATTGCACATCGCACTGAAACGTTTTACTTTTTTTCTCCCTTTTGGCTTGATTGGCTTAAAGCTTATAACAAAAAGAGCTTTGCCACAGAGGGCACCGAGGGCACCGAGGGTTTTTCTTAGGAAATCTTCATTTCTCTGGGACTTCTGTGTGCTCTGTGGCTCATTCTGTTAGAGGTTCTTAGTGAATTCTTTCAATGCCCTTTCCCGCGCAAAGCCCGCTCCCGCGAGAACCAACGCCGCGGGAAATGCGGACGGCACACGCCATGGCGGAGGCCGCGTGAGTATGCTATAATGGATAATCCCGAGAGAAATAGAGGCCGGCTTTGCTGGCAACCGGCCAAAGGACATCTCAATAGGCCTGTGATGCCTCAGAAAACGCAAGAACAACTGCAGGGCGGTCCCGCAACCGCGTGTCCAAAGAACCGGGTGCGATACAATAGGAAATCCCAGTTGATATTCCATAACAACGAAAG
>SDBV01002459.1_pt1 | contig 27691 bp, 20 predicted proteins | sample 2277081 | NCBI WGS metagenome assembly SDBV01 (sample SAMN10402039, study PRJNA504765) | marine sediment metagenome | isolation source: marine sediment core GS10_PC15, 223 cmbsf | place: Arctic Ocean: Southern Knipovich Ridge | collected 2010 | reverse complement strand
CGTGTCGATCAACGACTCGTCATAGCGCCAACTGCTCCCCGTTCCCCGCCGAAGCCCCTCACCCACTTCTGATCACTCATTCCGCGCGCCCACCCAAAAGACGGGTTGGGCGAATACTTACCGTCAGACTGAACATGGGCCAGCGGCTTTCGCCGACCTGACAAACGATGTGTCCGGCCCCCCCCGCGAGCTTTTTTTCCAAAGCCGCGCAGGATGGCGTGGGGACCCGGGTATTAAACTTCAGACTAGGCAAGATTCCTTGGACCGAAAGGAAGGAAACTCATGTTCAACCCCGTCACACAGATGATGCTGGCCTTGTCGTTCGTGCTGGTCACTGTCCCCGGCACGCCGACCGACACCCCCAGAGCCGGCCGGAAAGCTGGCCTACAGTCTCGGCCTGCCGCGGAGAAGCCGCCGGCCAAGGCGCTGAAGGCAGTTGGGGCCGATGGGAGTGTTGGCACTGTCAAACCGAATCCCCAGGCGGAACCCCCAACCCCGGCCAGAACCCTCAACGTACCGCCATTCAACTGGGTCGATCTTCCCCGGTGGAAGATCAGACACTTTGAAGAGGTGGCCGTCGTCGGCCATGGGGCAGGCGGGAGGTCAGGTCGCTCCGGCTGGGAGACGACTACCCGAGGCGGGCCATGCCCGATTTGTTAATTCCAAGATTGTCGAACCTGCTCCGCCTGTTTACTGTAAGATCGACATAGGTGGGCCCTCGCCGCTCGCCCCCTCGGTGACAGAGACCACCTTCTCGGCGCGAGCGCCCAAAGAAGCCTGCCAGGGCAAGCCGTTGTCGCTTGAGGCGATAATCCCCTGGGCCACCGGAAGTACACCGGTTTCGTGGTCCTGGATACTGACGTGGTCATCCTCTTAGCCTTTTCAAGAGGCAAGGTTGATAGTGAGGTACCTTCCCGGGATACTTCCAAGTGTCGCACACAGAATGGGCCACCCGTTCGACATGCGGAACAGCTACTGCTGCGCGGCCGAAGCGGCCGCGGCGATTTCGGCGCCAAACGTCAACAAGAGCTTTACCCTTCCTTTCAATCCTTTGATTTGCTTCACGTCGCCGTGATGGCGTTGTGCTATTTCATACAACTTACCGAGAGCGGAATCGGGAGAGATCGCTTTACCCGCTTCCTTCACTGCTGCCTTTTTGGCTGGGTTCAACCCAAACTGCTTGGCGGCCGCAAGCAGCGTTTGCTTCAGATAGTCCTTCATGAATGCTTCTGCGCACGCGCTTCCGGCCTCTTGCACCGATGATCCGCTGCCGATGCCGACATTGAAGCACACGACGAATTTCATGACCCGATCGACCATGGGAATGGAGATGTGGTCGAGGACCAACAGGCCCTCACTAACGGCCTGGCCCTCGCCGGTCTCGCCGATCCCCAGACATGCTCCCGTAACCGGATCGATGCGCCACCAGGCCGTAACCTTGCGGCCACCGATTCTGACACTCCTGGCCGGAGTGACAATCACGGAACGTCCGGCCAACTCAGCGCTGATGCGCGTCTTTGCCTCCTTGCTGATCGCTAGTGAGTCGACCTGTGCGGCCGTCTTCCTGCCGATTGTCAGCAGGGGAATGCCGGCTGCACGGGCCTTCGCGAAGACTGCCGAAGTGCTGCAAACCGTCGGGGAGCTTGAGGCCATGGTGGCCGATTCGCCTTCACTGAGCAAAAGCCCGTACAGGAACCGAGCCCTTGATCCCTTGCTGACGTCCTTGGCTATGCATCCCAACGGTGCCGACACGATGTCGATTGCCCGCCGGTAACCGATATGCTCCGGTTCGCGGAAACTCAAGGCGTCCTTGCAAATCACAATCGAGGGACAGTCGATGAAGCACGCCCCGTCGCCCGGAGCAAACGCGCCCTGCGCCAGGTAGAGGGCCGTGTCCGTAAGACCGATGACTGAAAGCGGCAACGGGTCGACCCGATCCGGCAGACTCGCCCATTCGTCCTTAAAAGAACCATCGGCCAAAGCCAGGATGGTAGCGGGCACTCCGTTGTCGTCGGCGAGAAGCTTGGCGATGCGGTCGAAAAGAAACGCATCGTTCAGAGGACCGGTACCGCTCCACAGCGTCCAGTGCTGAAAAAGCGATAGCTTGACACGCGTGGACTCCTTCCAGCCGGGGTCCCACTGCGGGCTCCCTTTTTCGCGCGTGCCCGGCTCGAGTCGGTCGAGGAAGTAACGGACTTCCGTGCGCGGCTTACGCCCCGGCACGTGGACGACCATCTCCAAGCGGATGGCGCTAAGTTCAGATTTGCTTCTACTCAGCAAGCTACGCACGGCAAAGCCCGGGGCACTGCCAATCTCTGCCAGCAGCCCGTTTTTCGACGCGTATACGCGCCCTTTCAGGTCAAACACTCGACTGTTCTCGGCAGTTTCGCCCCAATTGATAACCGCCTGAAACCTTTCGAATTTCTCGCACAATTGCAGCAAGGGGAAGCTTCCCGGTTTCGTGTCGGCGAAATCCTCATACTTGAACTCCTGTGGCATCAAGTCAATCGAGACAACCTTACCGGCCAGATCGACAGCATTCCGACGGCCCAAGTAGAGAATTTCCGTTTCCACGCCGCTTCCGCGGATCCTCTCCAAAACAAGCTTCAGTTCCAAACGGCTGAACTCCTCAGGCGGAATCGAATCGGCAGACCGCTTTGCATCGGCGGGGCGCCACCCGATGGTTGCTTCGGGGAACGAGGGGTCCAAGTCGGTCCAGGTATCGCTTTTGCGAACTTGGATCCACGTATGCGCGGCCAGCCTCCGAGCCACAGATTCGACGCCGTCTGCCTCGGTCCCGGCAATCTCGATGTTCGCAGACTTAAGGCCCTTGAAGATCGACTCCCGGTCAGCCGCGAATCCTTCGGCAAACGTCTCGGCATATGGCTGGCTCAGTTCCCCTAGTATAACGGTCGACTCTCGCAGTTGTTCAGGGGTTTGCCCGACGCTTTCCAGGACCGCCTTGATGTCTTCGTCTTGGTACCCGGGCTTTCCCGGTGTGGAGCTCAACGCGCGGCGGGCCAACTGACCACATTGTTTCGGTGTCAATTTGCCGAAAACGAAACGAATTTCCGAGGTTGCCGGATTCTGGCGAAGCATTTCTGCCAACAACAGACAACGGTCCACGTCATTGGCTGCACCACAGAGCAATGCTCCTCGGCCGCCCCTCAACGCACCGCGGTATGGATGAAAATGAAGTTCATCTCGAACAAAAGCGAACACCTTCTCCAAGTCATTTTCTAGCGATCTGGTTAACTCGGCCACATCGAACTCTCGTTTCAGGTCAGGTCCGTTCAAGAGGCGTATTTTCTTCTGCAATTCGGCAACCGCTGCGCGAGGATCGGAGGACGCTTCTGTTCTGTCGGGCACGAAAAAAACCGATGAAACGGGCTTCTCCCCACAGTAGCCGCATGCAGCCGACGCAAGGATCAGACCCTTCGCCCGCTCCTCCGAACACACAACAGACGGATCACCGAACAACACGACAACACCCACGACCGATAAGAGTACGAGCCATTTCATCATTGTCCTCCTTTTGGAAGAGCTTCTGGTAACCGCGGTGAACAGGCCATCACTCACTGGTTCGATACGGGGCTCCAAATCATAGATTATGCAACGCATGACTTGTCCTCCTTTGTCTGCAAATGACGTTAACTCTCAGGCAGAGTCGCGCATCGAACCGCTTGTGAAAAAGCGGAATGATGTAAAGCTCGCTTCTCCTCCGACTGCGATCTGCCGGGCTGCGCCTCTCGCCGGCCCTCTGCCGGAATCACAAGCCCGCCCGACTCGTCCAGGGACAGCTCCAGGGATTGGCCGGCGGCCAGTTCGACCGAGGCCGGCTCGGTATCTGCTCCTACCAGCCGGACTTGATAGCGGCCCGGTTCCACTTCCACGGGATCGCCGTTGACTCGGCCGCGAAGAACCACCCTGCGGCTGGTCGAGTCGAGCACCTCATATTCCGCAGGTCTGACCGCTTCGCGGAGCGCGGCCGCCAACTGCCGCGCATTGCTAAGTTGGAAATATTCTCCACCCCCCATCCGCGCGATCTCCATAAGCTGACGCCTGGCCTCCCGGTCCTTCTGCACGTCGAATCCGATTCGGCGGCCCCACGAGCCGAGGAAACCTACCTTTCCTGTCAAGTTCGCTGAATTCACTTTAGCACTCCGGCGCGATTCGCTAGTTGGGCCAGACTGGTTTTGGTGAGGAATTCTTCGAGTTGTTGGCCGATCGATTGGATCAGTTCACCGATCAGACAGTCCTTCCCGTCGCAAACCGACCTCCCGAGCAGGCATCCTGGTTCGCCCAATGGTCCTTCGATCGCCTCGCAGATTTCCAGCAGCGTTACCTCAGCAGCGGGCTTTGCCAAGCGGAAACCACCTTGAGGTCCGGTGGCGGAGTCGGTCAGGCCGACTTTCACTAACCTCTGCAGCACCTTGGCCAGATGGTGAGTCGACGCACCCAGCGCACCGGCCACTCGCGGGGCGGTGAGATATCCTTCGGGGTGCTTTGCCAGGTAGGCCATCGCGTGCAGGCCCAGCGACGCTGCCTCGGGAAATCGCAGCAGGTTGCACAGTATCACGAGAACCTCCCAATCTAGGGATTTCAGTACGATTATACCGGAGTACGTCTAACAGTCAATTTTAGTAATTCCAAATTCGCCTTGTGTCCTATTCGCGTTGCACTACCGGGAAGGTCAGCCATTCCCAAAGGGACCACACGTGGTCGGTCAGGCCGGCGGCCATGGCGGGAGTCTGCAGCAGCCATTGGCCGTCGGGACCTTGTTGACGTAGCGTCCGCACCGGCCAGCAGAAGTTGTAGGTGTAGATCGTGAAGTAGGTGACCGCGCCATGGGTAGCGGGGTTGAGGTGAGAGCCCTCGCCGCGGGCCGGGATGATGCCCTTCTTGAAAGAGCTCTGCTGAGGCAACTCTAGCTCCTCACGTCGGCCATCCCGAGTCGCTCGCGGCGAAACACGCCCGAGGTCACGCGCCGCACCCACTCGGGATGGTCGAGGTACCAACGGACCGTGAGTTCCAGGCCGGACTCGAAATCGAACTGCGGTTTCCAGCCCAGTTCTCTGCGGATCTTGGTTGAGTCGACGGCATAGCGGCGATCGTGCCCGGGACGATCGTGAACGAAGGAGATCAACGTTGCGCAGGGGCTCCGCAGCGCGTCCGTGGTGAGGCGGTCCATCGTCCTGCAGATCGCCTCGACGACCTCCAGATTGCTCCTCTCGGAGTCACCGCCGATGTTGTAGACCTCTCCGGGGCGTCCTCGCTTAAGCACGGTGCGCAAAGCCCGGCAGTGGTCCTCTACGAAGAGCCAGTCACGGGCGTTTCCGCCGTCACCGTAGATGGGCAGCGGCTTGCCTTCAGAGGCGTTCAAGATCATCAGAGGAATGAGTTTTTCGGGGAACTGGTAGGGGCCGTAGTTGTTGGAGCAGTTGGTCACCAGCGTGGGTAGCCCGTAGGTTTTATGGTAGGCGCGAACGAAGTGGTCTGCCGAGGCCTTGGAGGCGGAGTAGGGCGAGTTGGGCGCGTAGGGAGTGTTTTCGCTGAACTTTCCCCTGGGCCCCAGCGAGCCGTAGACCTCATCGGTCGAGACCTGCAGGAATCGGAACTGTTTCCGCTGCCGCTCGGAGAGGCCGCGCCAGTACCTGTGCGAGATCTCCAGCAAACGAAAGGTACCCACGACGTTAGTGTCCACGAATTCGGCGGGCCCGTCGATGGACCGGTCGACGTGAGTTTCCGCGGCGAAGTTGACAATGGCCGACGGCTGATAGTCGTCGAGCAGCCGGCTGACCATCAGTCGGTCGCCGATGTCGCCCTGTGCGAAGACGTAGTGGGGATCGTCGGCCACCGACTGGAGCGAGTCGAGATTTCCGGCATAGGTCAGTTTGTCGAAGTTGACCACGCGAGGGTCGGATTCCTCGACGGTTTGGCGGACGAAGCATCCGCCTATGAATCCGGCCCCACCGGTTACCAGAATGGTATCCATGCCTGCCCCTTTTTCCGCTGGCCCGGAAAGTGAGAAGAAAATGTCGGCGCCGCGCGGCGAACGTTCAGTATTCTCGTACGTTACCGGCACGCGGGAGTCAAACGATTGAGCAGCGCCGGTCGGCAGTCGGCAAGTTTTACGGGATTGGCGTGGCGCGGCGGCGCACCCGTGAAGGCGTCGTTCAGGAAGATCTGCCCAGGCTGATGCGATCTGGCGCGGCCTTGGTTCCGCGTTTCAGGGTGGTTACGGCGGCGCCGGCGGAGCGGTTGGGCGGGACGGCCTGACGGCCGCCCCGAAAGGCAAACTGTGGTCCGCCAGTGTGCCCATCGACCAACGCTGCGCGTCGGTGCCCGACTGGGCCGCACGGCCGCTCAGAGTGTCGGGTTGAGACTGTACTTCTTCAGTTTGTTGTAGATCGTCTTTTCACTGACTTCCAAGGTGCGGGCGGTCTTGCTGCGGTTGCCCCCGCATGCGTCCAAGGTCTCCATAATTGCCCGGCGCTCGATTTCCGCCAAGGTCATCCCGGCCAATCCCATCTCGGACCGATGCTCCGAGGCAGGTTGGCAACCACGGAGCTGCCCCAGGGCGAAGTCTTGTCTGCGGATCGTCGACCCGTCGCTTGTGACCCACGCCCTTTCCAGCACGTTCTCCATCTCCCGGACGTTTCCGGGCCAGTCATACGCCCGCAGGGCCTCGAGGGCCTGGGGGCTGAGCATGACCGGAGCGGATCCGCGTCGCCGGGCAATCCGGCGCAAAACCTCGCGGGCCACCTCCGGAACGTCGTCGGGGTGCTCGGCCAGCGCCGGTGTGCGCAACGGTAAGATGTTGAGTCGGAAAAAGAGGTCCTTGCGGAACCCGCCCTGCCGGCAGATTCGAGTGAGGTCCTGGCTGGTGGCGGCAATCACGCGCACGTCGACCTCTTTCACGGTATTGGATCCCAGGCGCTGAACGGTGTTCTCCTGGAGGAAAGTGAGCAGCTTCGGCTGCAATCCCAGCGGCAGGTCCCCGATTTCGTCGAGCAGTAGCGTTCCTCCGTGGGCGATTTCGGCCCGTCCCGGGCGGTCGCTGGTGGCACCGGTAAACGCCCCTCGAGCATAGCCGAAGAGTTCGGCCTCGATCAGGTCCTGAGGCAGGGCCCTGCAATTGACGGCCACGAAGGGTCTCGCGCTGCGCGGACCGCTGGCGTGGATCATTTGCGCGGTGATGGTCTTGCCGGTGCCGGTTGGGCCGGTAATCAGCACGGTGGAATCGAGCCGGGCGAGGGTGGCGATCTGCTCCCGCACTTCCTCCATTGCCGGTGAGCTTCCCACCAGCTTCGCCGCGGTCAGCGGATAACCAATGGCCCACTTGAGGTTGCGATTCTCGCGTGCCAGTTGAGACACGCGAACTGCCTGGCCGATTCGGATTAACAGATCATCCTGATTCCAGGGCTTGGTGAGGTAGTCGAAAGCCCCTTCCTTCATGGTCGCCACGGCGTCCCGGATCTGACCCGTTCCGGAGATCATTATTACCTGAACGTCGACGAAGTGCTTTCGCACGTGCCGCAGTACGTCCAGTCCGGAAACATCCGGCATGCACAGATCCAGCAGCACCAACGCAACGTCCGGCGACATTTGTGCGATCGCCTGGCGGCCACCTCCGGTTTCGATCACCCTGTAGCCGGCCGATTCCACCAGCCGGCGCAGCATTTCACGGGTAACGGGTTCATCATCGGCCACCAGGACCAAAGCCCCGCGGGTGAGTGTGCCGCCAGTGTGCCCACGGCAGACTGGCGAAGGGCCGTGTGGCAGCAACGATTCCTCCGTCCCGGAGGCACCGGCAGCGGGAGACGCTGTGCCGCCCTCTTCGCGACTTATCGGCGCCGCCGGTGTGCCCACGGCAGACTGGGGGGTCGGCATCACCGCGGCCGTGGAACTCGACGGAACCTCCCCCGGATAGTTTCCCATCTCAATCCTCCTCTGCATTGGGCCCTTTGCCTGGTACGGCCGGAGGCCGACATTCTGAAGGCTTGCACGGCCTCTTCCCTGGTGTTGAGAATGTCGAGCAGCCGGTGGAGGCAGACCAGCTCGAACAGTCCACGAACCGGTTTTGCTACGCGACACAGTTTCAGGTCGCCGCCTGCTGCGATCAAACGTCTCAGGCAGCACACGATGGCTCCGATCCCGGCGCTGTTGACAAACTACACGCTGTGCCGCCGGCAGCGAGGCACGCTGCGCATGTCGAATATCACTTTCGCGGGCAACGTCAATCGCCCCCTTCAGAACCTTAGCGCCGCTCCCTGCGGATGCCCACAGGTATAGACTTTGCCGGTGTCGCAGACGTTGCCTCAGCCCTGCACCACAGATGCCGCCCAGTGTGCCCACGGCAGACTGGGTGCCCACGGCAGACTGGGTGCCCACGGCAGACTGGGTGCCCACGGCAGACTGAGCGCCCGACTGATAGACTTCTTCCATCAGTTCCCCGCGCTTCAAGGGGGAGACGATCGCAGGCGAACTCGCCGCGCGCTGTGGTCTTTCCGCAGACAAGAGAGCTGCCCCTTTTCCCGCGTCCTCGTGCGACCGGCGGCCCGAAGAGCACTCGCGCCGCCACACCTAAGAATAGATTACGTTTCCGCGGGCGGCCGGGGCTAAACGCAATCCCGTTGAATTGGGTGTAGTATCAAGGAGGATCAAGCGGCACCGGCGCCTCGCCGGCGTGGCATAACTGAAAGCATTGCCGAGGGTTTCGTCACACCACTGCGACGTCGGTGCTACGGTATTAGAGTCCTTGTTGAGACGTTCTGCGCCCTCAGCCAGGCTTCGGTCTCGCAGAGCCGGCAGAATCTGCTGAAATAGCTTCCGTTGCCGACGACCGGTCCGCCGGGACCGATGCTTCGCGCCCGCGCTTGGCTGAACCGTGGCGTATTGTTTTGTAGGTTGACGTGCCCGCCGGGCGACACGGCGGCGTCGTGGCCCAGACATTCATTCTCGGTCGGGCCGAAGTGGGGGCAGATGACAACATGCCACGAGTCACCTTGATGCTGCGAGGGCCGGGAGGTGCCCGGCGCGAGGCGGAAACGGCATGTTTCCAGGTTGGCTGGCACCTGTCGTCTCTCCTCCATGCACGTAGAGAGCTTCAACTCCGGACACCGAGGGCCCGAGTGGTCCGTTCTTCACCACCTGCCCTGAATCTCCCCAGCAAGCTTCCAAGGCCGGTCCCCAGTTCCTTGCCCGGTGGCCCCTGACGTCTCCGCGGTCACTCACAGGGAGAAATCCGAAGATGAAAATAGCCGTTACCGGGGCAGCCGGTCAATTGGGTTCGGAGTTGTGTCGCCAGTTGGGCCCCGAGGCAGTGCCGCTGACACACGATACGCTCGATCTGACCCGCCAATCTGCTGTGCTGGAGAGAATCCTCGGCCTGAGACCCGACGCGGTCATCAACTGTGCCGCATATACGCGCGTCGACCAGGCGGAGAGCGAGCCGCAGAAGTGCCGTGCGGTCAACGTGACGGCCGTAGAATACCTTGCCGGTGCGTGTGGCGAGATCGGCTGCCCCCTGGTCCAAATCAGCACCGCCTGTGTCTTCAGCGGCGCCGACGGGCGAACCAGGCCCTACCGTGAAGACGATCCGCCGTCGGCCCAGGGCGTCTACGCCCAGACAAAGCTCGACGCAGAACGCGCGGTCGCCCGACACGTCAAGCACCTCATCGTGCGAACCTGTGGACTCTATGCCGCGCCCACCCAAAGTCTCGCCGGTAACTTCGTCAAGACGATCCTCCACGCCAGCCGCTGCCGGAAGACCTTGCGGGTGGTTTCTGACCGGCATTGTACGCCCAGCTACGTGCCTCACGTTGCCCGGGCCGTCCTTTTTCTGGTGGGACGAGGCGCCGTGACCAGGTCTGCTTGGGGAACTTACCACGTGACAAATCGAGGCGCCACGACCTGGTACGGCTTTGCCCAGCAGATCGTTCGGCACGCTGGCCTGGAAGTTACGCTGGAGCCGATCACCGCGGCCGCCTACGGCGCAGCGGCCCCGCGGCCGGCCTACAGCGTGTTGGACACCGCGGCCTATCATCGCCTGGGAGGCCCTGCAATGCCCGACTGGCAATCCGCCCTGGCCGAGTACTTCGGGCACCGGGAACATGCTCGGGGCAATACGGGGTCCTCGAATTACAGCCGGCACGCAACCCTGCACGCCGCTGGTTAGCGAACCGTTTGGCCGGCGCAATCTGAATGATGAATGATGAATGATGAATGCAGAATGATGAATGATGGATTCACGAATCGCCGCAACAACATGGCATTCTGCATTCTGCATTCTGCAATCAGTAAGCCCTGTAGATCCCGGGCATCGCCACCGCGTGCTCGTAACCGCCGTTCTGGTCGGGCAGCACCGGGGGATCGGCGTCGAAGTCCAGCTTTTCGGGCATCATACTCGGCCCCTTCTCGGCCGCCTGGTCCCACTCGACGACCTTGCCCGAGTAGGTCGCCATCCGCCCCAACACCGCCAGGAAACTGCTGTTGGCACCATACCAGCCTTCCTTGCAGGGCGTGTCCTGGCGGATCGCCTTGACCAGGTCCACGTGTTCCTGGTCGGTCATGTTCACCCGCGGGCCGTCGTACTCCCACGCGTTCTTTCCGAAGATCTTGCCGGTCAGATTGGAGTCGCCCAGGCTGCCCTTGGCGTATTGCAACTGATTGTTCCAGCAGCCGCGAATATGGCGGTTCTGGCTGAACAGCCTGGTACCGTCGGCGTAGTTGAACTCGACGAACTGGTGATCGTAGATCTGGCCCACGTCCTTACCTCTGCGGACCTGTCGGCCGCCCATGCCGTTGGCCGAGACCGGGTGCTGATCGCCGTTGGCCCAACTGACCATGTCCAGGTGGTGAACGTGCTGCTCGCAAATCTGGTCGCCGCAGAGCCAGACGAAGTAATACCAGTTGCTGATTTGATATTCCATTTCGGTGGGCTTCCGGCCCAGGCGCTTGGCCAGCGCTTCGCGAGTGCGGACCCAGACACCGCTGCCGTTGCGATTCGCCCGCAAGTAGGTCAACTCGCCCAGCACACCGTCGTGAATCCGCTTGATCGTCTCGATCTGCTTCGGATCGTGACGAAGCTGCAAGCCGACCACGACCTTCCTGTTGGTCTGCTCGGCCAGCTTGTTTGTCGCCATCACGCTGCGGTAGCCGCCGGCGTCGACGCAGACCGGCTTCTCCATGAATACGTGCTTGCCGGCCTCGATCGCCGCCTTGTATTGCATGGGGCGAAACCCGGGAGGCGTGGTCAGGATCACGATGTCCACGTCCGTGGAGATCGCGCCTTTGTAGGCGTCCAGGCCCGTAAAGATGCGGTCATCCGATACGTCAACCCGGTCGGCGTACTCCTCCTTCTCCTTCAATGCCTTGATCGCTGCTCTTGCCTGGTCTTCGAAGGCATCGGCGACCGCGTACAGCTTGGCGCCGTCGGGCACGTTCAGGCAGTTGGCCGCCGCCCCTCGCCCACGGTTCCCGCATCCGATCAGCGCTACCTTGAGCTGATCGCTGCCGGCGGCATGCGCAATACGGCCCAGCCGATCGGCCACCACGGTCCCCGCCACTGCCGCCGCGGAACCCTTCAGAAACTTCCTCCGCGAAACTGTGCTCCTCTGGCTCATCTGCGTGCTCCTTAAGTCGAAAGGATCGGAAACGGACCGCACCACCACGCCATCTTCCCCGCGACGCGTTGCGTCCCGGCTATCGGCCGGCAATACCTCCTGCCAGCATAGCTGACCCGAGCAAAAGCCTACATCGGAGCCCCTACGGCCGTCAATCGCCCTCTGTTTCGCCGGCCCAGTGTGCCCATCGACCAACGCTGCGCGTCGGTGCCCGATTGCCCGACCTACCGGGATTGATTTCCCCGCCGGGCCTGGTAGAACTTCCTCCCATGAGCGACACGCAATCCAAACCACCCCATCCGACCCCCGAAAGGGCACCGGAACAAGGGCCTGCCGGCCTGGGTGCCGCATGCCGAACAATCTGCCGGCAGCCCCTCTATTGGCTCCTGCTGGCGATGCCCGTGGCCGTGGGGTTGAGATTGACCTCCGAGGACGGTCTGTGGGTCTTCATCGTCTCGGGCCTGGCGATTATACCCCTGGCCGGGTTGATGGGCCGGGCCACCGAAAACCTGGCCGAAACCCTCGGCGCCGGGGTCGGCGGACTGCTGAACGCCACCTTCGGAAACGCCGCCGAGTTGATCATCGCCCTGATCGCGCTGTCGAAGGGGCCCCAGATGTATCCGCTGGTGAAGGCCTCCATCACCGGCTCGATCATCGGCAATATCCTGCTGGTCCTGGGGCTGTCTATCCTGCTGGGCGGCCTGAAGTACCGGCGCCAGGTCTTCAACCGCACCGCCGCCGGAATGGGGGCCACCCTGTTGGCACTGGCGTCGATCGGCCTGATCATGCCGACCTTCCACTTCTACCTGTTGCAATCCGGCGCCGCCCCCGGCACGCAAGATGCGCACAGTCTCGAAACCCTCAGCGAGGAGATCGCCGTCATCCTGGCCGTGATCTACGTGCTCAGCCTGATCTTCTCACTCAAGACGCACCGCCATCTCTTCGCCGGTCCAGTGTGCCCACGGCAGACTGGGGCCGAATTGCAGACCACCGGCGAACACCACCAGCCCGAATGGAGCCGCCGCACCTCCCTGACCATCCTCCTGTTGGCCACGGCCGGTGTGGCCGGAATGAGCGAGCTGCTGGTCGGTTCCGTGGAACACGTCGCCGAGACCCTGGGCATGAATTTGGTGTTCGTGGGTGTGATTGTGGTGGCCATGGTCGGCAACGCCGCCGAACATTCCTCCGCGGTGCTGATGGCCATCAAGAACAAGATGGACCTGGCCTTCCACATCGCCGTGGGCAGCAGCATCCAGATCGCGCTGTTCGTGGCCCCCGCGCTGGTCTTCGTGAGCATGTTCCTGCACCCCGCGGAGCCACTCGACCTCCACTTCACCGCCCTGGAAACCGCCGCGGTCCTGCTGGCCGTGATCGTGCTGGCCATGGTCACCCAGGACGGCGAAACCCACTGGATGGAAGGCGTGCTGCTGCTGGGTGTCTACCTGATTATGGCCCTGGCCTTCTATCATCTCCCAGAGCAGGCCACCGAAGACCTTACCCTCTGGGTGCGGCCGCCCGGCGTGATTCCGCCTTACACTTGCTGAGAGCGTCTTTGAGAAGGGGGTAAATGCCTGCTGGGTGCCATGGCCACGCTTGCCGTGGGCATGCGAACACACGGGAAAGCGCGACATTCATGGCCACGGCAAGCGTGGCCATGGCACCCGCTTGACCCACCATCGTAGTGAGAACACGCGCTTCTCGAACACGCTCTGAGGCATCAAGGAGATGATCCGGTTGCCTGCCAGGTGGCCGGATGGCTTTGCCCGAGGTCGACCTGCGGGGTATAATTTCTCGACCCGGCGACCCGTTCGGCCGGGTATCCTCAGTCCTGCGAAGGAGGCGTAGATTATGGTCAAGACAGCCAGTACGATGCTGCCGTTGGGCACCTCGGCCCCCGATTTCTCGTTGCCTGACGTGCAGTGCAACACCGTTTCGCTCTCCGATTTTACCGACGCGCCCGCGCTGTTGGTGATCTTCATGTGCAACCACTGCCCGTTCGTTATTCACGTGGCAGACGGCCTCGCCGAGTTGGTCCGGGAGTATCAAGAGCGCGGAGTAGCCGTGGTGGGCATCAATTCCAACGACGTGGAGAACTACCCCGACGACGCCCCCGCCAAGATGGCCCAGGAGGTCCAGCGTCGCGGCTACACCTTTGCCTATCTCTACGACGAGACGCAGGAGGTGGCCAAGGTGTACCGGGCGGCCTGCACACCCGACTTCTACGTCTTCGACACCGACCGCCGGCTGGTCTATCGGGGCCAGATGGATTCCAGCCGCCCACAGAGCGGCATCAAGGTGACCGGGGAGGATCTTCGTGCGGCACTGGACGCGGTCCTTGAAGGACGGCCGGTCTCCGAAGAGCAGACAGCCAGCGTCGGGTGCAACATCAAGTGGAAGCCGGGCAACCAGCCGGATTACTTCGGATAGCACGGCTGACGGCCACGTTTTTGATATGATTGGGCGGGCACTTGCCGGATTGCCTTCGGATGCCGATTGAAGTAAACTGAATAGTTGAGGTGCTTTTTGGGTCGAAATGGCCATGGTGGCAATCATTCCGCAGTTTGTACCGGAGGTGAGAGAGTGTCCTTAGATGTTTCCTGTTCGCATATCGAGAAGCCGGAAGGCAAGCCGGCACGCCTGCGGCGGACCCCGCGTGTGCGCGTTGCGCAGATCGTGATGGACTACCTGGCCCACGGCTGGTCAGTCGACGAGATGTGCCGCCAGCATCTGTACCTCACACCCGCGGAAGCCCACGCGGCGATGACGTACTACTTCGATCATCAGGCCGAGATCGAAGCAGAGATCGAAGCAGAGCTGAAAGAGGCTGACCAGGCGAGAACCGAAGCACCACCGCCGCCCTTCGTGGTCCGCATGAGGGCAAAAGGACTGCTGTAAATGCCCATCCCGTTTTACATGGATGTGCACGTCCCTCAGCCGATCATGGATCAGCTCCGCCACCGTGGAGTGGACGTCCTGACGGCGATTGAAGATGGGGCCAGGGAATTACCCGATGACGAGATTCTCGAACGTGCCCGAGATCTAGGTCGCGTCGTTTTCACACAGGATATCGGCTTCAAAGCGCTAGCTGAAGACTGGCAGCGTCATGGGGCGACCGTTCGCGGGGTTGGTTTTCGGGCATCAAATGAGGGGTATGATCGGTCAGTTCGTCAAAGACTTGGAACTGATCGCTCGGGCATCCGAATCCGATGAGTGGCTAAACACCGTTGGGTACCTCCCGTTCTGACCAGCAGGGCCGATTGGTCACTCCACAAACTCCGGCACCACCAGCTTGGGAATCACGCCCTCCGCGTGGCCCCGGGCTAACAGTTCGGCAACAGCCCGGCGACCTCGGGCACCCAGGTCGAGCGTCCAGTCGTTGACGTACATCTGGACAAACCGGTCGGCCTTGGCCGGATCCAACCCGCGGCCGAAACCCATAGCGTAGCTCAGCGCCTCTGGGCGATGTTCCAGTCCGTATCGGATGCTCTGCTGCAGCAGCCGATGCACCTCTGCGATCGTCTCCCGGGGGAGGTCCTTGCGGATGGCGTTTGCGCCCAGCGGCAGCGGCAAACCCGTCTGGTCGAACCACCACTGGCCGGTCTCCAGCACCAGTTCCAGGTCCTGCTCGGCATAGGTCAACTGGCCCTCGTGGATGATCAGCCCCGCGTCGATCGGATGACCCTGATAGGTTCCGGCGGCCACCGCGCGGGTGATCTGATCGAACGGAACTACCACCTCCCGGAAGTCAGCCCCCAGGCACATCCTCAATACCAGATAGGCGGTGGTCAACGTGCCGGGTACGGCGATGCTTCCCCGGGCAAGTTGTGCGAGGGTCTCCTGGCCCCGCACCGGGGACGCAGCCCGGCCACAACGCCGGGCGACCAGCAGCGGGCCGTATCGGTCTCCTACACTGGCCCCGCACGTGCAGAGCAGATAGCGATCGGTCAAGTGGGCGTAGGCGTGCAGGCTGACCGCCGTAAGCTCCAACTCACCCGAAAACGCGCGGCGGTTGAGCGTCTCGATGTCGACCAACTCGTGCTCGAAACGATACCTGCCCGTGGCCAGCTTCCCCTCGGCCAGGGCATAGAACATGAAGGCGTCGTCCGCGTCGGGGCTGTGGCCCACGCGGATCAGCATCCGGGAATCGTTCACGGGGCCTTCCTCCGAAGTCATGCCCGAGGATAAGAGGACACACCCCAGCGGCAGGAGTTCGCCCGCCATGGAGCGGTCCAACAGCAGGCCGCCATTATGACACAACTTCGCCGAAAAGGGGACAGGTGCGATTTGCGCGCAACGGGGCCGGGCTCACGCTTCCAGCGAAAAACCCGAGGCGGCCGAATCGTCGACTGCGTCGGAACCGGGCAACACGTGCGGCAGTTCAGCACGCTTAGCCTCGGGGGACGGAGGGGCCGCGGGTTGCTCGGCCGGCTTCAGCGCGGCGGCCTCGTCGTCCGAGACCTTCCTGCTGCCCAACTGCTGGCACACCTGGCGCCAGGTCTCTCGCTCGACTTCCAGCACCCGAACTGCGTCGTCCAGCTTCTTCTCGCTTCGCTCGTGGTTGGCCTCCATCAGGCTGCGAAACACGAACACGTAAACGGAGGCCACCTTCTTGACCAGGTCGGCGTTCACTTCGCGGTTCAACCCGCCGAGCAACTCGCTCATGATTTCCTGCGCGCGGATCAACGCCTCACAGGCCTCCTCGTCTTGGCCGGCTTTCCACCTCTCACGGGCGCGCTCCGCTGAGCGAATGGCCGCTTCGATCAACATCAATTGCAGTTTTTGCGGGGTGGCGGTCATCACGTCGTTGGTGAGGTAGTGTTCGCGTGCCGAAGATTCCATCAGAGGTTCCTTTCCATGGAAACGGGGGACATGCCACTTCTGGCCGGTGCGATCGCGCTCCAACCGGTGGCTACGGGGCGCTGCTCATCGGGCTCAAGGGCTGAATCGCATCCAGGGCCTGCAGGCCGGTCTGCAGCCTTGCTATGGCCAGCTCCATCCGATAGAATTGAACGTACAATCGTCTCCGCTGCTCCTCCAGACGTTTGGTCATGGCAGTGATCCGCTGGTTGTTTTGCTCGATCTTGTTGCGCAAGGTCTTGTAGCGATGTGCCAACAGCGAAACGTCCAGGCCCGATATCTGCTCGATTACCCTGTCGAACTTGGCCGAAACGCCGAGCGCTTCGGTGGTGAAGAACTTCTCGACCGCGTCGGGATCGGCGGCGTAACGGGATTTCAATATTGCCTGGTCGAATTCGAGCGTTCCGTCGTCCTTGATGCTGACTCCCACCTCCGCCAGCGACTGGATCGGGCCGACGCCCCGGAACCGCCCGCTGAGCAGACCCGACAGATCAATGTCCAGCCGAAGTGCGGTGGGGTCGCCCGTAAGCAGCGATTTGGTATCCGTATCGACGTCGTATGCGGTCAGTTGGGCCAAGTTTTCTCGGAACCGGTTGTAGTTCTCGACCATCGTCTGAACGTTGGCCACCAGGTCCACGTCGCTGGTGGCCACCGTGACCGTCACCGGTTGGTTCGAGGGCCGCTCCACCTGGAGAGTCACGCCGGAGAGTACGCCTATGAAGGTGTTCGAGGAGGAAGAGACCAGCACGCCGGCCGCGGCCATCTCGGCGCTGCCGAAGACCAGCAGGGCGTCGCGGGCACGGACCGTCTCCTGCATGGAGAAGTCGATCTGCGACGTATCGACCACCAGGCTGCCGGCGCTTCCCGCCCGGTCGCTGGTCAACGAAATCCGGAACGGCCGTTTCGATCCGTCTACGAACGTGGTGGCGGTCACCCCGGCGCCAAGTTCATTGATTGCCTGGCGCAGCTCTTCCAGCGAACGCACGCCGCTGCTGACCCTGCCGTTGACCACTTGCACTTTCTCGCCATCGATCAGGACCTCCCTGGTGGGACTCAGGAAATGCAGATCCTCCGCCGTAGTGCTGTTTCCCTCGAAGATGCGAAAGGTCCTTTCGCCTTCCGCCAGGTTCTTGATGAGGATGCCGTCCCTGGTGTTGTTGATTTCGGCCTCGACGTCCACCGAGAGCAGGTTGATCGCGTCGATCAGCTCGCCCACGGTTTGGATGTTCTCCGTTGCCAGGTCGAGCTGGTCGTACCCGCCGGCTCTGTCGAGGATTCCGAAGCTTCCCCGGGCGACGCCGGCACCGTCGTTCAACTCTTCCAGCAGAGTTTCCGGCGTGATCAGGTGAACGTCGGTCTCCAGCTCGATGACGCGCGTCATCGAGCCGTCGATCACCTGCCGGACTGTGCCGTCGACCATTGCGTCGGTGGAGAATTGGAACAGATTCAGATCCCTGGCGGTGGTGGTGGCGGGGTCTTCGAAGACCACTAGCGAGCTCGTGCCGCCGCCGTGATCCACCAGGCGGATACCGTCGCCGGTCTCGTTGATTTCGCCGTAGACGTTCAGGCCCGACCGGCGGATAGCCGCAATCACGTCGCCGACCGTCTGGATTTCGTCGTCCGTCAGATCGATCTTCCCTTGCTTGCCGGTGGTGTCCTGGATCAGGAGACTTCCACGGGCCACCCCGGCTCCTCCGTTTAGCTCGTCGAGCCGCGTATTCAATGCCACGACCTGCAGGTGCAGGTCACCGCTGCTGACGCCGAGTACGTCGCCGTTGACGGCCAGTCCCAGTTTGTCGGCGGTGACCGTTGCGTCGGCGTTGACCACAATCATGTTGCCGGCGGAGGCCCCGGTCGTGTCGACCAGCTCGATGCCGTTCAGCGCCCGGTTCACCTGGGCGTTGATCCCCACATCGGCGGCGTTGATCAGGTCGATGACTTCTTCCAGGGTTTCGCTGCCGGAGAGATCGACGGTGGCGGAAACACCGCGGCGGTCGGTCAGATCCATCGAGCCCAGTTCGCCCGGGCCTTGTCCCCCGTTAAGGCTGGAGAGCAGCACGGTTTTGGCCCCGCCCAGGATTCGCCGCCCGGTGATCACTCCGTTGACCGCCGTGCGGCCGTCGAGCCCCAGATCCTCAAGCGCCTTTACGTGGCTCCAGGTCGCGGGAGTGGCCAACTCGAAAGTACCGCTGCCCGTGGTCAAGTCGGTAATCACGAGCCGGTCACCGTCGGCGGCGATCTCCGCCTTGAGTTTGCCGGGGAGGGTCTGATTGAACACCTCCAGGACGTCGCCCAAGGTGCTCTCTTGCAGCGCGGCGGGGCGGCCTTCTTCGATCTTCGAGAAATCTACCTTGCCCGTGGTGCCGTCGCGCAACGTGAACTCGATCTCCGAAAACGTGGTGTCGATCCGCACGCCGCTGCCGTCGTTCAACACGTTGAGCTCGAGGTCCTCGTAGAGCCGAATCATGTCGTTTCCGTCGGCCACGGCGGCCGCGGTGTCGATGCCCGCCAGACCCAGCGAGGCGGCCGTGCTCCCGCGGCCGACCTCCTGCACCTTGAGATTCGAGACTGCCTGGCCCGTGTTGTCGATCAGGCGGATGCCGTCGCCGTGGCCGACGGCGGTAACGTTGATGGTGAAGTTGCCGTTGATCGCCTCCAGCACGTCGTCGATCGTCTGGACGGTCGACAGGTCGATATCGGCACGCGTGCCGCTGCGATCGGTAATCAGGATATGCCCTCGGTCTACTCCCTTGCCGCCGTCGAGCAGATCCAGGGGGGCCGCGTGTTGCACGTGTCTGCCGAAGCGGAATGTCAAGCGGCCGCCCCCCAGCGTTTCGGTGTCGCTTTTGAAACCCGAGCTGAGCCATTGCTGGCTCTGGACCGTGCGCAGGGGAGTGAACTGATAGCTTCCCATCGGCGGCTGGCCGGTGACGGACGTCGACAGCACGTCCGGGGCGCTGCTGGTGACGTCTCGCTTGTCGTAGAGGTCCTCCTTGCCCAGACTGTCGGTGATGTACTTCACGGTCAGCAGCAGGGCCGAGAGCCCGGTATAGGCCATCTGCTCGGCTTCCAGGGTGGCCGTCCGCTCCTTGAGCATCTCCCGCGGCCTCGCCTCCAGCTTGATCAGGGCATCCACGGTGTCCCCGATTTGCAAGCCGGTGATGATGCCGATGTTGGATTGAATACGTCCCATGGCAGCCTGGGCGCATAAGGGGAGCGAGGAGGCTAGTGTCTCACATCGAAATCAATCGGCCGGCAGTCGAGGAAAGGTTTAGCAATTCTCCGCATTGTAGGGACAAGCGGTCCGAGTATGCGGGCCTGTACCGGATTTGCTGGACGGTCCTACACTCATCCTGCTGCCAATTGTGCAAGTTCTGCTACCTGCTGGACGAAACTAGATGCAGTCAGATAGGTCTCTTTTCCGCAGTCGCGATCGCGCCCGGCAGACAACACCATGGCCATTGCCGATCTCTCAACCACCACTGGCAAAGTTGCGCGTCAGTACGACGCCTTTCCCTATCCACACCGCGATCCGGCGGAAGAGGCCAACCGCTTGCTGGGAACCACGCTCGATGAACTGGGCACGGTGAACCACTATTGTTTCCGGGGCCGTCGTGATTTTCGGCGCGGTTTTCGCGTCCTGATCGCCGGCGGAGGTACCGGCGACGGAACCATCTTCCTGGCACAACAATTGGCCGATACGGACGCGGAAATCGTCCACCTCGACCTCAGCGCCACGGCCATCGAAGTCGCCCGCCAACGGGCCGTGCAAAGGCACCTCGATCACAGAATCTCCTGGGTCCGCGGTTCGCTGCTCGATTTGCCCGCTTTGGGCCTGGGCACCTTCGACTACCTCAACTGTTGCGGCGTGCTCCACCACCTGGACGATCCATCGGCGGGCCTGGAGGCCCTGAAGTCGGTGCTCAAAGACGACGGGGCCATGGCGATCATGGTCTACGGCCGTTACGGCCGAACGGGCATTTACCAGATGCAGCAGTTGATGCGGCTGATCAACCATGCTGAGAGCGATCCGCAAAGCATGGTCGCCAATGCGCAGGAAGTGCTCGCCGCGCTGCCCCCGTTCAATAGCCTCAAGCGGCCCAATCATCCTCTGCCCGTAATCAACAATCTGCCCGAAATGGACGATGCCGAGGTCTACGACATGTTTCTGCACGCCAAGGATCGGCCGTTTTCCGTGTTGGAACTCTACGATTGGCTGGACGGCGCCGGTTTGCACCTGGTGGAATTCAGCAAGGTGCGCCGCTTCTTCTATGACGCTCAGAGCGTGTTTACGTCCCCCAAGCTTCTTGCCAAAGTGCAGCAACTCCCGGTTCGCCAGCAACAGGCGGTGGCCGAACTTACGTGGGGTACGATCTCCAAGCACGCATTTTGGGTTTCGTCCGCCACCGACACGATGGCCGACCCGCGCGATCCGGACAATGTTCCCTACTTCACCACCAGCGATGCCAGGCAGGTCGCACGGACTTCCATGGCGGAAGTGCCCGACGGTACCGCAATACTGCACGTCCCGCTGACCGATACCATTAAGATCTCCAGGCGTTTCACCGTGAACGCTACCACCCGACGGCTGATCGAGCTGATCGACGGCCGGCGCACCATGGGCGAGATCGTCGGGACTATCGTAAGTGACCGCCAGCAATCGCAGGCCGCGGATGAAATCTGGCACTCCTGCTGCGGCATCCTGGAGACGTTCCGTGGGGACGATCTGGTGCTGTTGCGGCACGCGTCGGTACCGGCAATCGAGCCGCTTTCTCAGGATACCAGAATTGCTCGATGAAGCCCGCCAGGCCGTACCTCACCGAATTGATGATCGGCCGTAGCGTCGACTTCTGGAACGCCCCCATCCGCCCGCCAAGCACGGTCTCCGCGGTGATCGTTTGTTGGACTACGTGGTCCGCCGAGATCAGATCGTTGACGAGCGAATAGGACCCTCCGGATTTCTGCATAATGTCCCCCCGGACGTGCCTCCCGAGGACGAAAAGTCCGCCGATCCGGTGGAGTTTGCCACAAGGTGATCCTCACGCCCTGCCGATACTACCGACGATGTGGCTCGCCATGCCCCCGAGCGAGACGTTGACGCTGCGCTATTGCGGTTTTCCGGGTTGGGCCGCCGGGTTGGGGCTCAGCGGCGGGGTTTATGCACAGATTGGCGTCGGTGCGGACCGTCCGTAGGGTGTGCGGTTGAAGGGGTTTTCCGATTCGCGGCGCGAGGAGCAGTGATGAGCGAAGAACAACTTGAAGCGGCCGAGAATTTGTACGACGTCGTTCCCTACAATGCCATGTCGTATGACTTCACCCACCCCCGCCACCTGGAGGCGATGGCCACGCTGTTCGAAATGCAGCCGGCGGACATCACCAGGTGTCGCGTGCTGGAACTGGGCTGTGCGGCCGGAAACAACCTGATCCCCCAGGCCGTGGATCTGCCCGAAAGCACCTTTCTGGGTATAGATCTCTCCCAGCGGCAGGTCCGTCAAGGACAGGAGGTGATCGAATCACTGGCCCTGGAAAACGTCGAGCTGCGGCGCGCCGACGTGCTGGACGTGGACGATAGTTGGGGAGAGTTCGACTACATTATCAGCCACGGTCTCTTCTCGTGGATTCCACCCCAGGTGCAGCACAAGCTGCTCCAGATAAGCTCCCGCAATCTGGCGCCGGGGGGCGTGGCCTTCATCTCTTACAACACCTATCCGGGCTGGCACCTGGCGGCCATCGTCCGCGGCCTGATGCGTTACCATACGGCCCAGTTCGACCGGGCCGAAGACCAGATTACCCAGGCTATGGTCCTGCTGGAGTTGCTGGCGGACCTGACCAACGAGAAGCAAGCGGCCGGCCTGGTGTTGAGCGAGGAATTGAAGCTGCTGAAAAAGACGAACAACCCCTCCTATCTCTTCCACGACCATCTCGAAGTGGACAACATTCCCGTATACTTCCACGAATTGATGGAGCAGGCGGAAGCCCAGGGCCTGCAATACCTGGCGGATGCAAAGTTCAGCACGATGCTGCTGCAGAACCTGCCTGAAAAGGCCCAAAAGGCCTTCCGGCATCTCCCTCTGGTTCGGCAGGAACAGTACATGGACTTCGTCAGCGGCCGGCGGTTCCGCAGGACTCTCCTGTGCCACCGCGATGTACGGCTCAACCGGCGCGTGTTACCCGAGAAAATGAAACAGTTCCACTTTGCCCTGGCAGGTGAGGTAGAAACGCACGACGTCGACATCCGCAACGAGAAGCCCGGCCGGTTCACGCTTGGCGACGGGAGACTGGACACGAACAACCGGCTGGCCAAGGCGGCGCTGATGTATCTCAAGGAGGTCTATCCCCGCTACGTGTCGTTCCAGCAGCTTTACGTCACGGCCCTGGCGCGGGTGGGCGGGCCAGGGCCCGGCGGCGCCGACGACCCGGCCGTCAGTGTCCAGACTCTGACCGATGCCTTGCTGCTTAGTTATACCGTCAACTTGCTGGAGATCGCCGTTCACCCACCCCGCTGTGCCGGCCAGGTCAACCCCCGCCCCCTGGCCAGTCCTTTGGTCCGTCTCCAAGCCGCACGAGGCAACCTGGTGACGAACCAGTTGCACCGAACGATCGGCCTGGATCCCTTGAAGCGCCGGTTGATCCGTCACCTGGACGGCGCCCACCAGCGGTCGGACCTGATCGGCTGCGTCCAGCAGGCAATCGAGGCCGGCGAACTCACGGTCAAGGACGGGGACCGCCCCGTGAAGAAGGTCTCCCCGGCAGCCCTCTCCAACATCGTCGACCAGGCCCTCTCTGGCCTCTCCGAGTCGGCACTGCTGATCGAATGAGCCGGCGAGCTGCCCAGCTACCTTGGTGAGCGTTCACGCCGTTCCAGAACCTCGCGCAGAGGCGCGGTGGCGCAGAGGAATGCATCCGGCATGCATCACGACGAGCACCACCAGAGAACGCTTGCAGACTTGCCTCCAGCCAACCGACCGTCGATGTGCTGCTTGTTGAACTTCTCGGAAGCCATCACCAGAGACCGCATCGTTCGTACGCTGAACGAGCTGCCCGACCGATAGAATACAGATACTCCGCGACTCCGCGCCTCTGCGCGAGGTTCCGGAACGTCGTGAACGGTTGCCAAACTCCACTGCGCCTTGGCGCCTTGGCGCCTTGGCGAGAGCTTTGTGCAAACGACTCGTTTGCCGACCGATACCGAACGGCCAATCGGGCTCGGCCGTCGGCCGCGGCTCAATGAAAAAGCGGCCCGCCCATTTACATGGGCGAGCCGCCGAGTTTCAGCGTTGGGTGGCCTCTTGCGGTTACCGCAACAGGGCCAGGACGTTCTGCGGGTTGCTGTTGGCGATCGACAACACCGAGATACCGGACTGGACCAGGATCTGTGACCGGGTCAGGGCCGCACTCTCGGCGGCGAAGTCGGCGTCGCGGATCGAGCTTTCCGCCGCGGAGAGGTTCTCCAGGGTGTCGTTCAACGCGTTGATGTTCGGCTGGAGCGTCGTCTTCTGGAACGCTCCCAACCGCCCCCGAAGCGTGGTCACCGCGGTGATCGCCTGTTCGACTACCTTGGCCGCCGAGGTCACGTCGTTGACCAGCGAGAAGCTGCCGCCCGACTTCAACCGGAAGAGCCGGCCGAAGGAACCGCCCAGCTTGGCCGTATTCACGCTCTGGATACCCAGCCGGGCCTGCTGGTTCGATACCACGTCGGGACCGAGCTGGAACTGGGCACCACCCGAGATGATCTGGAAGGCCATGCTGGTTCCGCCGGTCACGGTAGAGGCCAAGGTCGCGCGGAAGTCCAACACGGAGGTGTTCAGCGAGATCTCTAATCCCTCGGTCACCGCGGTGATGCCGTTGATCCGCACCCTGGAGTCGGTCCCGTAGTCGCGATCCGCCGTGTTGGAGTCGGCGTCTATCGTGGCGAACGTGCCCGAGAGGGCCTTCACCGAGACGAACTGCTTCTGGCCGTACTCCACGGACGTGAACTCCAGGCCACTCTGTCCGACCACCTGGTCGGCGTCGAAGTTGCCGAAGGCCGAGATACCGCCGGTGGTGGTACCCGAGTAGGTGACCCCACCGCGGAGCCAGCCGACGTCGGTGGTCTTCAGGACGTTGCCGCCCCCGTTGGCGACCGAAGCGCTGAACAGCGCGGCGGCGGCGGCCGACTTGGAATTCGAGGACCAGTTGTCTATCACGTTGGTTGCCGTACTAGCCGTATTGGCAAAGAACGTAAGGACCTTGTTGGTGGTGTCGTAGGTCGCGTATTCGTCCTGGTCGGCCGTTGCGACCTTGGTGTTGTCCACGTCGAAAACGACTTTGACGTTGTCGTACGCGGCCCCGGCATTCGCGGCGGTCACGGTGATCTGGGCATCCGTACCCATCGCGTTGGCGGTGACTCCGGAGGCCTGCGCGGTGCCCACCGTGATCCCCTGCTGCCTGAGCGTGAGGGTCCCGGTCTCCATCGCCCCGGACCCGTCGCTGGAGAAGACGTGCTCGGCGGAGATCGCCAGGGTGGTGTTGAAGGCCGTGGTGCTGTTGATGGTGCTGATCACCTCCGCCGCGGTGGTGGTGACCGAACCGTTGGCGTCGGTGGACAGGTTGATGGTGATCTGGTCGTAGACCTTTCCGTCTCCCGTGGTCCCGCTGTTGGTGGTGGCGAAGACATCGGCAGCAGCCACGCCGCCGCCGCTGGCCGTGGCCGAAAACAGGGCGCTTGTGGAGGTGTTGATCAGGCTGGCGACGTGGTTGGCCGAAGAGGTGGCCCCCACACCGGAGTTGATGTCGTAGTAGATGCTGAGGGTCCTGTTTTCCAAGTCCCAGATAACCGACTCGTCGGCGGCCCCGGAGTCCACCAACTGGATCTTGATGCCGTCGTTTTGCTGGCCCTGCGAGCCACGGTACGACACTTCGAGCAAGACGTCCTTATCGTCGATGCTCGACGTGATATAGGCGGTCGAGTAGCCGTCGGTGCGAGAGTTCAACGTATAGTCGATCGCGAAGCTCTGATTCGCGCCCCCGGAGGCGAAGATGATGTCGAGGTTGTCGGCCCCGGCCGCGCCGCTGAGCTGAATCATGTTGTTCGGATCGTCGACTGCCGAGCCATCTTCGGTCGAGTTCAGCGAACCGATGGTGCCCGAGGTGCTTTGGATCTCGACCAGACCTGCGTCGCTGCCGATTTTCGTGGCCGTGACGTTGGGCCCCGGCTCGCCGGCACCGGCTCCGTTGATCTGAGTGATGACGTTGGCGATGGTTCCGCCGGCGGCGACCAGCCCGCCGTCGGCACCCGTTGTCGTTTCGGCGATGTCGCCGCTGCCGTCGGCGGGGTCTAGAACCAGGGTGCCCACTTTGTAGGTATCGTCGGTATTGGCTCCGGGAGTAAACGTGAAAAGGTCGCTCACCAGGCCCGTGGCAGTTACCAACGCGGCGTTCGTGTTCGCGGTGAGCGCGAGGGTAAGCGTGTTGGTCTGGTAGTCGTAACTCGCACTGGCCCCCCCGGCGCTCACACTGGTGATGTCGATCGTGAGCAGGTTGAATTGCGCGCCGGCGACGCTGGAGGTGAGGGCCCACGTGTCGTCGTTACCACCGACAATGGTATCCACGATCCCGAAGGTGGCGTCGTTTGACACGGCGACGTCCCAGGTGGCCCAGCTTGTCTGCGCCACGGTGACGTTGATGACGTTGGGATTGCCGGCGTTCCACTTGGCGTCGTTTGCCGCGCCCAGGGTATAGCTAATGTCGAAGTTCCCCGGGATGCTGCCTGCTTCATCGGCCTGGATACTGATTCCGTTGGCGCCGCCGCTGTTAACCAGCCGCGCCGTGCTCTTGGTTGCGGTCGCCGCGGTGCGGTCGCCCAGCGAAGCCGAGACACCCAGCGCGTCGGAGACCAGGTTGATCGCCGAGGCGATTTCCGCCACCGTGCTGCCGGCACCGAAGGAGAACACCTCGTAACCTTCGTTGCCGCCGATCTCCAGCACCACGTCGCCGGTGAGCAGGTTCGGCAAGAAGGAGAGTTTCGCCTGCTCGGCCTGGGCCAGAACCTGCATGCCTACGGACATCTGATTGGCCGTACCGAAGTTCGCCTGGTCGATTTGCAGGTTCGTGATCTTCGTGGAATCGACGTTTGTGGTCACGAAATCCAGGCTGCCGTCCAGGAGCCGATTGCCCTGGAACGCGGTCACCTGGGAAATCCGGTCGATGGCTTCCAGTGAGGAGTCGACCTGCAACTGGTTTGCCGCGATCTGCTCGGCACTCAGGGCACCCGTGTTGGCCGCCTCGGAGACCAGCCCGCGGACGTCGTTCAACAGTGCGCTGACCTGGCCCAGCGAACTGTCGGCCGTGGCAATCATCTGGTTGGCCCGTTCGCTGTTGCTGATGGCCACCCCCACGCTGGTAATATCGCTGCGAAGGATCTCGCTGGCGATCAGCCCGGCAGGATCGTCCTTGCCGGTATTGATCCGAAGGCCCGTGCTCAGCCGGGTCAAGGCCTCCTGCAAGGAGGCGTTCGACCGTGCCAGGGACTTTTGCGCGCTTAAAGAAGGAACATTTGTATTGATGCGGGTCATGCCTCGAGCCTCTCCGTTTAAGGTCTGTGCCCCAGCTTCACTGGTACTGCCGAGAGGCGCCGGCGCTTGGATGTTACCCGCGCCAGGCGTCCTCTTCCAAAAGTTCTGCCCCAGCTCAACTGGACCACGGAGAGGTCACGACTCCGCACCAGCAATGCCTACTTGCCGCCCGCGGCTTCGCGGCGGCCCGCAGCACAAATGTCCGTCTGCAATTCAATCGCGGTTTCAGCGGCCACGACCTTCGGCCGATCCTTCCGGACCGGCCTCCCGCACCTGGTACCTAATGCGGTGGTCACGCTGCCGTGACACCTATCGACGAATATCGGCCCGGCAAGATGAATAGTTTAGGCAATCTGGGTCGCGGGCCTGCTTTTTCTGCTTGTCAGTCACTAATCCGCTATTTCTCTTCGGTATAGGCCGGAAACAGACAGGAAAGAAAACGGCCCCCCGGCCACGTCCCGTGGTTGCAGAGCCCGGATAAAAGATATGATCGGTAAACTCCTGCCGGTTGCAGCCCCCGGCCTAAGGGCCAATACCGTTGAATTAAGGAGTGATTGGGCGGCAGGGTAGTGGCACCGGCGTCTCGCCGGTGGTGCACAAGTTGATGCGCTGCCGCGAGTTCCGTCACACCGGCGAGACGCCGGTGCCACTGTG
>SDBV01002458.1_pt1 | contig 27694 bp, 28 predicted proteins | sample 2277081 | NCBI WGS metagenome assembly SDBV01 (sample SAMN10402039, study PRJNA504765) | marine sediment metagenome | isolation source: marine sediment core GS10_PC15, 223 cmbsf | place: Arctic Ocean: Southern Knipovich Ridge | collected 2010 | reverse complement strand
TTGTTTTACGATTGGCATTGAAGACTCTTTGCCGATTTCTTGAAGGACGGATGTCATTTGTACGTCATCCAGACCACACGGAATTATCTTTTCGAAAATGCTCAGGTCGTTATTGATGTTTATAGCCAGGCCATGATAGGTGATGCTGCGGCTTAGTCTGACACCGATAGAAGCAATTTTCTTATCTTCGAACCACAGGCCAGGAAAACCGTTGCGTCTCTGGACAGCCAGATCTAATCGGGCGACAAGCTCAATACCAATATTTTCTAAGCACCTTACATATTCGGTTATGCCGAGTGTCAAAGATTTTAAATCCAGAATTGGATAGATGACCAACTGCCCCGGGTTGTGGGCGGTCACGCCGCCTGCCCGACGGGTGTGGATGACCTCGACGCCGCAGGCTTCAAGCTTTCGGGCCGTTGCCAGAAGTTTGTTAGCCGATTGCCGAACGCCGAGTGTGATAACTGGGTTGTGTTCGGTGAGCAGGATCGTGTTCGGTATCAGGTGCTGGCGGCGAAGGTTTACAAAATCGTGTTGCAGTTGAAGTGCGTCGCCAAAATCTGTCAGGCCGAGATCACGAATTTGCAGGTCGGTATTTTTATAAATAAGTTCCATCGCAGATAGCCTATAGCGAATGACCGAATTCGTCAAGTGTAGTAGTTTACCCAGGCCGGACAATATAAGTTTGGCTGGCGTGGAACATTCTGACGCCGCCGATATCGAGTTGCAAGATCAGACCCTGCTGGGGGTCAATACCAACGCAGTTGCCCGTGAATTGCTTATTGTTATACATAAGAGTGACCCTCTGGTTAAGCTGGACACTTAACTCACGCCATCTTTCCACAACGGCAGCAGCATCATTTTGGGCCTGCTTGAGCCACTGGTCGAAACTTAGAAGCAATCTTTTGGCGATAGTATTTCTGTCGCAGGTCGTATGCGCCTCAATATCGATTGAAGTTGCAAGCAGGCTAAGTTCGGGCGGAAAGTCATCTGTTTTCTGATGGCAGTTTATACCTATACCTATGACAAAATCTGAACCGCTTTTTGCTGGTTTTGATTCAATCAGAATTCCAGCGATTTTTTTGTGGTCGATGACGATGTCGTTCGGCCATTTGATCTTTGCATGGTCCCTGCTGCATTTTCCGATAGCTTCTGCTGCGGCAACAGCTGAGCAGAGAGTCAGCAATTCCGCCGGACAGGTGCACTCGAGTAAAACTATTGAGCAGAGTACGCTTTGGTTTGATGGACTCACCCATAGATTGCCTGCCCTGCCTCTGCCTGCGGTCTGCTGTTCTGCAAAGATCGCGATACCGTCGTTGTCTTTATTCTTGGCGTATTCCCAGGCGATATCGTTTGTGCTTGAGGTAGTGTTGTGGATAATTACCTCACTGCCGATCGAGCTTTGGGCAGGAGCGGGTTTTATCTTATCCGGATCTAAGGAGGAAAACTCGGTCATATAGATTACCTGTCGAGGCTGATATCAACTGCGCCTGCCGAATGGGTGATGGCGCCAACGGCAATTCTATCGACGTCGCATTTTGCAATAGCCAACACATTGTTTAAGGTGATGTTGCCGGAGGCTTCGAGCAAGGGTTTCTTGCCGCACATTTCATTTCTCATCTCGACTGCGTGTTTGAGCTGCCACTGACCCATATTGTCCAGCAGGATAACATCGATTCCGGGAATCTTCAGGACGTGGTCTAACTGATGGTCAACATGGTCGACTTCGACAGCGACAAACTTTGCTCTTTTCTCATCTCGGGCCTTTTCGATAATTTTTTTTAGCCTCGGATAAAAATTTTTCCCAAGCTCAGCGATATGATTGTCTTTTATCATTATCCCATCGCCAAGACTGTGGCGATGGTTGTGGCCTCCGCCGCAGCGGACAGCGTATTTTTCGAGCTCTCGCCAGCCAGGTATGGTCTTTCTGGTATCGTAAATCTTCGCTTTTGTGCCCCTGACAGCGCTTACGTATTTCCACGTCGCGGTAGAGATTCCGCTAAGCCGCTGCAGAAAATTTAATACGACTCTTTCTGCGCTGAGCATCGAACGCAGTGGTCCTTCTATGGTTCCAAGTTTCGCAGAGACACTGGCCCTTTTGCCATCAGGAACAAGGACTTTGAGCTTTAATCTATCATCGTAGTATTTCAGGACTTCTTTGACGACGCTCATTCCACAGACAACTATTTCTTCGCGCGTTACGATCTCGGCCTTTGCCATTACATCCGCAGCGATCATAATATCAGAGGTCAGATCGCCCTTCCCGAAATCTTCATCGACGGCGAGTTTTATAAGGGTTTGAATTTTTGCGTTATCCAGCTTTTTCATCTTTTTCTCGCTTTTCCCGACTTTGTGTTTTTATTCTTGCTCCGGCTTATTTCAGGCATCTGCTTTAATTCCTCCAGTTGATCACGCAGCATCGCAGCCCGTTCAAAATCCAAAGCTTCGGCAGCAGCAAACATTTCCTTTTCGATCTGGCAGGTTAGCTGTGCTCTGTCAAATTCATCGTCGTTGAACCTGATAGCATGCTGGGCCGTCTTTCTCGCCTTGAAAGTTTCAGCCAGGCTGCTGCGAATCTGTTTAGTAATGGTCTCAGGCGTAATATTATTATCTTTATTATACTGCAACTGGATTTTACGGCGTCTGTCGGTTTCGTCAATAGCTTTTTGCATTGATCCTGTAACGACATCAGCGTAGAGCAAGACCGTGGCATCGACATTTCTGGCGGTTCTGCCGATAGTTTGAACCAGTGAAGTCTGGCTGCGGAGGAATCCTTCCTTGTCTGCGTCAAGGATTGCAACAAGAGAAACTTCAGGCAGATCCAGTCCTTCACGCAATAGATTTATCCCGACGAGAACATCGAATTCTCCGCTTCTTAACTCGCGAAGTATCTCGACTCTTTCGAGGGTCTGGATCTCGCTGTGGAGATATCGGCACCTGAAACCCTTATTTACAAGAAAGCTGGACAAGTCCTCTGCCATCCTTTTGGTAAGAGTTGTAACAAGGATTCTTTGGTTTACACTGACGCGTTTTTTGATTTCTTCCATAAGATGTTGGATCTGGTTGGCAGCCGGACAAACAAATATATCGGGGTCGATCAGACCTGTGGGCCTGATGATTTGCTCCACGACTTCGCTGCCGCAATTCTGCAACTCGAACTCAGCAGGTGTCGCCGAGACGAATATCACATTCTTCCACTTTTCCTGAAACTCCTCAAATCGCAAAGGCCTATTGTCCATCGCGCTCGGCAACCTGAAACCATGTTCGACAAGAACTGATTTTCTGCTTTTGTCGCCGGCCCACATCGCCCGAATCTGTGGAATGGTTACATGCGATTCGTCGATGAATAACAGGAAGTCATCGCCAAAGTAGTCGATTAACGTATAAGGCCTGGAGCCTGCTTGAAGCCCAGACAGATGCCCGGCGTAATTTTCTATACCGCTGCAGTAGCCGACTTCCTGGATCATTTCGATATCATACATTGTTCTCGCCTGAAGCCTTTGGGCTTCGAGAAGCTTGCCCTGCTGCCGGAGTTGCCCAAGCTGCCAATCCAGCTCTTCCTTTATGCTCTTCGCAGCCGAATCTATGCGGTCCTGCGGCATGATATAGTGCTGAGCCGGATAGACAAACAACTGCTGCTCATCGGCGAGGATTTCAGCAGATACAGGATTGATGTAGCTGATCTTCTCGATCTCTTCGCCGAAGAATTCGATTCGCACGGCAAACGATTCGTACGAAGGCCAAAGTTCGACAACATCGCCGCGGACGCGAAAAGTGCCCCGCTTAAAATCGATATCGTTTCTTGTGTATTGAATATCCGCCAGCCTTCCAAGCAGATGGTTTCGCTGAACATTTTCACCAACTCGAATTCCGACAACGCTGGCTTTGTAATCTTCCGGTGAGCCAAGGCCGAATATACACGATACCGAGGCAACGATAATCACATCATCTCTTGTCATCAGGCTGGTAGTCGTCGAAAGCCGCAGCCTATCCAGATCGTCGTTTTTGGAAGCATCCTTTTCTATATAGATATCACGCTGCGGAATATATGCTTCCGGCTGATAGTAATCGTAATAGCTAACAAAATACTCGACGGCATTTTCAGGAAACAGCTCCTTGAATTCCTCATATAGCTGAGCCGCCAGCGTCTTGTTGTGAGAAATAACCAGAGTCTTTTTGCCGCATTCGGCGATGACGTTTGCCATGGTAAATGTTTTGCCGCTGCCGGTAACACCAAGGAGCGTCTGAAATTTTTTCTCCTGTTCAATGCCTTCGACAAGACGCCGAATCGCCTGGGGCTGATCACCCTGCGGTTTGAACGGACTGTGAATCTTGAATTCTGCCATGGCTCACAAATAGATTTCCAATTTCGCCTTATTATCATTACGCTGCATAGCAAATTCCTGGCCGAATAAGCGCAAAAAAAACCGGACAAACAGCACTTCGATACTTGCCCAGTTAATAATAGCTTCAATAGCGGTTTAAGATGTTAGTACGTATTTGGTGGAGTTCGCTGTGCCTTTCGCAGGCGTCTGCGTTTGCGTTCCGAGGGCTTTTCGTAATGGCTGAGCCGCTTCATATCCCTGATGAGCCCTTCCTTTTCGCACATCTTCTTGAAGCGTTTCACCATCTGCCCAACCGATTCGCCAACACGTGACTTAACCTTAATCATCCAAAACAACCTTTCCTTCCAGAACCTTACAAATAACTGATTATTTCTACTAATTTTAAGAATTCTCCATTCTACAGAAAATCCGACCTCTGGCAAGTCAAAAATCCCATCTATAGTTTTAATCGGCCAAAAATAAGACCCACTTTGCTAAAAAACCAGGTATTTCACAGCCTTGTTAATAGTAGCCGTAACATGGGGTAAATCGTTAATTGAACTGAGTTTACGAGCCTTTCTCATCTCCAGAATTCTCCCGACAGTAACATGACCAAGCCCTGGCACACGCAAAAGCTGATATTTTAATGCCGAATTCGCCTGCACAGGGAAGAATTCCGGATGATTTTCCGCCCAAACCTCTTTGGGATCGGCAGTTAGCGAAAGCCTGCCCGCAGAATCAAAAACGATCTCATCCGCTCCGAAACCGTATTTTCTCAGCAGAAAATCGGTCTGGTATAGGCGGTGCTCGCGAACCAACGCCGCCTTTGCCTCAGCCCCATCGCCCTGTTCTGCCAATAAAGCATGGTTGCCGACGTCTTTCTGGTAAGCCGAAAAATAAACCCTCTGCATACCGAGCCGCTGATACAGAGCATGGGTGAATTTAACAATATCGCTATCGGGTTCCCCAGCCGCTCCAACCACAAACTGCGTCGTCTGCTTCTTACCCTCATACTTACCGCCCTTAGCCGTCAATCTGCTGATATACTTAATAGGCTCGATAACATCCTCGATATAGCGTTTGCCGCTCGATAGTTCCGACAGATATTTTTCGCCCGGCACCTCGATATTCAAAGACACCGCCGTAGAAAGCGACAAAGCCTCTTCGATTGCCGCCCTGCTCGCACCGGGAATTATCTTCAAATGAATATACCCTCGGTAGCGATGCCTCTTTCGCAGTATCTCAGCCGTGCTTATCAGTTTATCCATGGTCGCATCAGCAGAACCGATAACGCCGGAAGTAAGAAATAGACCGAACACTTTTCGCTGATTCAGATAATCGACAAATACCTCTGCCGTCTCTTCCGGGCTCAAGCTGCACCTCGCCACATCAGCCTGTTTTCTCAAGGGACAGTATTTGCAATCGTTGGTACAGACATTCGATATCAGGGTCTTAAATAAAACGCTTGTCCCGCCGTTCGGAAGTGTCACCGGATATATCCATCTGCCGTCCGAACTCTGTTTGCGGCGTTGGCCGTTACCATTCGCACACGCACATGCCAGATCATACTGAGCATCGGCGCTGAGTATCCGCAGTTTCTGTTCCGTACTGGGCTTGGAAATGACACCAACCATCAAAAACCTTTTGATCCCGCACCAAATAAGTTCTTTATACTGGACATTTGGCCGCGACAATCTCAACCGCAATTAAAAACATAAGTTCAGATTTACTCTTGTCTAATTAACTTGCTCAATGATCAATTCAGCTATTGGCATTTCGGGCCTAAGTAATAGCGATGCTGGACCAAGGTTAATTATTTCCAAAGTAAGCGCACCTTTGAAACCAGGATGAATAAAAGTAGCACCAAAATTAATAACTAAACCTAATCGCATTCTGCTTTTCTTCCCCTGAATTCTTCCCGCCAGATATGGTGTCCCTTTTTCGATTGACAGTTCGATCCATTCAAGCGTCCTACAAAGAATGAGACTTCCCGGCGTTAAGAGGTAAGGTTGTTCCTTTGTTATGGTATATCTCTTCGAACATTCACTTAAGGTATGCGCTAGCGAATCCGGTCTTTCTAAATCAACAGCAATACTTCCAAATTCAGGAACTACTATTTCGTTGTGCAATTTTAAATCAACCGAGTTCATACTGTATGGGCAATAGTTAATGTCGGGCCCATGCTCTCGTGGTAGAGGTTCCGGTTGGATAACAAGCCTCCCTTCATCTAATGCAGCTTGGATTCCATGATATGAGAGCATTGATTGTGGGCCGAAGATTCTAGTTCCTTCAAAAAAGTCTCCAACTTTTTCATCAATACTTCGCCTACAAGCCTTTACTAATCCTTTGACAACTTCGTCCAATCCGTCAGAATATTTTGCTGCATATGAGATTGCCAACAAGGGGGATTGTTTTTCTACTTCTTCTATATCGATTTGATACCAAACAGGAAGAATAACTTTTCGACCTTCTCGGTTCTCTCGCACTTGAAGAGCATCCAGTTCACTTTGTGGCCACTCTTTTTGAAAAAAGGCCTTGCTCAGCACAACAACTCCATATCTACTGTCCGCCAAGCCTTTGCTAATTTTCCTCGGAAGTTTGTCACCTATCCTGAGTACAAAGTCATCATACCAAACTTTTAAACCAACCTTCCTTAAGGCCTTTGCTAATGGTTCTACAAAGTCCTTCTTATCTTCAGATGCATGTGCTATAAAAACATCGTACATTCTTAATTGGCCCCGTATTTAATAAACCAAAATTAAAAACATCCTGTTTTATTATCCCTTCCCAGTTTGTCCAGTATATGAACGTCTTCGTTAACAATTTCCATTTCATTGGCCAGATGGTGTTTTAGTTATAACCTCCGCCTAGACCTATCCTTGTTCTAGTTGCGTCAAGTCTTCTACTCCAGCCATATCGGCTAGCATTTTTGTATATTTACTAAGGTCAATTTGCAGATTCTCAAGTTCTTTTCTAAATATTAAGCATTGCTCCTCATCGTTAAATGCATCTTGCAAACACAATTTATGCCATTTTGCTGTGAACGGTCTTATTATTTGATTCAAAATCACAATTGCAATTTTAGTGAAATTTATACAATCCCGGCTATGCGCCCTGATAACCTGTCGAGTGATCCCAAATAAGGAATATACACTTTCCAAGGCAGTTTTCTCGTCTCCATGATCTGGTGCAAGCCGTTGTGTTGTAATACGTGTTAAAAGCTCAATATACATATCCCATGCAGCATCTTTATCTTTTTCCTGGGGCGCCCATTCCATGTCAAGAAAAGGTGTTTTAATGTTGAGCTTTGTCATGTCCCAGTTTTCAAGCCATTTTCGCCACTTCATTTTTAGCTTCCTCTATAATCAATGTGTAATACCGCAGATTTTGCACTGTGCGTTATACTTCATTATATCCTGCTCGTTTTTGATTAAATGCGCTCTTGATGTCCGGGCATTATAGGCATCCTCAATCCATTGGCCGAGTTCCTCTACAGAACTTGGATATATCCAATATCGAGCGTAGCAATTAACATGACCCTTGACCCAATTCGCTTCGAGTCGCGGTGGAAAATAAGCGTTTTGCCCCTTGCTGGGTAATATAATTCCTATCAGGCCGTTAGGCGTGTATTTTTCTCCCCGTCGCAATGAACTCTTAATCTCCCAGTCTATATATCGCCTGCTGTGTGTACAATTACCCACAAGAACGATAGTAACAGTTGTGTCTTGGAGGTATTTTTGCCGAATCTGAGCCATTACATAATCGGTGTTTGTGCTGTCAATGAAATCATAGTTTTCGTTCGCACCGAGGACATAAGGAGTGAAAACTCCTTGTCTGTTGGCAAACTCATCAATGAAAGCCTCAACTTCACCTTTGTCACCTTTGTAATGAGAAATGAAAACTTTTCTTTTTACTCCTTGATAAGCCATGGTTTTATTTTTTTCATTTAGCGTAAAATCATGAAGCATCAAATTGTCCTATGTTTCTAAATCTATTTCTTTTTTCTTTTACCAAACGCCAACTCTCTCGAACTTCACAATTTTTTCCCAACCATAAAATACCTCCAACCAAAACTTCAGTCAAAACAAAATCCCAACAATCTGAATATTTTTTTCCTGCTTTCAATTTTAAACTTAAATTTCTCTGTGTTCTCTGTGACCTCTGTGGCCAAAAAAATCCGTGAAAATCAGTGTTAATCAGTGGTTTCATTTTTGTACCAAAATGACATCAAACGCGCAAGTTTCAAAATCAAAGTGCGCGCTTTTGTACCAAAAAGTGCGCAAGAGTGCGCGCTTTTGTCACACTTTTGCGCGCTTTTTGCATTACCCATCTTAACACTTGCGCGTTTGGTGTCAACCGAACCCCCCCTAACTGCCCAAAAAGGAACAATGCCCCCAAAAATAATTCCCAAAAAACCCAAAACCGCCGCAAAAACAATTCTCTGGACAAAAAAACGATCATCGAAATAATATAAACTCAGAGCGTAATTTTATTTTTAGGAGAAATGTTATGCCTAGTATGTTTGGAATGGCAAGCACTGCGGTTATCTCTTCGCATATAGCACGTAAACAATCAACCGGCACCGGAGGAGCCAGCAGAGCCAATAAGGCGTTATGGCAGATCAAGGTCCTCGAGGCCAATCTTTCAAAGGCTTTTCTGCTCTGCGAAGCAATGTGGGAGCTATTGAGCGAAAAACACGGTTTAACAGAGCAAGAGCTGCAAAAGAAGGTTTTCGAGATCGATATGCGTGACGGCGTTTTCGACGGCAAGAACCAGCGAAAAGCTGTCCAATGCCCTGAATGCAGCCATACCGTTTCGTCCCGCCACCCTGCTTGTCTTTATTGTGGCAAAGTAATAGACGATTCGGTTTTTACCATGGGTTAATTTTTAAAAACTCCGCAAAAAAAATAGATCGAGGGTCCCATATAAATTTCCTTTTCATAAAGCCCTCTGCCAATAGAGAAAATATCTCGCAAAAACCCGGCTAATAGTAGCGCCGAACCCGCTTTTTCCTTGAATCAGATTCGAATTTCAAATATAATATCCTAATCAGTAAGAGGGGGTATGAATTTGTCCTGTTTGGGGGGATTAATTCATCCAGTTTTTAATCGTAATCGTTTTTGCGCCGGATTTTGGCGTTTAATATCTGAAAACATGGACAGAATTGAGAAATAGGGGGAAATTTCAATTATGAAAGAACCGAAATCTATCAGAATCTTTTGTGCAGCAGCAGCTATAGCTATGATGCTGAGCCTGGCTGGGGCAACCAATGCGACTACAGTATCATACGACACGTCGTATGGCCCGTTTGATGTTGGTTCAGCACCTGGATATATTGGCTCATCGCTGCCGCAGTTCGACCCGATACTCGGCACACTGACAAAAGTAACACTGACTCTGGATTCAGAGACTTCTGCAGGAACGATCTACTGGGACAACGAGGCAGCGATCGAAACGGATGTGACGTTAGGGATCGGCGCAACCGTTACTGCCAAGGCATTAAGCGTACTCACTACCACAGCGGTACCAATGCAAACCGATTCTGCTACCGGCATTGCCGCCGACAATGATGGCGCACCCGACTTCAGCGGTATAGATTCGTTTGGAATTACCAGCGGCATCGGCATAGATACGAGCGAGGACTGGAGCACCAACCCGACTGTTTTAGCACTATTTACAGGCACAGGCACATTTGATATTTGGATGAGTTCGATCGTGGAAAGTTACTTTACAACAAGCGGCGGATTTGGTCCGAGTATTCCCACGCCTGGTATGACGGAAGGAACGATTACTATAAGCTATAATTACATTCCCGAGCCGGCAACTATAGCAATTTTGGGCTTCGGAGGTCTTAGGGTTTTGTTAAAGCGCAGGCGAAGGTAACATCGTTGCAAAGAATCAGAAGCGGTTTTGAAACTACTTCTGTTTCTAACGAAAAGCACAAAAAAGGCGAGCCTTCAGGCTCGCCTTTTTTAATTGATACCACGAATAAGAATTGCCAAATTATGCCAATCCAATGGGCAATATTCTGAACCTGAGTTGATTTATCCTGTTTTTGTCGAAAACGACGGGCTTAGGTCCGATAATTTTTTGCCACCATAAGCCATTTACCAAAAAGCAATTACAGCGACAAAGTGCTGCGCCGGCCTCTGTTTTCGGTGTTTTTTTGTTGCATAAGGTGCTCAACCATGGTATAAGTGAGATACTACTTTGGGGGAGGAGGGAATAACTCATCTTAGGTTGCTGAAGCTTGGTGTATGTGTAAAGCGTTGTATTTGAATAACTCATCGCAGGTTGAAGCTCGGCGCATTTGTAAAGCGGCATGTATGGGGAGGAGGGAATAACTCAACTGGCTTCAAACTCTTGTAAGCAGGAGAGTTTGGCTATTTGTGTACTCGAGGTTAGGAGGGTTATTTCTATATGTGTAGAACTAAGGTTCTCAAAATCATTTGTATTTTGGCTGCTACCGTTGTGATACTGAATCTGGCCGGCGTCGCCAATGCCGCCACAACATCTGACAGTACGCCATATGGTCCGGTTGCTATTGGTTCTGCACCTGGATTTGTTGGTTCTTCATTGTCAAAATTCGACCCACTACTTGGCACCTTAACAAAAGTCACATTGACGATAGAGTCGATAACTTCACTAAATTCACTTATCTGGGACAATGAAGGCGGAATCCCTACTGATGTCTCGCTTGGTATCGGAGCCTCTGTCACTGTTGAGGCACTTGGCGTGTTGTCTGCATCTGCGATGCCCTTACAGACTGCCTCGGCGATTGGTGTTGCTGCGGACAACGACGGGGCGCCCGACTTCAGCGGCACAGATTCGTTTGGAATTACCAGCGGCTCAGCAAGTGACATCGGTGACATGAGCAGTACAGTTTCAGCGGTGCTGTCACTTTTCACAGGGCCTGGAAGTTTCGATGCGTGGTTTAGCTCAGTAGCAGAAACGTTTCTGACATCAAGCGGCGGATATGGCCCGGCATATCCTGCACCCGGTGAAACGGAAGGAACGATAACAGTAACTTATGATTATGAAATTCCTGAACCGGCCAGCGTATTACTTCTGGGATTTGGAGGATTGAGCATTATATTACGGCGGAAGCGAAATCGCAAATGACATTAGTATTTGATTGCAATATGTAAAGCAGCGGGCAAAGTTTCAATTTTGTCCGCTGCTTTAATTTGTTTTACTCAGACCATTGTCCTGAGTAAACTTCAGTTGCAGGCCCGGTCATATAAACGCAGTTATCTTCCCTGCACCAATTCAATTTCAGATCGCCTCCGGGCAGATGCACCAACACATCAGGCCCAGACTTCTTTGTCAGGACTCCTGCAACCACACAGGCACAGGCCCCGGTACCACAGGCCATGGTGATCCCGCTTCCTCGCTCCCATGTTCGCATAGAGATTTCTTCAGGGCTGACGATCTTTACAAAGTGAACATTTACCCGCTGTGGAAATAGAGGATTGGTTTCAATTTCCGGGCCAATTTTTTCCAAATCTATTGCATGGATATCGTCGCAGAAAAATACTGCGTGCGGATTACCCATTGAAAGACAGGTCATCTTTAACTGTTGTCCCAGAATTTCAATCGATTCAGCAATCACCTTCTCACCAGAAAGATTTACCGGAATATCTTTTGGAGCCAAAATCGGCTGGCCCATATTTACGCAAACTTTTTTGACTTTGTTTTTTTTGTCTGTCTCAAGCCCTACTGCTAAGACGCCGTTTCCGGTTTCTATTTTTAAAGATAAAGGGAAATCAGCCTGACCGGGGATACTAAACGCACCGCCGGCAGTAGCCAAATCATGCTCGTAAGCATACTTTGCCACGCAGCGAATCCCATTGCCGCACATCTGGGCCTCTGAGCCGTCAGCATTAAATATACGCATCTTGATATCAGCGGCATCTGATGGGCAAATCAGAACGAGCCCATCGGCACCTACGCCGGTATGCCTGTCGCTTACAGCCCGTGCAATACCTGCCGGGTCGGCGAGTTTTTCCTCGAAGCAATTGACGTAAACATAGTCATTGCCCAGGCCATGCATCTTTGTAAATCGCATCTTATTCTCCTAAATGCTCTTTAGAAGTATATACACATGACAAAGAAAATTCAAGTCCGGACCGACAGAGTACAAAATCGTTAACTCAGGATATGCTTACCAGAAAAGCTGATATAAAGTTTATGCTACTTGATCGTGAATTCCTTTTTGCGGGTGTCCATCTGGGCGCGGAGTCTGGCCATGATGGATGAGTGCATTTGAGAGACACGTGACTCCGACAGGTCCAGAGTCGCGCCGATTTCCTTCATTGTCATTTCCTCGTAATAATACAATACGACAATCAGACGTTCGGCCCTGCTTAGCCCCTTTGTCAGAAGACTTTTCAAATCGCGTTTTTGTGCTTCAACAATTGGGTCGTCGCTTTTTTTATCTTTAATTATGTCTATTTCGTGGATGTCTTTATCGCCGTCGCTGTCACCGAATTTACTATTTAAGGAAACAAGTCCAATTGCATTGGCATCTCGCTGGAGTCTTTGGAATTCATTCATGTTCAAATCAAGTTCTTCAGCAGTTTCTTCTTCGGTTGGCATTCGGCCAAAATGCGATTCAAGCGTTCGTGTTGCTCTTTCAAGCTGATGTGCGCGTGATCTGACCAAGCGAGGCACCCAGTCCATGCACCTCAGTTCATCAAGTATCGAACCTCTTATTCTTGGTGTGCAGTATGTTTCAAATTTGACTCCTCGTTCTGGGTCGAATGCGTCGATGGCATCCATAAGGCCGAATATCCCTGCACTGAAAAGGTCATCACGATCAACCTTTTCAGGCAGTTTGGAATATATTCTATCAGCCGTATATTTTACAATATGAAGATAGTTTTCCATGAGTATATTTCGATACTCTTGAGCTCTGGTTTTAAAGAAGTTTTCCCAAACCTCTTTAATTTCTATTTTCTGTTTAGTAGCCATCAAGAACCTCCATGTTATTTTTCAAAAAATCCCTTCGAAAACTGATTTAAATTTTCATCGATATTTTTTCAGGCCGCAGGTTTATCACAACGGCGTCATTAGTAGTTGCTCAACGCAGGTGCTGCCGCCTGTTTTTGACTAAGCAGTCTGCTTGCAACGATATTGTTGAGTCTGTTTTCTGCCAGCTTCCTACCCTCGAGCTTAAGATAGTCATCTATATTCTCTTCAAAGAGTTGTTTTGTCTTTTCGTCGTAAACAACTGCGGTAATGAAAGTGCCTTTCGGGCCGAACTTGATATTTTCAGTATCACAAAGCAGAAGCCTTTCGGCCTTGGTGTGTTCTATGATGGCGCCATCAATAGCACCTGCAAATTCCTCGACTGGCAGATCCCTCGGAGAAAAGCCCTGCTTGTTGGCGTTTTTAATATTATCGACGAGAATTTTTTGACGAGCTTCGGTAAATTCGATTATCTTTGCGAGCAGCTCATCGATATTATCGTTTATGCATATTCGTCTCATATGAATTGCCCTTTCGGAGAATTTTTGCCCGTACCTGCGCCGACGGCAAACAGTTCAGCCATTTTTTCTGTTTCCGTTAAGTACAGATTATTTGTCACCTCAGCAGGTGCCGTTGTTCGAATGTGCGTAACAATTTTCTTAACCTGCCCTGCCATCTGACTGGCCTGGTTTCGATGTTCAGGCTGTAACCGGCGGCGAATTTTGCTCCACTTCGACCTTATTGGGCCAAGTTTTTCTTCGAGCATTTGAAGCTTCTGGATGAGTTTTCCTCTGCCAGCGACGATTTTAAGAATTTCTTCAGGCGAAGCGGATTGGGCGAGTTTGGTTTGCCGGTCGGTGAGATCTTTTAGCTGATGCCAAAGATTTCGGTGCTGCCTAATAAGAAAGATGATTTCATCGCCCACATCGTTGATGGGTTTTTTAGTCTGAAGTGCAGGCGTGAATGAGGCGTTGGCGTCCTGTTTACCTTTTTTTGTCATCCCTGACACTCCTCTAAAAAATTTTAAGCCTCCGGCTTCTGCCGGACGCTAATTTTCCTGAGAACTCAATATCTTTCGTATCTCGGTTAGAGTTTTGGTTTTTTGCAACTCGATGATTCGCGAAAGCCTTTCGAAAACTGTTTCGTCATATAGTCTGTGTCCGCCTTCGGTCCATTCGGATTCATGTATAAGACCCATGATCGTGTAGTTGTGGATGGTCTGTCTGGAAAAAGGTGTGTAGCGGGCAATTTCTCCAATGCGATAGAGCTTGACTGGAATCTGAATGGCGGTATTTCCAGGCTGAGTTCTCATAAAAAAGCTGTTCTCGAATTACTATTAGGGTTTAAATATATTTTACGTTTTACAAAACGTAAAATGCATTAGGGGCGAAGTCAAACTTTTTTTTGATTTTTTTGGATTTTTTTTAAAGTTTTTTTAAAGTTTCCCTGGGCTTCTTAACACTAATTCAGCAAGATATGGATATTCACCACCCTAACAACACAACATCTTGGGTTTACCATGTGCCAGTTACTGATTGATGGGAAATACGAATAAAATTGCAAAATTGGAAGTTAAAAGGGGCAGAAAAGCTGACGATAGTATCTATAGAGACAGATTTTGACTACGCCAGAAGCTTTAGAAGGCGGCAAGGTAGTACCTGTAACGTAACCTCTTATAGGCAATGCGATGGAAAAAGATGAGGCAAAAAAAAGCGGTTTGAAGCCCTTTACGCTTGACGATATAACACCTCTGGTGCAGCAGATAAACTGCCTTGACATCAAGCAAATCGCCGATATTTGCGTAGCCAGTATTCCAAAACTTGTCGGAGCAAAATTCGCATCGCTTTATATTCTTGACGAGATGAACGACATTCTGCACCTCGAAAAAAACAACCATCCGTTTCTGGTAAACAATATAGTCTCGCTGAATCAGCGTCCTCCATCGCCGATGGTGATAGCTGTGCGCAGCAAGGAACTGATGCTGATAGAGAACATCGATAGCTTCAACAAGCCTAGGATACGCAAGAGCCAGCGGGCCTTCGCGAAGAACTATCAGACCAACAGTTGCATCATCGCTCCGCTCATCTGCCAGGGGCGAGTGGTGGGAGTCTTGAACCTGGCCGACAAGATTAATAGCGCCTCGTTCGGCAGTACCGAGGTAGCGGTGGTAGAGTTGTTCAGGCAATTGGTGGGCGCCTCAATTGGTAATATAAAACTTTTCGAAAAGATGCAGAAGCAGGCCAAGACCGATGGCTTAACTGGTCTGGAGAATCATCGGACATTTTACGAGATACTCGAAAAAGAGCTTAGAAGGTCGCAGCGTTATGGCGGGCAGATTTCGGTTATCATGGCCGACGTTGACAACTTAAAGTATATAAATGATAACTACGGACATCGTGCAGGCGACCTGGCGATAAGGCAGATAAGCAAAAAGATACGGCTGTGCATTCGCCAAATCGATACGGCAGCGCGGTACGGCGGGGACGAGTTTACGGTAATTCTGCCGAACACTTCGCTTCCCGACGCCACCGTTGTGGCAGAGCGTATGGTAGAGATGGTCGCGAGTAACCCTTTAGAGTGGGAAAATGAAAAGATAGCAATTTCAATCAGTGTGGGGGTTGGACAGTACGATTCCGACAGCTGTCCGGAAGATGTTACGCGGTATTCGGACCAGGCGTTGTATGCGGCTAAGCAGGCAGGAAAAAACAGAGTAGAGATCTTTGGAACTTCTAATACTGATTAGATAGATGTCCATAAACTCCTCACGCGTTCAAGAGTTTAGTAACTCTAATACAGCAAGAGAAAAATCTTCCAGAGCAACATCGCACACATAGTCGCTGATGTAATCAAGTTCGGTCGGCTGATTGTTTGCTATAAATAATTTTGCGCCGGAATTTTTTGCGATTACTGGCAAACTTGCGGCAGGCTGGACGGTGAGCGAAGAACCCATTGCTACGAAAAAATCGGATCGGCTGGCCAGCGACTGGCTTTCGAACAAAGCCTCATATGGAATTGGGTCGGTGAAAAAAACTATGTCGGGACGTATAAGCGAGCCGCAATCACAGTAAGGGGCTTTGTCTTTTTCGATTTTTGCATCAACAGCATCGCGGTCGAAAGTTTTTTCGCACTCTATGCAGTGGAAGGATGTGACGTTTCCGTGAAATTCGATAACATTTTTTGAGCCCGCTTTTTTGTGCAGGCAGTCGATATTTTGTGTGATTATTGCTTTTAGCAACTGGCGGTTTTCCAGTTCGGCGAGCATATCGTGGGTAACATTGGGAAGCTTGTCAGCAAGCGGGTGGATGTGTTCGATGGCAATTTCGTAATACTCTTGCGGCTGAGACAATAAAAAATCCAACTCGAACGTTCGCTGTGAGACTTTTGAATACAGCCCGCCGGGACCGCGGAAATCAGGGATTCCTGAATCAGTCGAGACACCTGCACCGGTAAGAGCCACAGTGCTTTTGGATTTCTTCAACTGGTCTAAAAATTGTTGTGCGTAATTTTCCAAGCTTTTTAAGTCCGCCTGTTTTTGACAGTAAAATAGGCCCTAGGCGCAGATTCAATCCAGCCTGATGCCCTTTTGTTCGAGCCAGTTTTTTAAGTCTCCCATTTCGGTATCGAAGATCTCATCGTCATAGTCTGATTCGAGCTTTTGGATGCTTTCTTCCAATTCTGGCTGTTGCTGAATAAGTTCGGTCAGCTTTTTTTCAAATTTGTTACTCACCGACCTAAGAGCGTCAAAATCAACCTTAAATCCCAACAGGCCTGCCAGGCATCGCGTGGCCCATTCTATACATTTCGGGTTATGGCCCTGAACATAAGCAGGTATTGCAGCGATGAGACTAGCCATGCTCAGACCTTTCTGTTTCGAATTCGCCGTCAGATAAGTCACGATACTTGAGGGCCCTTCGTAGTTTGAGAATTTCACGCCGTAAGCTTCGAGATCTTTTTTAAGATGAGCATCGGAAACCAGGCATAGAATTCTCGGATCTCTTGTGTGAGGAACGAGCCCGGCAACACTGCCTATGAAATATATCATTTTAGCGTCAAATTCCGAACAGATAGTAAAAATGCAATCGGCGAAACTTTGCCAGTTGAGATTTGGTTCTGCGCCTAAAAACAGGATGAGATCGTTTTTTTCAGAATAGAAAAAAGTATTACTGGTGGTTTTGTAGCTTGTGATAAGACCATCTTCTATCCTGACGTGCGGTCGAAATAAAGCGGTTACTTCCATCGGCCCCGGTAAATTGTGAATGTAAAATCCTTCCGGGTCAATTTCGGCAAATTTTTTTGCGTCGAGTTTTTCGATAAGATATTTTATCGTTCCGGTTGAGACTTCTCCGCCATCCATCCAGCCTGAAAAACCCAGCAGGATGCGTGGGTTATTTAGTTCCGGCTTATTGTAAATACGTAACTGCTCTGGCTGCATAATGCACCTGTCAATAATTCAAAATCTCTTTAATATTGCTATCATCTCTACCTGCAAAATAGCAAATCCGGATTGCGGATACAATTATTTTGTCAGTTTTTTCTGCTTTCCCAGCGTTTTTGAATGCCTATGCAGTGAAAAATAAATAACAACAAGATAAAATATTGATGATTGCCCACAATTACGGTAAACTTTTATATAGAACATAATTGCTCAATTGATTTGGGGGATATTCAAAATGGCCAAGCCGAAAATGCCTCATGATGGACACGAAATACACCTGTGTTACCTGGCAAATTTAGGTTATCAACTGCAAAACACTAAGGAGTATCGCCAGCTTGTACGCGATGGCAAGTTTTGTTGCGAAGCTTGTGGAAGAGTCGCCTCAGAAAAGAAAAATCTGTGCCGACCTGTGGAGCTATAAGCCGGCATGCATTAGCCAGTGAAAAGAGAAAGTTTCGACAGTCTGGTGGGTTTGGCGTATAATATTTATATGGACGGCACAAAGGCAGATAATTCACTATTTAGCAAGATGGAGCGAGCCAAAATCGAGGCGCACGCCCCGCTTGCGGTGAAGATGAGACCCGTAACTCTGGATGAATTTGTGGGCCAGAAGCATTTCGCCGGACAAGGCAAGCTGCTTCGGCGGATGCTCGAAGCCGACAGGCTGAGCAGTTTAATTTTTTACGGCCCGCCCGGCTCGGGAAAAACCTCGCTCGCAGAGGTAATTGCCAACCATACCAAGGCAAAATTCCATTATCTCAGCGCACCATCTGCAAGCGTAAAAGACATACGAGAAATAATCGTCCACGCCAAAGACCGACTTATAACTTCGTCAGCGAGAACGGTACTTTTCATTGATGAGATACACCGTTTTAACCGTGCTCAGCAGGATGTCCTCCTTCAGGACGTGGAGAGCGGCGTTTTGATACTTATTGGAGCAACCACTGAGAATCCGTTTTTCTCGGTAAATTCCCCACTGATTTCACGCAGCACTGTTTTTCAATTCGAGCCTCTTTGGCCGCAAGATGTTTTACAGCTTCTAAAAAGAGCTATCGACGACAATCAAAGAGGCCTTGGCCAATTCGATATCGAAGCAGACAAAAACGCACTGGAATTTTTGGCACAAAGGTGCGATGGAGACGCTCGCAGGGCTTTGACCGCGCTGGAAGTTGGCGTTTTGTCACAGGCAAAGCATCAAAAGGGTGGGAAAATCAACTTCAGCCTGGAAGTTGCTAAAGAATCTTTCCAACAAAAGTCGATTCAATACAATGGGACAGGCGATAGTCATTATGACCTGGCTAGTGCCCTGCAAAAAAGCATGCGAGGCTCCGACCCCGATGCGACGGTATACTGGCTGGCCAGATTGATAGCAGGAGGCGAAGACATCAGATTCATCGCCAGGCGAATCGCCGTCTGTGCCGCTGAGGATGTTGGCAATGCCGATCCGATGGCAACGGTGCTTGCAAGTGCTGCGGTACAAATATCAGAATTCGTTGGCCTTCCTGAGGCCCAGCTTGTCCTTGCCCAGGCGGCTATTTATATTGCCTGTGCTCCGAAATCCAACGCCTCGGCATGTGCTATCTGGCAGGCCGTTGCGGATGTGAAAAATGGAAGGACTATCCAGGTACCCAAACATCTTCGCGATTCCCACTACGCCGGTGCAAAGAAGCTCGGATACGGCTCGGATTATAAATATCCGCACGACCAGCCGAATGGTTTCGTTGTTCAGGATTATATCGGGGCCGATTTGGGCAAAAAATACTATGAGCCAAAACAAATAGGCTACGAAAAAAATATTAAGTGTTATTTACAAAAACTGGAAAGCTTGATACAACATACGAAATTGCAGGATAGTAGGACAAAAGGGTAATCATATGGACAAAATCCAATTGCGACAGGAGTTGCAGACCAGGCTGTTGAAAATAACAGATGAGCAAAGGGCTAAAAAAAGCAAGCTGGCATGCAAGAACCTGACTAACACCAAACAATTCAAACAGGCTTCAGTTGTAATGATCTATCTGTCTTTGTCACATGAAGTCGACACCGCACCTGTAATACTACACGCATGGCAGAGGGGAAAGGCAGTGGTAGTGCCAAAAATTTCATGGCAGCAAAGGCACATGATTCCGGTGCAGATAAATTCATTAGACACGGGCTTTTCGACCGGTATAAGCGGGCTTCGAAATCCGATAACAGGTGTTCCGATGCCTATAGAAAATATTGATTTAGTTGTTACCCCTGCATTGGGCCTGGATAGACAAGGAAACCGACTTGGAAGAGGTGGGGCTTTTTACGACAGGTTTTTCAGCAACGAAAAACTTAAAGCCCCTAAATGCGGCTTTGCTTTTGCCGAACAAGTGGTAGACCAAATACCTGTTAAAGAACATGATCAGAAAATTGATTTTCTTGTAACTGACAAAGAAGTGATATTCATTAAAAACGGCAAAGAAGTAGAGGGACAATAGAATGGCGCGTTATCGATATGTTGGCTACAGCAAACGGCGTCAGCGGAAACGTAAACAAATTTATGTTGGCGCATCAGTTACTGTTGTCATAATAATGATCATTCTTTTAAGTTTATCTGGCGAAGATAGTCAGCCGCAGGGCCAAATTCCACAATCAAACGCCGAACAAACTACGGCCCAACAAAACGAAATACCACTGAATGTACCAAAGGTTGAAGCTGCCGTTGAAAAATCTTTACCTGCAAAGCCTTCGGAAAACGCAGCAGACGCCAAGGCTCACGCCAACGTAATAATAGGCTCCAGCGAAGAAGCAGCCGGAATTGTCGCAGAAGCCAAACAGGATATGGCAAATGGCAATATTGTAGCAGCAAGAGACAAACTCAATGATGCGCTCCGGATGCCTCAGATAAACGCCTCAGAGAAACAGGCTCTGAAAGAAATGCTTTCGGCGCTTTCTGAACAATGGCTTTTCACCAAAAATATTTATCCGAAAGATTCACTTTGCAGTCTCTACAAAGTAAGCCCAGGCGACAGATTGTCAGAAATCGGCAAGAAGTATAAGGTTCCTTACCAAATCCTTATGGCTATTAACGGTATCAAAAAAGCTGAATCATTACGGGCAGGAGAAAACATCAAGGTAATCACCGGACCGTTTCATGCGATCGTTTACCGCTCGAGTTACACTATTGATATATTTTTGCAACATACATATGTTCGAAGCTATAACGTCGGACTTGGTAAATCCGGTCGAGACACGCCGACAGGGTTATGGCGAGTAAAAAAAGGCGGGAAACTCGTAAGTCCGCCATGGACCGACCCGGACACCGGAAAACATTACGAATCGCAGGATCCGGACTATCCGCTCGGCTCACGATGGATTGGGCTCGAAGGGGTAGAAGGAAACGCAAAAGGCAGAACCGGATTTGCCATACATGGTACAAAGGACTCGGACACGATAGGCACACGCAGCTCAAGAGGCTGTATTAGACTATATAACGGAGACGTGGTGCCGGTCTATAACATGCTGGCTGAAGAATTGTCAGGAGTAAGGGTCGAAGAATAAAGCCGGCAAAGGATTGCAAAGGCGTAAGAGACAAAGGAATGCGCAAAGGCGACGAAAGAGCCAGTATTTCATTTGGGGCACTCGGGTTTTCTATCCTTGTGCATCTGGTAGTGCTATCGGTTTTCGGTGTGGTCAAATTCTCAGAATCCAGTCAATGGCAAAACCATGATACAGCACCGATTGTAAATGTCAGTCAAATCCGAAAATTCATCGAATCACAGCCAATAATTCCCAAACCGAAAATCAAACAGGCGATTAACAGCAAACAACAAAATCGAGCAACTTTAATCCCGGTAAATTTGGTCTCCGAAAAGACAACTTTTATAGCAAAGCCGGAAAACGACAACAAAATAGAGGCAACCAGAAATCGCAGAGTGGTGGCAAGTAACGCTGTCTTGTCTGGGGGGATAGAATTTTTTGGCAGTTTTACTAAACACCGAAAAGTCTGTTTTGTTGTGGACTGTTCCGGCAGCATGCAGGGAGCTTTTAGACAAGTACGCGATAAATTAAAAGACTCGATCGGCAAGCTACAGCCAGACCAGTATTTTTACATAATTTTCTTCGCAGGCGAGAAACTGACCGAGTTCGGTGATGGGTGGCTGATAAGGGCCACGCCCAAAAGCAAAGCAGATGCATTTGAATTTATTGATTCCATGAGACCTTACGGCAAGACAAACGCGATAGAGGCTATCAGCAGAGCGGTAAGGATTAGAGACCGAAACAGAAATCCTGCAGAATTAATCTATTTTCTTACCGATGGCTTTGAACTTAGCGGCCAAGATGCTGAGAGGTTTATGATTCAGGTCGAAAATCTTCAAAAACAGTTTGCACCTGCAACCAAAATCAATACCATAGGGTTCTGGACTCAGTGGTCGGATAGAAAAATGTTGAAAAAAATCGCCGGCCAAAGCGGCGGTGACTTTGTCTTTGTAGCATCGGAGAATTATTGAGAGGCATCAAAATATATAAAGATACTTTGCAAAGGAGAGGGTCTTGCCACGGTTATTGATATTGTCTATTTTGCTGTGCTTGATGGCGGCAATGGTTAATCCGGCTACAGCAAACACAGCTGCAGAAATCACTGCAAAGCAAACAACTTTTTTTCAGCAGTTTGTAGTAGCCGGCGGGCAAATCGTATGGTTTGTGCTGTTGCCTTTGTCGGTAGCTATGGTATATCTTTCAGCAGAGTATTTTCTTACCATACGACGCAAAGTAATTTCACCGAACGGAATAGGAAAAGAAATTGCTGCAAAGATTAGAAACGCGCCAATCGCTGAAACCGCGAAAAGCTTAAGGACTCGGAAGGACTTTGTAAGTAAAGCTGTTGTATATGCGTTTGCCCAGACGAACGAGGAAGAAAACTACAGTCATATACGAAACCTCATGGCTGAGTCACTCCAGGAACAGGGTATGTTGTTCTTTCGCAAAATTGAGTGGGCACATATAATTGGAAACGTTTCACCGATGGTGGGTTTGTTCGGTACTGTTTTCGGTATGATAAAGGCTTTTAATGGAATTGTGATGACAGGAGGTCAGCCCCAGCCTGCACAACTGGCAGAGGGTATTTCGATAGCTTTGGTTACAACTTTCTGGGGCCTGCTGATAGGCATACCAGCTCTTGTAATTCACGGGGTGTTCAGAAATCGAATCGAAGCTCTTGTAAGCGACGCAGCCATTGAGGCCGAAGTCGTACTGCAGGTACTTATGGATAAATCTACAATCCAGCAGCCACAAAAAAAGACAGAATCACAAAACTCCTCTTCCGGGATAAGGTTGTAGCTCGATAAGAGCAAAAATTATTTTTTTGCAGGTGACAAAGAAAGATGCTGCTTAAAGAATTTCAACAATTCCGAAGTGACGACGGCCAAGTCAATATGACGCCTATTATTGATATAGTATTCCTGCTGATAATTTTTTTTATGCTGGTGTGCCAATTCATCGTAGCCGAAAATTTCGAAATAGCTGTGCCGGACAAATGCGGCTTTGCACAATCCCAACAAGATAAAAACCAAAAGTTTGCTACTGTCAGCTTGATCGCTGACAAACAAAGCGGCCAAGTTACCTATGCGGTAGGCTCCGAAGTTATCAGCGCAGAAGATGGGAATAATATTGCCGATGCAATTTCTGAAGCGATTGAAAAGCAATTGAATAACCTTGGCTTGGAAAAACGGATAGTATGCGTTCGGGCAGATCAGTCGGTTCCCTATGCCTTCGCTCAACGTGCTTTGGAGGGCATAGCAAAATCCAGTGCAACCGATGTTCAGTTGGCTGTTGTAAGGAATGAGCGGGCCGGAACAAATTAGATCTCCGGGAAATCCGCTTCTAAGCAGATTCTTTTTTGGCGGGTCTGTCTGAAGCAAAAAGATCGCACTTGCCATCTACCACTTCCTGCGTAACAACATATGTGGCTGGTTTTGCCTCTTCCGGAAGCCTATACATCAAATCTATCATCATCTCTTCTGTAATTGCTCGAAGTGCACGGGCACCTGTATCGCGGGCAAGCGCCTTTTTCGCCAAAGCTTTTAACGCGCCTTCGGTAAATTCAAGTTCAGCATCTTCCATCTCGAAGAATTTTTTATACTGCTTGATGAGAGCATTTCTAGGTTTTGTGAGAATATCAACCAAAGCATCCTTGTCAAGTGCCGACAAGGTAGTGACAAGAGGCAAACGCCCTACCATCTCTGGAATCATGCCGTACTCTATGATGTCTTCCGGTATCACCTGGCTTAAGATATTGCTGTATTCAGCTTTTGAATCATCGCCGCCATGCTGTTCAGCAGTGAATCCTATCATTTTTTTGCCAAGCCGTTTTTTTATGATATTTTCCAGACCAACAAACGTCCCGCCGCAGATGAAAAGTATCTGCGAGGTATCTATCTGGATATACGACTGCTCCGGATGCTTGCGTCCACCTTGAGGCGGAATGTTTGCGGTCGTACCCTCCAGCATTTTCAAAAGTGCCTGCTGAACGCCTTCGCCCGACACGTCACGAGTGATAGAAATATTCTGATTGGTCTTTCCGGTTTTATCTATCTCATCGATATAGACGATTCCCCTCTGGGCAGCTTCAATATCGTAGTCAGCCGCCTGGAGAAGCCTAAGCAGAAAGTTTTCAACGTCTTCACCAACATAGCCTGCCTCGGTAACAGTCGTAGCATCGCAAATGGCAAATGGAACGTGAAGTTCCTGAGCAAGCGTCTTGGCAAGAAGCGTTTTCCCTGAACCCGTCGGACCAACAAGCAAAACGTTCGATTTGTCTATCTCAACATCATTGTCTTCATTATCGGTGTGCAAAAGACGCTTGTAGTGATTATGCACGGCGACAGAAAGATATTTTTTTGCGTGGTCCTGCCCGATAACATACTCATCGAGATATTCTTTTATCTCTCTTGGAGTAGGGATATCTTTCAGCGACAATGAAGACCCACGCTGGCGTTTGCGTTCCTGGCTCACTATGTTGTAGCATAGGTCAATACACTCCGGGCAGATAAATATGCCGCCAGGCCCTTCCACAAACGCATCAACCTGTTTTTTCGAACGCCCGCAAAAACTGCAGACCTCTTTTTTACCGCTCGAACCAATATCAGATTCTTTTGACATTTTCCGCTCCAAAAATAGCAAGGGGTTCCTTTTCCACCCATTGCTATTCTACTAAAAAACTATGATTTAGCAAGCAAATTACTTCACACAGAGTGTTTACACCTCCTTTTATTTCATTCATGCAGACTGAGCGGGTTGATTTTGTTCGATGTTACCGGCTTTAGCGAATCTTCAAATTATCCTTTAGTAACCCCAGCTTCTGGCCCCAAAATTGCGGAATATTCTCGTAGCTGTTTTCGATTACCTCTATCGCATGGACAACGTCTTGGCTATGGGTGTTTTTAACCCTGCTCCAGCAATCCAACTCATAAAATTTCGCCCGCCACCATTTCCACTCAGGCCCTGCCTCGGAATTATTCAGAGATTTTCTAATACCTGCCAGTTTCGCCCATTCGCCGGCAGCGGCAGTGAACCTACCCTCTACCGCATGCAGTCTTGCAAAACATCGCAACAGGTCCGTATCATCGGCGCCGAATTCATCCCGCACGCCGGACAGCAACTCCTTAGCTATGGAAAGATTTTGACGGTCTTTCGCTGAGGCCAGGATAGCAAACTCGGCATACATAAGACCTATCTTTGCCCTGCTCTTAGAATCGGCACAATTAAAGCAAACCCGCCCAAGCGAAAACCCGTTTTTAACTAACTGGTCAAAATTAGCCTCGTTTGAATAAGTATCAATCTTTTCAATAAGCTGATTTAACAAAGACTCGACATATTGGATATTTCGGCAGGAATTCGGCTCTATTGCCAAGACAAGAACATTGACGGCTTCATCGGCCCTGCCGAGTTGGCAAAGAGCACGCGATTTCAAAATCAGCCCGTAACGAACGGGCAAATCATCACTCCGCACGAGAATCCCATAAGCCTTCTCCGTTGACTCCGGCTCATTTTCTGCGAGTAAAAGGTCGCAATAAAGCACAGTCGCATCAACGTGAATTCGGTGTTCTGAAGGCGACTTTGCCGTATCTGAAATCAAATCGCGCAATTGGATTAAAAGCTCCGCACGCTCAGAAGGACTAACCCCGTCTGCGTTTTCCAATTTATAAATGACAAGGTCATATCTTGCCGCATTTCGGAATTCTCCTTTGGGACGTGAAGCTATTTTTTGCAAAAACTCCCAAGCCTGCTGGTCTTCGCCGAGTTTTTTCAACAAATGCGTATACGAGTATTCAAGTTGAGGAGCGGCTTGCTGTCCTGCAAGACGAAAATAATTTTCGATAGCCTCAGCCGCCAATGCAAAGTTGTCCTTTTCCAGATAGATTTTGTAAGCAAGCTCAGCGGCACGGCGGGCAATCTGCTCTGAACTCAGGTCGAGATAATCATCCGGATCAAGGCCTTGAAGTCGCCCTGCTTTTATCAGCAAACTGACCGCCTTTTCCGGGTCAGACTCTTCAACGGCAATGGCAGCAAAGTAAAGAACTGAAGGAGACTGAAAGTCAGGCAAAGAAGATAATTTTTTCAGCAGAATTTCATAATTCTCAGGCTTTAACTGAGAAGCGGTTTGGGCAACGAGCCGGGCTTCAAACGCAGAAAGATTACTAAGGTCATTCTCATTCAGCCTGGTAATTAAATCTTCCAGCAAGAGCTTTCCGACGAGTGGTTTGGCCTGAGGCCATCTTTTGATAGCATCCTCCAGTATGTCCGGTCGGTTCAGTCGGAGATTGACAAAAGCGACAACCAAACCAAGTTCCATATCATCTTTATATGAACTCGAGGACAATCTGCTGTTAAGACTTTGCAGCATATCAAGGTCGGGAGCGGATGAAAGTTTTAACCTTTCGATTAAAGCCTTAAGATAAATATCATCAGTAACGTAGGCCAGATTCAAAAGATTATCAAGTATTTGCGCTGCAGAAAAAGCGTAAGAAGAATGCCCGCTCCTGGCAAGCATAAGGACTCGCGCCTGCAGTAATCTGGCTGCAGGAATATCATAATCCTGGTTGAATGAATTTAAGGTATTAAGGAGCAATTCGCTTTCCTGCTGCTGACCGGAGGCAAGGGCAACGAAATAATCAACGCTGGATTTAAGATAGATGCTATTAATACAATCGGCAGAAATCTTCCGCCACAAGCCGGTAGAACCAAAAATCAATTCCCAGTCGTCGCCGCCGTAATTTTCAATCTGTTTTTTTATCTGCTGCTGAGAGCTTAAAACCTCCTGCAATTTTGAACTCGCCTGTTTTGAAAGCCGGTGCAAATTCTCACTGTCTGCATCGTTAGAAAATCCATCGTAGTATTCGTGGGTAAGGCGAATTTCCACGGTTTCCTGAAGAAAATCGTCAGCGATTTGAGAGGCCTTTTGGGAAAGGATGATTATATTTTCGGCAGTTGGGATAGCAGAAACACCAGGTGCAAACGTAACAAAAAACAAGACCGTTACAAGCCCAATAGTGAAACCGCTAAAGATGTTGGCTTTAATCATACGCATCGCATCAATCGGTCATATGGAAGGTAACATCAGTAATTCCCATACCAAAAAGAATATTATAAACCCTGACAAGGTGTTCCCATTGCAGATCTGCCCCTGCAACAATTTCTACAGGATCAATTGGTGCAATAATTTCATCAATATCTGGGGTTGTTCCAGGCCAAACAAAGCTAAAAGCCAGACCGCTCACTGTCATGGATGTTTTTCCAGCCACGGTGGTCTTAGTGCATGTGTACTCCCGACTAGTGGGAGAATCTGGGAATGGTGAAAACGTTAGAGTGGTTGGAGTTGTTCCACATTCCATTACAACTTGGGATATTGACAAATCTGTAGAGCCGCACTTTGGTAGACCGGTTACCGAAACTTTTGTGGGTGTATCAACGATGCAAACTTTGGTGGAACCTGGAT
>SDBV01002457.1_pt1 | contig 27700 bp, 29 predicted proteins | sample 2277081 | NCBI WGS metagenome assembly SDBV01 (sample SAMN10402039, study PRJNA504765) | marine sediment metagenome | isolation source: marine sediment core GS10_PC15, 223 cmbsf | place: Arctic Ocean: Southern Knipovich Ridge | collected 2010 | reverse complement strand
GCTTATCAGCTTCAACATTGTTGATGCGGTGATGGGTCTCGTACGGCGTACCGAGCTTATTAAATATCTCTATCACCATCAAGAGGCGCTCTGGAATGAGATTTTCATCCGCTCATTCAGCGAGAAAAAAATGATAACGTCTATTCAAAAAAATATTATCCGCGGCTGGTTTGAGGTGTAATGGACGAAATATGTACGCGCCGCAAAAGTTTTAAGAGTATAATAAGTATATGAATCTGAAATCAGTTATTGAGGATGCGAGAACCAGCGGTATTGCCGTAGGGCACTTTAATATCTCCGATTCTGTCGGATTGCGGGCGGTGTTTGCGGTTGCCCAAAACCTTTCTGCGGAGGCGGGGCAGAAAATCCCGCTTATTATCGGCACGTCAGAGGGCGAGCGCGAATTTATCGGGCCTGCGCAGGCCGTTGCGCTTGTCCGAAGCTTGCGCGAGGAACATAACTATCCGATATTTCTCAATGCCGACCATACGCACTCGCGCGAAGCGGCGATCGCGGCGGCGCGCGCAGGGTATGATGCCGTTCTCTTTGATGGCTCAAAATTGCCGTTTGAAGAGAATGTGCGCCAGACCCGTGAGGTGGTGGAGGAGGTGAAGGCCGTTGACCAGAATATTATCGTTGAGGGCGAGGTCGGCTATATTGGTTCATCGTCAAAAATTCTGAAAGAGATTCCCGCCGATGCCGCGATTTCTGAAAATATGCTCACAACACCGGACGAGGCGCGAAAATTTGTTGAAGAGACTGCCGTTGACCTATTTGCTCCCGCCGTCGGAAATCTTCACGGAATGCTTGCCGGCGCTCCGAATCCATCTTTGAATATTGAGCGAATCTCGGCAATTTTAAAAAGCATTTCCGTCCCGCTTGTCCTCCACGGGGGCTCGGGCCTTCGCGACGAGGAGTTCACGCAGGCGATTGCGGCCGGAGTTAGCGTTGTGCATATCAGTACCGAAATTCGCGCAGCATGGCGAAAGGCGCTTGATGAATCCCTGCGGAACTCTGCCGATGAAATATCGCCGTATCGTGTTTTTGCGCCCGTTACTGCCGCAATGATGCGCGTCGTGGAGAGGCGCCTTCGATTATTTCAAAAATTGTGAGATACTAATAGTTCTATTATCATGGCTTCCCATCTCACCACGCTTCTACTTCAACGCATTACAGGAAGGGCTCTTCTTTTTGCCATTCTTGTTATGGGAGCCATATTTTTCAGTCATCCCGCGTTGGCCGCGACGAATGTTGATGCTGCGGATTTTTATGCGTGGAATACGACAACCGGATGGATAGACCACTATTCTACCAATACGGTTGTCGTTACAACGAGCAAGATTGAGGGATATGCAAGCTCAACTACGGGGGAGGTAAGCTTTGATTGCGCAACAACATCCGGTGGCAATATATGCGCGACAAGCACATACGCGGTCGCAAATGACGGTGTCGGGAACCTGTCGGGATATGCGTGGAATGATTCAATCGGGTGGATAAGCTTCTACTGCGGCGACCCCGGCGTCTGTGCCTCGTCAAATTATCAGGTAACGATTGATGGGTCGCGGTATTTCAACGGATATGCGTGGAATGATATAGCAGGATGGATTAGCTACAATTGCGCCAATGACAGTTCGTGCGGGACATCAGATTATAAGGTGCGAAGCGCGTGGGCGTTTTCGCCCGTTATTGGGGAGCTCATCTCCTCAACGTTTGATACGCAGATCGCAGGCGGTGCGGCCATGAACTCAATTCTTTGGAGGGGGACCCAGCCCTCCAATACGCTTGTGCGGTTCCAGATTGCATCATCAAATTGTTCAAATGGAGCGACAAACGACCCTACATGTAGTACTGGAACATGGAGCTATATCGGGACGGATGGCACGGTCAGCACATATTATAATCCGGGAGCATCCGATACGCCGGTGGAGATTAACCGTTCTCACCATAATAATAAGCGCTACTTCCGCTACAAAGCGTATCTTCAGAGTGATGATGCCCAAACAGTGGCGCCAACAGTAACCGACATTATCATTAATTGGAGCCCATGACCGCCATCTCCTTGCGTTTTTGATGTATTTTAAGGTAGAATGTCTGCTGTTTTAGGTATTATGTATAGTAAAGTAAACGAAAATAACGAGGCGGAAGCTGTGATAGAAAAACGTCTCGCCGAGACGCGCGACTCTGCGGCGGTGTCCCAGATTCGGGAGATGATGCAGGCGGGGCTCGTGTATGGACGGAAAAAGAGCAAGACTCATCCGCGGATGAAGAAATTTATTGCGATGAACCGTAATGGATTTGAGCTTATTGATCTTGAAAAGACTATCGCATTACTTGATACGGCGCTTGCCGCGATGCGCGATATGGTCCAGAAAAACGGGACTATTCTTTTCATTGATTCATACCCTACCTCAAAAGATTTAATCAAGAAGCTTGCGGAGGAGTTCGACTTCCCCTACGTGACAAACAGATGGCTTGGCGGAACACTTACGAATTTCAAGACGATTTCAGAGCGTATTGGAATTTTCCGGGGAATGAAAGAAGGGCGCGAAAGTGGGGAATTTAATAAATATACAAAAAAGGAGCGCCTCATGATTGACCGTAAGCTTGAGCGAATGGATATGTTATTTGGCGGAATTGAGGGAATGAAATCGCTTCCCGGCATGCTGTTTGTAGTTAACGGCCGTCTTAACATGACCGCACTCCGCGAGGCGCGCATTTGCAATATCCCCGTTACCGCAATTATAAGCACCGATACGGACCCGGACACGGTAACCTATCCGATTCCCGCGAATGACAGCTCTCGCGACGGCATTCAGTGGGTTTTGGAGCGCGTGCGGCTCTCAATAGAAGAGGGGCGGCAAAAGGGCGCCGCGTCATCTGATACGCCCTCTTCCCCGCAGCCAGGGCTCAAATCCACAGACTCATCAGTGAGCGGGATGTAGTGTATAATTAGAAAAGTATTAATAGGCAATATATACAATGGAGGCGATTCAGCAACTTCGAGATATAACTGGTGCGGGAGTAATGGATTGCAAGCGCGCGCTTGATGAGGCGGGTGGAGATGTTGTTCGGGCGACTGCTATACTGCGGAAGAGTGGCATTTCTAAAGCGGCAAAGCGTGCGGGTCGTGAGACGCGCGCCGGCATCGTAGACTGCTATATTCACAATGACCGTGTTGGCGTTATCATCTCTCTTCACTCGGAGACGGATTTTGTTGCCCGTTCCGAGCCATTTCGCGAACTTGTCCATGAGATAGCAATGCAGATTGCGGCAATGGGAGCGGATGACGCGGATGCGCTTCTTGCGCAGGAATACATAAAAGACCCTTCAATTACCATTCAGGAGCTTATCGGGCGGACTATCGTGCGCGTTGGGGAGAATATCGTCCTCGGAGAGTTTTATCGGATAGAAATATGATATATAACTTCATTCTTCAGATAGTGTTTTTTGTTGGCCTTGGGGTTGTGGTATATATGATTGCGCGCGGTATTCCAGATGCGCCGGAAGAACAACCCCGCGGGAGATTTGGCCGATGGGTATCATCGCTTCCGTTTGACAGGATTGATAGCGCGATAAGCGCATTTATTGAAAAAATACTCCGCAAGACAAAGGTAGCGATTCTTAAGCTGGACAACCTTATTACTGGCTATCTCAATCGTATTCGTGCAAACAATTCGGATAAGGATTGAGTCCTATTGGAAGGTTGAATTTCGCACTGTATCTACTTATACTGTGTTGATGGCTTGCATGGGTGGCAGAGCGGTCAATTGCACCTGACTGTAAATCAGGCGCCATACGGCTACGCAGGTTCGAATCCTGCCCCATGCACAAGCGATGCCACCCTAGCTCAATGGTAGAGCAACGCTTTTGTAAAGCGTAGGTTGTCGGTTCAAATCCGACGGGTGGCTCTGGTACGCCGTTGTAGCTCAGTTGGTAGACCTGCCTGCCGGCAGGCAGGGCAACTAGCCAGAGTAGTTCAGTGGCAGAACGCAACCATGGTAAGGTTGATGTCGGGAGTTCGATTCTCCCCTCTGGCTCATGATTTACAAATACGGTAACATCCGATAAGATACGAGCTCTTGGTATGGCAAAATCAAAGTCAAAGTCAAAGTCAAAATATAGCGAAAATCTCATTCGTATGCGGTGTTCCGTTTGCAAAAGGACGAATTATTATACGCGTATCAATAAGAAAAAAACTGCGGGACTTGGAAAGAAACTTGAGTTGAAAAAGCTTTGCGTAAAATGCAAGGGCCGTACGTTGCATACGCAGACGAAGGTGTAGTATCGCCACGCCTGCCGTTTTCTCATAATTGCATTCAGTGTTTTGCTTTCGTACTATAACGGTACGGGGGTATCGTTCAATCGGTAGGACAGCGGTCTCCAAAACCGCCAATTGAGGTTCGAGTCCTCATGCCCCTGCCACAAATTTTCCCAAGAGCGCAGCGATTGATTGGAAAACTCAGTGCCTATTTATCCTTATAAACAAACACCAAATAGCCATCAATGAGGAGTCCGCTTACTCCAATAGCCAATCGCAACCATACACGCCAGTCTGCATCTCCTGCCTGTAGATAGGTAAGTGAGTCTATGGTGAGAAACGCAAATACGATTATTCCGACTTTATCAAACGACTTATAGAGATTCATTTCTCTTTTGGCTTTTGCGTCGCCTTAATAAACGCAACAAAAAGTGGGTGCGGTGAAAGCGGGCGGGACTTAAACTCCGGATGGAATTGGGTTCCTACAAAGAATGGGTGATCATTAAGTTCAATAATCTCCACAAGGTCCTTGCTTGAATTGATTCCGGCGATTACCATGCCATTCTCTTCCAATATATCTCTATATTCGTTATTGACCTCATAGCGGTGCCGGTGGCGCTCGCTGATGAGCGACTCACGATATGCGCGATACGAATGAGTTTTGCGCTTTAGCTTGCAGGTATATGCGCCAAGGCGCATGGTTCCGCCAATTGTCTTTGTCTTGATCTTCTCAATTTGGTCAGGCATGGTGTGGATTACTGGATGTGGTGTTTCGGGGTCTATCTCTGTCGTGTGCGCTCGTTTTAGGCCGCAGACATTACGAGCGAATTCAACCGCAGCAAGCTGTAGGCCGTAGCAGAGGCCAAGAAACGGGATATTATGCTCACGGATGTACTTTATTGCCTTTATCTTTCCATCAATCCCGCGATTTCCAAATCCGCCCGGCACGATAATGCCGTCGTATTTCGCGAGAAACGACGGGGTTTTCATATGCTCAATTTCCTCCGCGTTAATCCATTCAATGTGCGGTTTTATATCGTTTTGCCACGCGGCGTGCTTGATTGCCTCAATAACAGAAATATACGAGTCGGTGAGAGTAAAGCTCCCTGTCGTAAAATACTTTCCGATAATTCCAATACGAGCGGTCTTTTTTGCGTGAAGTGTTTTGCGGTAGAAATTTTTCCACTGTTGTCCGTTAACTTTTCGTGGGCGCATTCCAAACTGTTGCAGAATCTTGCGAGAGAGCCCTTCGCGTTCAAAATTAATCGGCACCTCATAAATTGATTCAATGTCTGGAGCAGAGATAATTGAGTCGGGGCTAATGTTGCAGAAGGTAGAGAGCTTCTGTTTTCTTAGCTTATCCAACGATGTGTCCGAGCGCGCAAGGATAATATCCGGCTGAATACCGAAAGAGTTCAGAAGACGAACAGCATGCTGCGTTGGCTTTGTTTTCATCTCGCCAATTTTGCGTGGAACTGGAAGGTAGCTTACGAGCATAAAAAGAACGGCGTCCGGCCGTTTGAGCTTGAGCATTCGCCCCGCTTCCAAGAAGATTGTGTTTTGATATTCGCCGACCGTTCCGCCGATTTCAATTAACACAAAATCCGCCTTCGCCTTTTTTCCTGCCCACTCAATGCGCCGAATTACTTCTTCGGGAATATGAGGTACAACCTCAACGCACTTTCCTTCATAATCAAGATTCCGCTCACGGTTGATGACCGCCTGATATACGATCCCCGTTGTCATGTAGTTGTCCCGAAGAATATCTTTATTGAGAAACCGCTCATAATTCCCGATGTCCTGATCGCACTCCATTCCATCGTCGGTAACAAATACCTCTCCGTGCTCAATCGGATTCATTGTGCCGGCATCAAGGTTTATGTATGGGTCTATTTTGACTGCGGTAACGGTAAAGCCAAGGTTGCTTAAGATTCTGCCCGTTGCCGCCATCGCTATTCCCTTCCCGATTCCTGACATTACGCCACCGACGACGAAGATGTATTTTGTTTGCTTTCCTCCGGATGCCATTGATGTATTTGCCGTTCGTGGCGAGAAATATGATAAAATAAACTTATATACTTCTGAAGCAAATCTTTGCTCACTACGAAGTATATATTAGAGAAACAATTTCACCAAATATCGCTTGTTGCTTTACGAATTTTACCCCAAAAATGACCATATATTCATAATACGATCTTTATCCACAATGAATACAAACGAACAATTTGCTGAACGCATTCCCGAACGCGATATTGCACGGCTTGAAGAAGAGGTCTCACGGCATGCGCGTATGCCTGAAAATAAGGAGCGCGAGGGGAGAGATGTAGTGCGTGATGCTATCCAGTCGCTCCATAATGAGCAAGAGTTGCCACAGAATGCCCCAGACGCTGCTCGCTCTGCGGAGCAAGCCGTATTGCCGCCATATGCCGAGTCAGCGCCTGCTGAAGTTAAGCAGGAGATTGAGCGCCTTCTTCAATCTGTGCTGGATGACGGACTTGAGAAGGCGATGCGGCAGGCGCGAAAAGAGAGCCCGTTTATTCTTGATGCCTTTCATGATGCGCTTGTGGATAACTTCTATCCAATACTTCAGCAGCGCGGGCTCGTTTCATGATTATATTTCTTACCATAGCGATTATTGTTGGTCTTGCTGGGGCAGGAGTTCCTCTTGTAATTTATGGATATCGGCGCCTACGTCGGGGAGTACTTTCCCGCAGTCTGCAGATGGAGCTATTAAGTATTCAGATCCCATCACAACACGACTTCGACCATATTGACTTCAAAGAAGAGATTAATAAGTCGGACCAGCTTTTTTCTTCTCTCGCATCTATCGGCGTGCCGTTTGTTTTTGAAGCAGCCGTTCCGTTCGTGGGCGCGGAGATTCATTTTTACGTTGCCGTTCCAAAGCGGTTTGTTCAATCTGTTGTCCAGCAGATACTTGGTATTTGGAACGACGCGCGGGTAGAGGAGGTGAGTGACTATACAATCTTTCACCCCGGCGGTACGGTGGTAGGTGCGTTTGTTCGTCTTGCGCATGATCCTGCAATTCCTGTGCGCACATATGAGGAGGTGGGGAGCGACACCTTTTCTCAACTATTGAGTGGCCTTGCGAAGGTGAATGAGATTGGAGAGGGTGCGGCGATTCAGATTGCCGCCAGGCCGGCGCGGCATAGTGAGGCGAAGCGAATTCGCGAGCTCGCGAAAAAAATTCAGAGAGGGGAGAAGTTGCCGGAGGATGTGGCAAGTCCGTTCATTTCATTTTCCGATGTGCGGGATGCGCTTATGGACGGCTCAAAGGGAGCGCATATAGAGCGCGAAGAGCAGAAAGGAAGGGTTGTTGTTGATGAAGAGCGCGTTGCGGCAATTCAGCAAAAACTTGAACGGCCGCTTTTTGAGGTTACTGTTCGTCTTGTTGCATCTGCTCCATCCCGCCATCAAGCGGACGGGCTTCTCGAAAATCTTTCTGCGGGATTTTCTCAGTTTTCCGCGCCAAATCGCAATGAGTTCACCTTGCGAAAGCCGAGTAACATCAGTTCATTTATCTATAATTTTACATTCCGGCAATTTGAGTCGCGTCATCGCATGGTATTGAATACACGTGAGCTCGCAAGCATTTTTCATCTCCCAACCCCTCTGAATACCACGCCGCGCATTCGGTGGCTGAAGGCAAAAGACGCTCCTCCGCCGGCGACCTTGCCGAATACAGGCGTTATGGTTGGAAATAGCGTATTCCGCGGTGATGTGCGCCCTGTTCGCATTACTGACGAAGACCGCCGCAGGCATATATATATTGTCGGTCAAACCGGCACCGGAAAATCAACGCTCATTGATACGATGCTTGTTGATGATATTCAGCGCGGAAAGGGCGTTTGCATTATTGACCCGCATGGCGACCTTGTTGAATCAATTCTTACCCATATTCCGCCGGAACGTGAGCAGGATGTTATCGTATTCAATCCCGCAGACTACGCACGCCCGCTCGGACTTAATATGATTGAATATGATACGGCGCGGCCGGAAGAGAAGACGTTTATTGTAAATGAGATGCAGGGGATATTTAATAAGTTGTTCTCTGCCGACACGATGGGACCTCTCTTTGAACAGTATATGCGAAACGCCCTACTGCTTCTTATGGAAGACGCAAAGAATGAGCCAGCGACGCTTGTTGAAGTTCCGCGAGTTTTCACCGATCCCGAATTTCGCAAGCGCAAGCTTTCTCGGATTAATAATCCGATTGTAATTGATTTTTGGGAGAAAGAGGCGGAGCGTGCGGGAGGGGAGGCGTCGCTTGCGAACATAACGCCGTACATTACATCAAAATTCAATAACTTTATTGCGAATGATTATATGCGTCCGATTATCGGGCAAACGCACTCCGTGCTTCGGTTCCGGCAGATTATGGATGGGGGAAAGATTCTTCTCGTTAATCTTTCCAAAGGGAAGATTGGAGATATCAATGCCGGTCTTCTTGGCATGATTATTACCGGAAAGATTTTAATGGCCGCGCTTGGACGGGAAAAAGAACAGCGTAATGATTTCAATCTGTATATTGATGAGTTTCAAAATTTCACAACAGACTCTATAGTCAGCATTCTCTCGGAGGCGCGGAAATACGGCCTCAACCTTACGATGGCGCATCAATTCATTGCTCAATTAACCGAGCCGATTCGCGATGCGGTGCTTGGTAATGTCGGCTCAATAATCACCCTTCGCGTTGGCGTTCAGGATGCCGAGTTTCTTGAAAAGGAGTTCTCTCCAGTTTTTTCCGCGAATGATCTGATTAATATTGATAATTTTAATGCGTATGTGAAACTCCTTATCAACGGACAGACATCAAAGCCATTCAATATTCAAACGCTTTCCGCAGATAGCGGCGACCCTGAAATTGCGGGGCGTCTCGCCACCCGTTCGCGGGAATTGTATGGTGTTGACCGCGAAACTGTTGAGAGAGATATATACAATCGGTTGAGGATATAGTGCATTGTACGGCTATTGTTCCATTTTGGTTTCCGTTCCTATCCAAGCCGGTCGTTCTTGATGAATATCCACAGCCCCCTCAGCCATGTGCGTACGGCGCGCGCTGGCGATACGATTGAGAATAAATAGTAAAGCTCAATAAGGCCCTTCAGTATCCATCCCAAAATTCCCGAAAATGTTATTGGGCCAAGTTTTACAACTGCGAATTTTCCTCCAATTGGAATAACAGCGGAATATGCGCGAGGTGGGTAGTATGATGCGGCGCGTTGCGCGGGTCGTATATGTTTTTTTTCTGCAAGAGCTTTTGCAATGTGTGCCGCCGCGACGCGCGCTTGTGAGATAGCGGCGTGCGCAACCGCGGGAACTGCCTCGCCGGTTTTTTTATTGATGCAATGCGCATTGTCTCCTATTACATATATGCGCTCATGCGCGCCGGATTTATCCATGATAAGCCGCATTGTGTGGTCTGCCTGCAGACATACATTCTCCTCTCCTCGTGTTGCGTTTTTCGGTATTGCGGAAGAGTTTGTTTTTGTTTGCAGGCTTTTAAGAAGAGTAGGTAGGGCGGTTCCGCCTGCCCATATGAAAATGGAAAAGGGGAGCCGCTGCCCGCTCAAAAGAGAAATCTCATTCTTTTTTACGGAAACTATCCGTTCTTTTGTGATTATCCCAACCCCGATGCTCCGAAGCCGCCGATGCGCTATTCTCCGTATTTTTTGCGGGAAGGAGTGGAGTATGGCATTTTTGCCCTCAATGAGAATGACTTTTGTCTCCCGCTCCTCCGGGACAGCCTTCTTTATGTCTTTTGAGCGAATCCATGTTTGAATTTCGCCTGCGAGCTCTACGCCCGTTGCGCCACCGCCGCCGATAATGATTGTTGTTTTTTCATTCTCGGTGAGGGATTTTAAGATTGCATTCCGAATACGAATCGCGTCTTCAAATGTTTTGAGCGGAATAGCATTCCTCTGCATACCGGAAATGCCAAAGTAATTTGTCTCTGCGCCGAGAGCGACAATGAGGTAGTCCCATTGTATCTGTTCGTGAGTGGAGAGAGAGACAAGATTCCGCTCCGTATCAATAGATACAACGGTTGCCTGCATGACGGCCACATTATATGGACGCAGCACTTCTGCAAGCGGAAACGTTGCGATGGATTTTAGCTTGGAGTATGTTGCCGTGTCGGCCGTTGTAGTTGCGATTTCGTAGAGGGTCGGCGTGTATGTGTGGTATTCGTTTTTGTCTATGAGTGTTATGCGATATGCGCCCGGGCGTTTTTCAATATGTCGGAGGCGCTTGGCCAGGGATTTTGCTGCTGTTAATCCGCCGAATCCGCCGCCAAGAATGACAATATTTGTTTCACTGGAGCTCCTCCCTACTTCTGCGTTGTTGGCAACATTCATTCTTTCATTTTATCACTCGCTGCGTATAATAAAAATGTGTTGCATATTCCATCTTTTGATTACAAAAAATTAATTCTCTCTCTTGTCGCCGTTATTGCTATTGGATTTGGGTGGTGGACCATATCACCATTCTTTTATGACACTACCGTAAGCGAACCTCTTGCAGACGGCGTGGCATCTCCAGAGCAAATGATTACCTATCAGGCTGGCTCATTTATGGGAGTTGAGGGGCACAGTGCGCAGGGAACGGCAAGCATAATAAATCGTGGAAATGATGTCGTGGTTCGGTTTGATGACGATTTTGAGGTGACGAATGGCCCTGACTTGTATGTCTATTTCGGAAAAGACGGAGAATATGACGCGCAAGCGCGCCTTGCACCTCTGAAGGGGAATGTCGGCTCGCAAAACTACATCATTCCAAATGAGATAGACTACGGGAAGTACAATGAGGTGTGGATATGGTGCCGCGCGTTTCGCACGCCGTTTGCGGTTGCAGAATTGCAATAGTACGATGAGGGCGTATTTCGCCCCCGTAAGCAGAGCTTGCGCAGGCTGCATTCGGACATAATACACGCAAGCGAGTATTCTGATCCTCATTTCGCCCCCGTAGTTTAACGGATAGAACGCAGGTTTCCGAAACCTGTAACAGAGGTTCGATTCCTCTCGGGGGCACCAGAATTTCAATTGAGGGAGGCGCTATCGGTGCTTAAGCCGTTTAGATTTTAGAAACCTCGGAGGTTCTTCTGACCAAGCTACAATCTTGTTAATATGGAGGTTTAGTGTTAGGCTACTATACATGGAGAAAGGGGGTCAAAAACTAGGATTATATCTGCTAATAGCAACAACGACCTTGTTTGTATCTTCTATTGTCTATCCAATAGAAACACATGCCACTAAACTCTTGCCCGGAGATTTTAGTACTTTTGAGTATTCTCAAAAAACAATCCAGCAAGCAGGGGAGAAAATCTTAACCGCAGAAAAGAAATTGCAAGAAGCAAAAGATAAGGGCTTTGGTGATTTAACCGGAGGAGATAGAAGTTTTATAGAAGATTTAATAAAAAAACTGACAGATAGATTAGAGCTTGCCACGAAGGAGTTTGAACAAGCCAAGCAATATCTTGAAGATCAGAATTATTCCAAAGCATCATCTATCGCTACAACAGCAAGAGAAAGAGCAGGTATTGTTATTATCAATGCCAATAAAATACTGGAAGGTCGTACGGCGGATACGTGGAATAGGTTAGGAACGGTATTAACTGAACAGAATATAATTTCAGAAGGTGGCCAAAAGCGAGAGCTAATTATTGCCCCGAAAGAGGGGTATATAAAAGAAGTGTTTATAATCCCTGGCGAAGACATTATTATTAAAGACGCCGAAAAAGAATTTATTGTGCCAAAAGAGGGGTTCAAAACCGTTGTTTCGGTTGAATATGGCGAAGATAAAATCAAAGAAGTGGTTCTTGAGTCTATCGGCGAAAAAACTGTCATAAAGATAATAACTGGTGCAACTCCTGCGGATTGCGATGCATATCAAAGAGAGTGTAAACTTGGTGATGCTCGGTTGTGTACGAAATGGGAGACAAATTGCATAACAACTCCGCCAGCGTCACAATGTGATAGCTATCTAAAAAAGTGCAAACTTGATGATGCAGAGTCTTGCGCTAAATGGGATTCAAGTTGTAAGGCATTGGAGCCTAATAAATGCAGCGATTATTCAAGGGAGTGTAAGCTTGGCGATACTGGAGCGTGTGGCAAGTGGGATCTAAATTGTAAGGAGGTGTCTGTAGATACGAAAGAATCCATTGCAATAAGAGAAAACAAGATATATGTGAACGAAAAAGAGGTGAAGATTATGCCGGATACTGCTTCAGAAATCGCAATCGCAAAACTGGAAACCTTGAATTTTGACATGGAGCTAAAAGATGTTGGAAGGCTTGTATATGACGTTTCAAGCGAAAAATCAGTGAAGGTTCTCGGACTTTTTAGAGCTAAAATGACAATTAAAACTCAAATAGATGCAGAGACAGGAGAGGCCGGGGAAATCAGAAAACCTTGGTGGAGCTTTTTTGCGAGGTAAATGGAATTTATTTTAGGCTCTTTTCACGTATAATAAGCGATAATGATTCGTTATATTGATGAGCTTTCCGATAAAGAGCTTGCGGGCACCGCGCTTGTGCGCATTGACTTAAATACCGCTGACCACTGGCGGCTGGATACAAGCATGCCAACGCTTCGCTTTTTGATGGCGCATGCGGGCAAGGTGGTGATTATGAGCCATCGTGGCCGGCCAATTCTTGATGAGGATAAGGAGGGGTTGTCATTGCGAGCTGATACAGAAGTCCTCTCAAAACGAATTTCACGGAATGTCGTATTTATAAATACGCATAATCTTTCAGAGGCAAAAACCCTTATCGCGGAGGCAGAACCGAAGTCGGTCTTTCTCCTCGAGAATGTTCGCTTTTGGGATGGGGAAGAGAAAAACGATGTAGAATTTGCTCAATCTCTTGCGGCGCTGGGCGATTATTATGTGAACGATGCATTTGCAGTTTCGCATCGCGAGAATGCATCAATTGTCGCAATTACGAAATATATTCCATCATATGGCGGACTGCGCCTGCGTGAGGAGATTATGAATTTATTTTCGGTGATGGGTAGGGTTGAAAAACCATTTGTTGTTGTGCTTGGCGGAGCGAAGCCAGAGACGAAACTTCCCGTATTAAATGCATTCCGTGCGAATACTGATGCAATTCTTGTCGGCGGGCTTGTCGCGAATATTCTTCTTGGAAAAGGGGCGCCGACTCCGCCCGTTATCATGCCAACCGATTTTATTGATAGCGATGGAAGAAGTCTTGATATTGGCGCGCAGACAATTGAAGTATTCGTTCGCCATATTCAGTCGGCGAAGACAATCCTATGGAATGGCCCAATGGGGATGATTGAAGACGAACGATATGCAAAGGGGACCGAGGCGATTGCGCAGGCGATTGCGCAGAATACTTCCGCCTTCACCATTGCAGGCGGCGGAGAGACGGTTATGACGATCCGTAAGCTCGGGCTTGAAGATTCATTCTCGTTTATCTCAACAGGGGGCGGAGCGATGCTCTCATATCTTGCGGGCGATACCTTGCCCGGCATTGCGGCGCTGGAGCAGTAGAAAGAGCTGGGGACATAGCTATTTTGTGCCAGCTGGATATAATAAGTGCTCATTGCAAAAACCTAATGAAGTATTCTGTTTATTTTCATGGTGCGTGTTTTGATGGCATCGCCTCTGCGGCGGTGCTTTCATATATTTTGAAGCAACGGGGAGATACTGTTGTAAAATATCATCCCACCACATATCCGATTGATATTTCGAAGGAATGGAAGGCGATGAAATTTCGCCATCCCGTCGCTATTGTTGATTTTCTTTATCACCCAAAAGCGGACATTTGGTTTGATCATCATCCTACTACGTTTATTGATGATGGGTGGAAAGATGCCTTCACGCCAGATGACTTTCACCAAATTAGCACAAAGAGCCCATCCTGCACTGGCTTTATCGTTAACCATGCACGAAAGCGACTTAACATTCGTCTGCCGTCGCGATTTTCCAGCTTTGCGCAGTGGCTCGATGTATTTGATGCAGCGAAATTCAAGTCGCCAAAGGAGGCGCTCCGGTGGCGCTATCCTGCTGAAAAGATTCGCGCGTCAACCTTAGAGGATGCTTCTGAAGCATTTCAATTGTATCTCATTAAGCAGTTGCGTGACCGCTCACTTGCTGAAGTCGCGCGCCTTCCGCGTGTCAAACGGAACGCGCAGTTGTATAAGGAAAAGATTGAGCAATCTCTTGGCGAGCTAAAAAGGCGAATTGTCGTTGAGGGGAGAGTGGCATTTATTGATGTGTCTGACGGGGAGGTGATCGGTTCGCGCTTTGCTGCATTTTATTTCCATCCTCAACTTCGGTACATTATTCGTCTTGTACGGCACAAAAAATTTGAGTTGAGTGTTGGAGAGAACCCATGGAATCGCCCTAAGAATGGAGTTCATATCGGAAATTTCCTGCGGAAGCGATATGGCGGCGGGGGACACCAATATGTTGGCGGAGCTAGCTTCCCGACAAAAAAAGCGGCGCTGGAGGCGGCAAAAGAGGTTACACGGCATCTTAAGAAGTAAAAATTAGTGGAAAAAGTGATAGAATAAACGTTGTTATTATGGAATCATTGTTTTCAAATAATGAAAAAATTGTTATCTACACCGATGGCGGTTCGCGGGGAAATCCAGGCGAGGCCGCGTTTGGTGTCTTTATTAAGACGAGCACGGGAGAGAAAACATATGCTGAGCGGATAGGCGTTGCGACAAATAATGTTGCGGAATACTCAGGAATTGTATTTGGATTGAAAAAACTAAAGGCGCTTCTTGGGAAGAAGAAGGCGAAAGAGGCGGTGGTTGAGATGAGGATGGACAGTGAGTTGGCGGAGCGCCAACTAAACGGACACTACAAGATAGAAAATGAGAATATTCAAAAGCTATTCATTCAGGTCTGGAATCTGAAGCTGGATTTTAAAAGCGTTTCATTTGTCCATGTTCGGCGCGCGGAGAATAAGGAGGCGGACCGGCTTGTAAATCAAGCTCTGGATGCTGTTGCATAGCCTTGTATTTACGGAGGTTTACTTTTATAGAAATTGGAATACCTTAGAACAAGGAGTACTTTTATTTACTTTTATTTTAGAACTTTCCATCAGAAAACTTGAAAAAGAGGTGGAAAAATGAAAAACCTTATTATATTGCTTACTCTACTCATTCCTCTTCCCGTGTTCGCCCAAAGCACCATACCCATTGAGGAGTTCTTTGCGGATAAGACAATGGTTAGCGCAAGCGTGTGTCATTTCACCCTATATAATCATTTCTCAAATGGATTCTGGGCGCATTGTCAGCTCTATGTTGATGATAAGGGTTCAATAACTTGGCTCTACTACGTCAACGACAACGGTGAGCAAATCCCTGTTGTTGCCAAAGACGCAGACGGAAATAATGTCTGGCTCAATCCCAGGTACCAGAACCGCAGGCGGGCGCGATATGAAAATGCATATATGGGGCAACGCTGGGTTGCCCCTTTTTATTATATAAAAATAGACCGGCATGTTTTTGCTCTGTTGAGCATGCCGGTCAGAAAGGAATATCATCATCAAAAAGCGGAAGCTCATGTGTTCCGCATTCGTCCGGTGATTTTTCCCATATTATCTCTTCGCAAGAAGGAGATACCTGGAAGACAAGAATAGAGGCACTCCTTATTTGTCGGATGATTTGAATACGCACGCTGTCTCGGAAGCGTGAATGTCCATTTACTATGGGCATTAATTGGTGAACTTCCTGTATATTTGCGAGATTTGCCGCCTCAATGAATTGAGAGAGCAATTCTCTGTGTCTTCCCACCTCTCTTTCAAGCATGAGGGCATAGAAATGTGGAGGAAGCTGAAGATACGTTGCCAAAGCACAGAGCTTTTTCTCGCCGTTATGTATATTGCTTCGCAAAAGATCCACTGAGGCGGGTCCGTGCATATAGTTATTCAGGCAGAGGCGCGCAAACTTTATCCGCTGATTAAGCCACCAAATTTGAGAGTGCGCATTTGATGCAAGAATCGTATTAACCATAAGCGAATCATCGGTGGATATTGTGCATCGTACACCACGGTGGAAGTGAATCGTTCTCGTTGAATGACTGACCAGCGCATATTTTGTCCCGAGTCGAGGATATTCTGTTTGAACAGCTATGCTCCAGCGCAATGACTCAGGTTTCCATTGTGCTATTTTCGTCCGCGCATGCTGGAAAAGGAGCTCTTCCAAATATGGCCAGGTGCGCATGAATTGATCATTGTTGAGGTCCGCGAACTTTCTGCGTCCCGTGATTCGTATACGTTCCCGATTTTTTGTTTTCCGATTGGGCGCCTCTGTCTTGCGGTATGGACGTGTACGCCATAGACCGATTTCAAGAAGAATTGTATCGGCAGTGATATTGTTTCCGATATGCGCCCGCCCAATAACTGCGATTACACTAAGAACACCGTACTTATTGTCGGTTATGTGGCATACATCTCCACTCGTGTCGACATAGAGAACAAATCGGGCATTTTGTGAAACATATTCAACATCCCGATTGTTCTTCTCGGCGTCGACAGAATACCCCAATCTTATGGGCTTAATCATGTCGTGTCTCCGAATGTTTTCAAGGATGCTGAATCGCTGATCTTATTATAAGAATGACCTGAATATATGCAAGAAAATTGACTTTTATTGATGTTATTAGTATAAAAATAGAATCGTGAACATTTACAGTTAAATATACATTTGAAAAAAGGATGAGCCATGGTTGCTGTTGCGAGAGTAAGTACGCCGGAGATTTTCGTTGATAAAGAACGAGCGGTAGTAATTTTTGACCGACTGCGTGCGTTGTATTTATCCAAGGAGTATCCATTTAATCAGCCATTAGCTACGTCGCCCACTATTCCTGAAAACCTTCCCCAGTCACTGGAAACCGGAACGCGCGAACATGCGCTATTTCTGTTTATGCTCTGCTACTGGATGCGCGGCGGTATTAAAAGCCATACTGCGACAAAACAGCTTTCCAGATTGTATGAGGCCGATCCGGATATCTTTTTACCCGAATCTGTCCATCGGCTTGCCGAGAATCGCTTGGCCGTCGGTTTTCGCAGTGTTGGTCTTGGGTTCAACGCGGATGAGATTGCGGGAATCTGGCTTGGGAATCTCATAAAGATTGCCAATGAATGGGAGGGCGATCCGCGTACTCTCTTCGCCGGAATTTCAACATACGAGGAGGGGTGCGAACGGATACAGAACAAGGGTGGACGCGGCTTCCGCGGCTTCCAAGAGAAAATGGTTAGCATGCTGACCTACTTCTACATGGATGCCGGCATTGTGGATAGATGGCATTTTCCGATACCGGTAGACTTCCATGTTCTACGTATTGTATTTGCGCACGAAATTATCATTGTTGCTCCAGGTGAGGCAAATGGAAACGGCTTCTATACCAAGCCGGTTCTCGCCGCCGTACGCAATCTGTGCCACCAGTATTGCGTAGAGCATAGCGTTGATCCAATTGAGCTCTGCGTTGCTGTTTGGCTCTATTCTGGGCTTATGTGCAATCAGCATCCTGGCAACAAGAGCATTGTCGGTGGGCGGCACGGTCGGAAGACGGAGCTTTGGCCAATTGCTCGTTGGACATTGGCACAAACGCGAACATATGAGCGAACATGTGCTGTGTGTCCCATTCGGCAGACATGCCGTTGGTGTGTTCCCTCTGCGGAGTATTATATCCGCGGACAACTCGTGCTTCGCGAAGAGCGCGACGAGCCGTCACAACTACCCCTTTTTCCTTTTTTAGATTGAATCCCCGATGCTTCTCTATGGAGAAGTGTCTGGGATTTTTTGATTTGTTAGTAGATGGCCAACTTCTCTTTTGCATAATACATAAAATAACCACCCTTTTCAGGGTGGTTATTTTATGTTGCGCTGGCAATACGTAAGCCGGATTCTGTTATCGCGCCATATGGCGGGATGACGGCAATTTATCTGGGCCCGCAATTACTTTTGGGCTCAAGCGGCACTCCCGCCTAAACGGGCACGGCCTTGCACCAAGAAGGGTTTACCACATCCAATAGTCTCCCATTGAATGCGTGAGCTTTTACCTCACGATTTCACCCTTACCCTGTACCGTAAAGGTACGGGGCGGTATTTTTTCTGTTGCACTTTCCGTAGGATTACTCCCCGTTGCCGTTAACAACTTCTTCCTGCCTTACGGCAGGCAGGACTTCCCCATATCTAATATGAGAGAAGGGTGTCCGGACTTTCCTCCCTAATATGATATTAGAGTAGCCGTCTCAATTACCAACTGCAGTTATTATGCAATTATTATATAAAAATGTCCAACTCTAAAATAATGCCAATTTTCATTGGACATTTTCATAATACGGCTGGCGCCACGTTACGCACTCTTGTGCTCTTGGTTGTATTTCCTCCATGCCGCTGAAACAGATGGCTCTACCGCATCAAGGTCAGCGAGAATCTTCTCTCTGATTTCCGCGGTTGTTACTTCATCTTTTTCCGCTATAAATTGCATTACTCCCGAGGATACGCTTCCTACAACTTCTTGTGTGCGTTCTGGTGTAAGACCTGCATCCTGCGTGGCGGTCTCAATTGACTTCCGCACTTTTTCTCCGTTTACCGGCTCTTTTGTTCCATCTCTTTTTGTTACTTCACTTGCCATATTGAATAATATACAGATTTAATTACGCTAATCCATCGCATAACGACCTTTTCCTAATTATATCATAAAATTACATTGCCCTTTCTGTTGTAAAAAAATCCCCTCGCCAACCGAAGTCAGAAAGGGGAGTTTGCATTTGTGCGGTTGTGCGTGCATGTCCTTTGCCGATGTGGACTTTGCGCTCCCTCTGAGTGGTAGAATAAAGAAAGCGAAAAGGTCTTCAACCCCCCTCTTGTGCTTCTTGTGCCTCAGTAATTTGAAAGGACTCGTTTCCTCTTTGGTAAATTGATTCGCAACCGCAGCGCAATTGCTCCCCATTCGCCTTGTTATCTTTGAGCACGCCGCCACATTTGAAACAAAACCCTTCAATTTTGCAGAGCGCGAGCACGCAGAATGACTCATTCCCATTTTTTGCGTTCAGCTCTCTTTTGTAAACTGTACCGCACCCATCTCTGCAAGACCACCGGTTTCGTGTTGCTCTGGAGTTATTGAGCTCAAGAAGTTCTTTTCCGCAATTGGGGCAGAATCTCTTTATTTTTTCATTTGTTTCCATAGCCGTCCTCCTTGCGTATGCATATATGCACGCTATGTCCCTTGCCGTGTTTGGCAAGAATTATGTCAATGCGCTTTATGTGAAGAATATTCTCTGAAATGAAACAGAAATCTCATTTCAGGGAACATACTCTACCGTTGCTTACACTATGGAGTAAAATACCACAAAATCTAATTTATTGCAAGTGTGGTTCTATAAAACTCATATCAGCTTTTTATTAAAAACATGCCTTCAGGAGTTGTATGTTTTTCTCATCGGGCCCCATATTGTCAAATCCGGGAACTTCAAGAATCCATGCGGCGCTCCATAGTCGCTTCTCGTGCGCGAGTATCCGAAATCCATCCATTCCAATATGTCCTTGTCCAAGATTTTCATGCCGGTCATGTCGAGAGTTGAATGGCGTTTTTGAGTCATTTATGTGCAGCGCGGCAAGATTTTTGAGGCCGAATCCGTTATCAAGCCGCGTGATAAGGGCGGAAACATCTTTTTCATTGTGGTGCTCAATTACGCCCGCCTCAAACGCGTGTGCGGTGTCCCAGCACACGCGGACGCGCGGGGAATTGATGCGTGAGATAAGCTCACCGATATCTTCCGGGTCCGCTCCGATTTTCTGTCCGCCACCAGCGCTATTTTCAATAACGAGCTGTGTCGTTCCATTCACAGATTCCAAAACTCGCTTCATGGCATCTACTACAATTTTAAACGCGTCTTCTTTCGGCATCTCCTTCCCAGAGCCGATGTGGAAAATAAGGCCGTTAGCACCGATTGCTTCTGCGATTTTAAGATGTTGCGCGAGATTCTTTTCTGATTTGTGCCGCAATTCGCTGTCGGGGCTTGCGAGGTTTACTAAATATGCACCATGGAGGAACACCTCTCCAATACTCTCTTTTTCCCGAAGGAGTTTGAATTCTTGTGCCTCCTCTTCGCTTCGTTCTGATGTTCTCCATTGGCGCGGTGAGGCGCCGAATATTTGAATACACTCCGCACCAATGCGTTTTGCGTTATGAATGCCGTTTGCGAGCCCGCCAGCAACGGATACGTGCGCTCCTATTTTCGGTTTTTGGCTTCTTGTTGGCATATATTGGAAAAAATGAATATGTTTTATCTTCTCACCTTACATTCAAAAACGCCAACGATTTTATTTGTTGGCGTTTTTGAAATAAAGAAGCTGTTATAAGTTCTTCCGTTAGATTAAGCAATCCTAATCTTCATCCTCCTCATCCTCGCTGCCTGCTGAATCTTCGCTATCTCCCTCATCTGAATCTTCCTCGCCTTCTTCTATCTCCTCAATCACATCCTCAATATCTTCAAGGATGTCTTCTGCCTGCTTGGCCAAACGTTTTGCTTCTTGATAATTTTCTATGTTGAATAACGTCTCTGCTTGTGCAATAAGAGCATCAAACGATACGAACGCATCTGCGGGGATATTAACTCCATCCTTCTCCGCATCCTCTACTAACTCTTGTTTTTCTTCCTTTGCTTTCCGAATTATTTTTTCAACATTATACCTCTCTTCAACCTCTTTTTTGATGCGCTCTTCTTCATGTTCTAACGCGTCTTCCTGATCTTCTTTTTCGCGCTTTAAGAGTTTCTTCTGTGTCTTAATTTCGTCTATTTGAACCAATAATGCCTCACTCTGTGCGGTATCGCCTGCTTGTCTCGCCTCTTGAATTTGTGCTTTGAGATTCTTCTCTTCAGCTTTCAACTTCTGCTTTTGCGTCTTGAATGCCAGCTTGAGCTCATCTTTTTTTGAGTCAAACCCATCGCTGATATTCTTCGCAAGCTCGGAAACATCTTTTCCTCGCGCTTTCTGTTTTTCAATAACAGTGGCGGCTCTTGCAATATTCTCCTGAAGGCGCGCTTGCGCAACATCTAATCCTTTTGCGCCAATGCCTTTTGTTTCAAGAATAATCTTAATCTCTGCGATGCGCTCGGCCGCGAACGTAACTTGAAGACGCGCCTTTGCTTCGGGGTTGAACGCAACAAACTCCCTAATTGCCTCTCCTATTCTGTCAAGAAAATAGAATGGGCTGGCGGGCGTGATTCCCGGGCTTGGTAAATTGTTTACTTGTGCGTTCGCTGTGCCAGCGACAAATAATATCGCAAGAAACGGTACTAAAAATAACTTTTTCATAGAAAATTACTGTTAATTAATCTTTGTTTAAGCTAGCCAACGCTAAGCTTCTTGAATGTGCTTCTATTATAGTACAGATACCTACTTAGATAAATGATGCGCTCTGCCCGAGTCTATTGTAATAGAGCTTGAAGAAGTGCCATTCTAACCCAAAGCCCATATTTTGCTTGTTGAAAATAAACTGCTTTCGAGGAGGAATCTACCTCTGTGGCTATCTCATCCACTCGAGGGAGTGGGTGCATAATAATTGAGTGTTTTTTCATTTGATTAACTTCTTGCATTGTAAGTACATATTTCCCCTTAAATTTTTTATACTCCTGAGGAGATTTAAATCTCTCTTTCTGTATCCTGGTTTGATATATGGCATCTACTTGCCCAATAGCTTTGTCCCACGCTTCCACCTCCTCATATTTTGCTCCGTGTCGGTTTAAGTAATCTTTTATGCCACTACCTATTCCTAACTGCTTAGGAGAGATAAAACTTATATACACATCATCATATTTTCCTAGTAGATATGCGAGCGAGTGAATCGTCCTTCCATGCTTTAGGTCACCGACCATAGCTATATGTATTCCATCAATGGCCCCAATCTCTTTTTGAATTGTGTAGAGGTCTAAAAGTGCCTGCGTTGGGTGTTGGCCCTGACCATCTCCCGCGTTAATTATCGGAATGTCTGAGACTGCTATTGCACGGTCTGCTGCGCCTTGCTCTGGGTGCCGAAGCACAATCACATCCGAATAGTAATTCATTATTCGGATGCTATCTTCAAGCGTTTCACCCTTAGCGACAGATGAAAACTCTCTTGCATTCTCGGTAGAGAGCACGCCTCCTCCAAGTCGTAGCATCGCTGACTCAAAAGAAAACCGAGTACGAGTACTTGGTTCATAAAAAAGAGAGGCCATTATTTTGCCTCTTAGTGGATTTGTTTTCAATTTTGAGAATGAGTCAGCAGCACTGAAAAGCGATTTGATAGTTGCTTTGTCAAATTGTTGAGATTCAACTATGTGCTTCATTTTTACATTTTAACACTTTGTGTGATTTTGCAAAATGAAGCTCTCTGGCCTCCATCTTATGGTATCGAGCTCCTCTATATGTATAAAAATATGCGGCTGCTTGGGGGCAGCCGCAGTGTTCGGAGCGGAGAATTATGTGAAGATGAAACCAATCTCGCATGATGTGCCGTTGGCGTCGTAGAAGCCCCGTGTGCCGTCTGCGGCTTCAAGAATCTCGGCTCCGACCGGCAGGATGATCGTCGTGCCTTCTGAAAATTGCGGCGGTTCATTTGACGAGAGGAGAATGCGCTTGATTGGCCGTGATTCCCACGGGTCGTGCTCATCTGCTTCATTCTTGATCATTGCGGAGTGCACATCAACGAAGATGCCTTCGTCGGTCCGATATATCCTTTCAATAATTGCCATGGTACAGAGTCTGTCTCCGCCATAGCAGCTGAACTCAATTCTCGCACCGACGAGGGGAGTGAGCAAGAGTCTTTCCCATAGCTCCTCTTCCTGTTCAGGTGTCAGGATAACCTCTGTGGAGCCGAAACCCAACGGGTCTTCACTCTCTTCCAAGTCTGGCATGAGGTACCTCTATCTTTGAGTTTTTTGTTTATGGTTAGTGCTGAATAATTTATACCAAGATAGGTATATTGCGTCAATGAATGTCGGGTAGTTCAATGGCATGGCACTTTAGCCAGCAATCTTCGCTTTATCTGCGGCGCGCCAGAGATACCACGATGCAATGGAGGCGTATTCGCGCCATGGCTTGGCGAGGCGTTCCATCGTCTTGTGATCCGGAAGATTCTTTAATTTATAAACGATTTGGAATCCTTTCCGTATACCGAGATCGCCGGTTGGCAGGATATCGGGTCGGTTCAATGTGAATATCAGAAACATATGTGCGGTCCAGATGCCAATTCCTTTTACCTGCGTTAGGTGTGTGATGACCTCTTCATTTGTCATGCGATTAAGCGAACGATACTGTATTGTGCCGTCAGAGAATTTCTTTGCGAGGTCTTTTATGTATGTCGTCTTTTGTGCCGATAATCCGACGGAACGTAGCTTGGGTGTTGATATAGTCAATACGTCTTCTGGAGAAGGGAATTTTTTAGTGTCAAAAAGAGCTATGAAGCGCGCAAGGATTGTCGCGGCGGCCTTGCCGGAGAGCTGTTGGTAGACAATGGAACGTACAAGTGCTTGAAATGGATTTTTCCCACGCCTCAAATCCGGTACGTCGTGTTCTTTAATAAGTGCAGTGAGCTTTGGGTCGCGCAGAAAGGAGTCGGGGAGTGAGTAAGCTTTCATGCGAGTTTATCAATATGGTTGTTTGTACCTCCAAAAACTTTATATGTTCCTTCTGTAATTACATTAATTTCGCCAGAAACAACCGAGATTGCGGTTTCATCGTCAATTGCGTATACGGGACAAGCTGCTGTTTTAGCGAATTCTTTTATATCATTTTCCGTAGGTTCTTTGAATAAAGGATTGTTAAGGTGGGGAAATATTGTAAACGGTACATATCCAAGACCGGTTATGTCCGCAAGGCGATAACTTTCCTCTTCTGGAAAGAAGTGGTTAATTGCAAGGTCGGGGCCAGCAATAATACTCCCAGCACTTGAACCTACATAGATACGAGTTTCAAGTAGTTGGGGTAGCTCTTTTTCTAGCCCGGATTTGCGAACCCAATCCAATAAGTAGTATGTATTTCCTCCATTTAGCCATATAACATCCGAATGCTCTAAGATGGGGAGCCACTCACTTTTTTTCATTTTAGCGATATCAACCATCTCAATGCTTCCAACGCCAATTTTCTTTATATTTTGAATGTCTTCGTCTACCCATCCATAATCTTCTTCAATGTATGCTGCTGTTGGGATAAACCCGACAGTAATATCCTTAGCACCTTTTCCGATAAGATTCAGAAATGCATTTGCTATGGAGCTGTTTGTGATTCCGGATGATGTGAGTAATAAATTCATGATATATAAGGCAGTATAAGGGCTTTTTCTGGGGTTAGAATAGAGAGATGACCGACGCGATTTGATTAAGCGACTTGGCTATTCACCGCCTCGCATAAACTCATTAATTCTTGGGTTAATGAACATGTGGTGGTGTTCTAGTGGACTCTTCAGTATCAAGCCCTCAAGGGATCTACAGCGGCTTAGGGCTACGTACGCCTGCCCAGAAGCGAATGTGCCATTTCCAAAATCAATAGTTGCACCATCAAAAGTCTTGCCTTGACCTTTGTGAATGGTTACTGCCCAAGCAAGCCGCATTGGGATTTGGGTAAATGAGCCGATAATTTCAGATTCTATCTTTTTCTTCTGTTCATCATAAACAAACTGAATAGTCTCCCATTTATAAAGACCTATGTCGTCAAAAGTATTATCTTCAAATAGCACCCGTACGCTTGATTCATCCAATCGCACTACCTTGGCGAGGTCCCCATTTATCCAGCGCTTTTGAGGGTCATTATTCAATAACATTATTTGCGCCCCTTCTTTTAATGTAAGCTCTTGCTCTGTAGGAAGATTCTTCTCCTTAATTTCTCCGTTGATGATGCCGTGATATGTTTTTGAGTTTTTTAGTAATTGCGCGAGCTTTAATGTGTTTATATTATTTGCCATCGCATTGGTTGTTACGAGAGAAATTCGGAAATCATTTGAAGTTTTTGCCTCCGCCTTCTCGAAAAAGCGTTTATTGATTTTCGCGATATGGTCACTTGTTGTTTCACAGAGGCGTACAGCATCTAGGATTTCTATAAAGGCCTTGTCAGACTGTCTGTATACGTGTGTTAGCTCGATTTTTTCGAATTGAGAATCATCGTAACTTTTCGAATCAAAAAAGAATTGACTCAGATAATGCTTTTTAAAAATTTCTTGTTCGCTCTTCATAACTATTGGTGGCAATTGATAGAGGTCGCCAATTAAAATAATTTGAACACCGCCGAATGCCTTAGTGGGGGATGGGCCGTTGAGGCGCAGAAACTTTTCAATGCAATCAAAAAAATCGGCCCTAATCATTGACGCTTCATCAATCACGATTGCATCCAGATTTCGGTATAGCTCGGCTCTCTCACCATATAGTTTACGCACTCTATCTTCTGTTATGTTCGGCCCAAATTTGAAAAATGAATGCGTAGTCTGTCCTTGGATATTCACTGCGGCAACTCCCGTGTACGCCAAAACTGCTATATTTTTCTTTGTCGTAGCGTGGAAGAACTTTAAGAGCGTTGATTTCCCAGTACCCGCTCGGCCAGTTAAAAATATATTATTCTTAGTGTTCTCAAATAAATCTAATACGCGCTTTGATTCTTCGGAGAACGTTACATCTGGTTTCTCAACGGCTAAATACTTCCGACTTTCTCGCCGTTTCCCAAATCCTTTTTTCGCGAGCATCTCTCGTAGCGTGCGGGATGTTTGTTTACCTCCTGCTTTGTTGGTCATTTTTTTGAAGTATAGCAGATTAGAACTTAGAGAATCGAAATATCTCAATTGGGGATGTCTTCGATATTTTGTTCAAGCCACCTCTTGATCTCGGAAAGAAATTCTTCGCGATTTTCTGATCCTTTTGATTCAGCAATTCTCTTTGCTAAGCTTACCAAATAATCTTCGGCAGCTTGGTCGGGTTTCACGAGCCAGAAATTATTGATAAACAGAAAAACAAGCAAGGTGGCCGTCGCCGTCCTTTTATTGCCATTTTTGAAAGGATGATTTTTGATAATGCCATAATAAAGAACCGTTGCTTTTTCTGTAAATATGGGATAATAATTCTGCCGTGGATTATTAAGCGCCGAGTCCAAAAGCGCTTGTTCGTGATCATCAAACCCTGTCATTGGCTCAATGCTTGAATCGAAAAGAGCCACCGCGATTGGGTGGCACATTTTCTTCATGAGAGCGATATCAATATAATTGATTACGTCAGGTTCTGTCATGTTCTGCGAGGCGCTCAAAAACTCTACGATATTCCTTCGCGGCCTTTTTGGCCCCCGCTACAACTTTCTTTTCTAATTCTTCCTTCTTAAGCGGAGCCGCTTTCCTTTTTTTGTGATTTTCAGTTTTTAAAAAGTTTAATAGTTTTTTCATTGTTTTTTAGAAAGCTTATCTTATATATATTAAAGCCAGCATACCATAATACTCAATAGCAATATAGCCCTTGATTATTTATAATATAAAAAATGGAAGAAAATATACCTAACAATCAGACGCGAGAGATTGGGAAGCTACTATCAATGTTGGTTGCCATCATTGTTATGGGCACGATTGCCGGTGTGATGATCTTTTCAAATAATAGGCAAAAAGAACCAGTAGTTGAAACGAGCCCAGAGATAGTTGAGTCGTATGCCTTGCAAGAGCAAGTAGAAGGCGAACAATCAGCTACTTTACCGCAAATAACAGAGCCAATCGTTGCTGAAGAGCAGGTAGAAGATGAGCAGCCCATTGCCGCGCCGTCCGCTCCGGCACCGCCGGAAATTGCAACCGGGATTGAAGAGTCGCCACCCCAAGAACCCCCAAAAATATCCGAACCCGATCCTCGTGCAATTGATCTTCGGTCTGTGGTCGGGGTTCAGTGCAATTTTGAGAATGCGCAGAAAGAAAAAGTTGCCTATAGGGGGTCCGGCGTATTTGTTCATCCCGATGGCTATATCCTCACTAACAGACATGTCGTTGATTTAGCGTGGGCCGTATGGGCATATGACGATTCCAGCGTTGATTTAAGTTATGATACGCTCGTTGATTGCGAAGTCCGGTTTTTACAAGACGGGCTGACAATTGATCCAGCTGACCAAGCGCCCTATCCATTCTTTGACCTCAATAAGATATCCGGTATTCAGTATGATTTTAAGGCGCGATTAGCTTATCTGCCCGATACTGGAGATTTATCAGAGCAAGAGAATATGCAGCTTGATTATGCGTTTCAATTTCCTTTGGCCGGCATAAAACAGGTATCCGGTTCGCACAGGTTAACATTTAACTTTCGTTTTGGGTATGGTATTAGAAGCGAGTATGTAAATGATAATCTTGAAGAAGCATTTATAAAGATTCAACGAGAACACCAGGAACTGCGTCAGGAATATTCTGAAATGAAACTAAATAAGAATAAATTAGAAGAGAAGTATCTTG
>SDBV01002456.1_pt1 | contig 27701 bp, 20 predicted proteins | sample 2277081 | NCBI WGS metagenome assembly SDBV01 (sample SAMN10402039, study PRJNA504765) | marine sediment metagenome | isolation source: marine sediment core GS10_PC15, 223 cmbsf | place: Arctic Ocean: Southern Knipovich Ridge | collected 2010 | reverse complement strand
ACCTGACACCCCGGTTCGCTGCCCGCGGCGTAACCTCGATGCGGCGCGAAGAAGGCCATGGGGTCGTAACCCCAGTAGTTCGGCCGCTCCTTCTTCTGGCCCAGGCAGTCGTAGATCGGGAACTCGTTGACCGGCATCAACTCGACCGCCGTTACACCGAGCGATTTCAAATAGGGGATCTTCTCGATCACGCCAAGGTACGTACCCGGGTGCTCGACCCCGCTGGAACGCGCCCGGGTAAACCCGCGAACGTGCATCTCATAGATCACCGTCTCGGCCAAGGGAATACGGAGGTGCCGATCGCCTTGCCAGTCGAACTCGTCGTCGACGACCACGCACTTAGGCGGGCGAACGATGCCGTCCTCGGCCGAGAGAAAATGACCGGCCAGCGCCTTGGCATACGGATCGATCAGCCGCGCCTGAGGGTCGAAACGATGGCCCCGCTCCGGCTCGTGCGGCCCGTCGGCCTGGTAGTGATAGAGCTGACCGGGTCCGGCCCCCGGGACGAAGACGCTCCAGATATCGCCCCAGCGATTCAGATCGGGATCGAAATCCACGATGTCGGTCGGTTCGCGCTGGTTTACCCGGTCGTACAACAACACACGCATCGCGTGGGCCGTCCGACTGAAGACGACAAACTGCACGCCCCCGTCATGGACAATCGCCCCGTAGGGTAACGGGTGGGCAAACCTCATCGCGACGGGTCGTTGGGCCATGGCCGGTATCTCGCTGGGACGCGACGGGCAAGGGTCGATCGGACAAGCATACCATTGATTCACATCCTGAGACATGCCGGGACTGCTCGGGGAAAATGACTTATGAACGTAGGAAACGCAGAGGAGCTGCGGCGTTGGTCTGTAGACCGACGTTTCCTTAATACTTCGGCCGTCTAGCCAAGATAATGGAGAAGGAACGGCCCATGAGCAGGCTGGTGGCTTTTGGTAAGCTCGGCAAAGAGGGTGGTTTGCGGGTTATGTACGCAAGAGGACGCCGGTCAGTCTTGGAGATCGAAAATGTCCGGGTCGGTCTCCTCGGGGGCTGGTTCTGCCTTCGGTTCGGCCGACGGCGGGGTTTCGGCGACGCCGACAGTCGTGTCCGGTGGTGGGTCGCCGGACTGTGGGACCAGCGGCCGTTTCAGAAAGGCCGTCCAGACAAACGCCTCACCCAGCCCCGACTTGGCCGCTTTGCTATACGAGACGGACACCAAGTCCCAGCCGAGTTTCCCATGCTCATTCAGGTCGTTGACCAGGAATTCCTCGGTCTTACGAGTCAGCTCCTTATACTCCCACCTCTGCTGAGCCTGGATAACAGCAGTCTTCGTCATCGTCGTCTCCCCCGTCTGGAGTACTGCGAAACGCACACGGCCAGCGAACGAGCACGAGTCTATCCCGTTATCAGAGCCAAGGCAAGACAAAGAAAGAGGGCTTACCACAGAGTTCACAGAGAGCACAGAGAACGATGTAGGGAGGTTGAAAGATCGGTTTGTAGGTCAGGGCTCGCCCTGACAAAACCTTCAAAAGCTTGATTCTCTGTGGGCTCTGTGAACTCTGTGGTAGATCAATCCCCAGCGGCGCGGAGTCTCTTCCCAGCGCCTCCGCGCGCGATCCTTACCGGGTTTGTGGAGTCGTGACCAAGCCGCCGTACCGGCGGCTGCTAAACGGGGAGGCGCAAGAAAAGTGGCCGCACCAAACTCGATCAAAAGCGGTGCGGCCGGCATGTCTCGCCCCCGAGCGCTCGTTGGCTTAAAAGTTGTTCTCGGAGGGGAACTGAGACAGCTATCAGTATTCTACCCATGAACTGCCAATACTTCCAGAAAAAACCGAAATAACTTCTTTCGGCCCGATAAGGGTGCAAATCGCGTTTTGTAGTTTTGCAGGCGTTGGGCAGTAATAGTGTAGTGACGGTGCCTCCAGAAGGGGGTGAGCGTATTTTCTGCTACAATTGGATGGCGGCCGCCGAAAAGAAGAATAACCCTACCGTACACTCGCGCCCCAATAAGTGCCGAACGTGAAGGAAAAACCATTTCAGTTGGTTCTACTGCCCGGGCTGGGAGCCGATCATCGGCAATTCCAACCGCAGCAAGCCGCCTTTGCAGACTGCCTGGTTCCGCCTTGGATTCCGCCAAAACGAGGCGAGGGTCTGGCCGGCTATGCAATTCGTATGGCCGAGACCATTGAGCCCGGATCTCCGATGATTCTAGGTGGGTCGTCATTCGGCGGCATGGTGGCCTACGAAATGGCCAACCACCTGAAACCCAAGGCGGTCGTCTTGATCGGGAGTTGCCGCTCCAGAGCGGCTATTCGCCCGGTGTTTCGCGCACTGCCGTGGTTGGGCTCCTTGGTTTCTCCGCCGTTGTTGAACTTGGCAAAAATGGTTTCCCCGTTGGTCGGCGGTTGGCTCAGTGGAACGACCGGACGCTACCGACGGTTGTGCGTGACCATGTTCCAACAAGCCGATTCCGCGTTTATGAGTTGGGCCGTGCAGGCAATTCTGACTTGGGAACCGTCCTCTATGCCGGATGCGCCTGTCTTCCAGATCCACGGCCGAAATGATCGGGTGATTCCCGCCAGCCGTGTCGAGGCGGACGAACTGGTGCCCGGAGGAGGCCACCTAATCAATCTGACTCATGCGGGAATCGTCAACACGTTTATCGAGAACGCTGCTGCAGCCGTGCAATCAAGCGATTCGACGCGGAATTGCCCTCCCGGAACAAAACAGTCATAATGCCCAAACTGGCCCCTAGCCCCTAACCCCTAATCCCTCCTTATGATCGTAACCATTGACGGACCGGCCGGTGCCGGGAAGAGTAGCGTGGCTCGGGCGTTGGCCCGACGGCTCGGGTTTCGGTTTCTCGATACGGGGGCCATGTATCGGGCCGTGGCCTTGGCCGGTTTGCGTCAGCGCGTCGATTGGGATCGGCCCGAGCAATTGGCCCGGTTGGTCTCACAGCTCGAGATACAAATGGACGGCGAAAGAATCCTGCTGCAAGGCGAAGATGTGAGCGAGGCGGTCCGCTCGTTGGAGGTGACGGCCGCGACGCGCCACGCCGCCGATAACCCCGACGTGCGTGACCGGTTGGTCGAGTTGCAACGGGCGGTGGCCGAACAGCATGACATCGTCACCGAAGGTCGCGATCAGGGAACGGTCGCGTTTCCCCATGCCCAGTGCAAGATCTACCTCACGGCCAGTCCCAAGTTACGGGCGCAGCGGCGACTTGGGGACTTGCAAGCCCAAGGCGAGTCGGCCACGTTGGAAGAAATCCTGGCGGCCCAAGAGAAACGTGACCGAGAAGACGCCACCCGACCGGTAGGAGCCCTGATCGTGGCGCAGGATGCCATCGAAGTATGCACCGACGGAATGACCCTCGAGCAGGTCGTCGACCATCTGGCAACCCTCGTCCATCACCGATAGAAATGACAAGCCAACAACTAACCACTGTCCACTAACCACTATCCACTGCTCCCCCCCATGCCCCAACGTTCCCTGACCAAGCGTCTCTGGTACCGTCTGCTGCAAAGCGGATGTCAGCTTGTCGGCGTGGTTGCATTTCAGGTTCGATGCACGGGCCGAGAGAATATCCCCACCGAAGGCGGGGTCCTGATCGTGTCGAATCATCAAAGCCATTTCGATCCGCCGCTGATCGGCTCGTGCTCCCCACGGCAGATGAACTACCTGGCTCGGGACACCCTTTTCGGCTTTGCTCCCTTCCGCTGGCTGATCAGGTCGTTGGACGCGATTCCGATCGACCGAGAGGGGCTTGGGCTGGCCGGCATCAAGGAATCGCTGCGGCGATTGAAACGTGGTGAGATGGTGCTCGTCTTTCCCGAGGGCACCAGATCGCCGGACGGCCAGATCGCCACCTTCCGCCCAGGCTTCACGGTATTGGCCGTCCGCTCGAAGGCCGCGATTCTTCCCGTGGCGATCGACGGAGCCCACTTGGCCTGGCCTCGGCACCAGAAACTACCCAGACTAGGCAAAATACGCGTATGCTTTGGAGAGCCTATACTACCAGAGGAGATCGCCGGGTGCGACGAACGCGAGTTGATCGAAGAGGTTCAGCGGCGCGTTCGGGCGTGCCACGCTCGGTTGCAGCGGTGTGAATCCAAATGCTCTTAGGCGATCCTGATGGGCCTCGGGGATTCGGGCAAGCAGTTCGTCCAGGGGGTTCCGGAAAACTTTTTGGAAATTGAGGGTTGCCGCAATTGTGGCCTACCCGTTCGTTTGATATATTGCGGGATTCCTCGATGGCCTTTGGCGAACCCCTTGTGGAGAGGGGTGGGGTGGACGAGGTGAACTTTTGACCGGCTCGGACGACGCACGCGGATTAAGAATATGATCGGGAGCACTTCTCCCGAGTAGTGACGTTAGCAGTGATGTTAGCAGTGACGTTATTCGGCCGGGGGCTTGCAGAAACAAATACATGGTCAATCGTAACCTGATTCGAGGGCTAGATCTTAGCGAAGAAGAGTGGCAGATAGAACTTGACGCGGCCTTGGAGGGGACCGCCGAAGAAGAGATCGACTGGGGTACCCAGAAAGTCGCCATCAACGAAATCGTCGAGGGGCGAATTCTACGCGTTGAGGGCGACTTCGTACTGGTCGACGTCGGATACAAGAGCGAAGGGATGATCTTCGCCAACGAATGGGACGAGCAGGACATCCCTCCCGAGCCCGGCCAGATGGTCAAGGTGCTCATCGAGGACATCGAAGACGTCTATGGACGCGTCGACGAGTCGCGGGGCATGATCAGCCTCAGCAAACGCAAGGCGGAGAAGATCGAGGCTTGGCTGAAGGTGATGGAGACGGTCCGGGAAGAGGACGTCGTCACCGGCATAGCTACGCGAAAGATCAAGGGTGGATTGCTGGTCGACATCGGCGTGAACGTGTTCTTACCCGCCAGTCAGGTCGACATCCGCCGTCCCGCCGATATCGGCGATTTTATCGGCCGAACCATTCAGTGTATCGTGCTGAAGATCGACGAGTCTCGACGGAACATCGTGGTCAGCCGTCGCTCGTTGATCGAGGCCGAGCGGGCCGAGAAGAAGGCCCAGTTGCTCTCCGATTTGGAGATTGGCCAACTTCGCAAGGGCGTCGTGAAAAACATCGCCGAGTTTGGCGCCTTTGTCGACCTGGGCGGCATCGACGGCCTGCTGCACATCACGGATATGAGTTGGGGGCGGATCTCACATCCTTCGGAGATGGTCTCGATCGATCAAGAGATCGAAGTCCAGATTCTGCACATCGATCATGAGAAGGAAAAGATCGCCCTGGGATTGAAGCAGAAGACGCCCAGCCCGTGGGAGCAGGTCGAGGAGAAGTATCCCGTCGGATCGCGGATTACCGGCAGCGTCGTCAATGTGATGAGCTACGGTGCGTTCGTGAAACTCGAAGAGGGGATCGAAGGATTGGTCCACATCAGCGAGATGTCGTGGACCCGCCGAATCAGCCATCCGAGCGAACTGGTGCAGATCGACGACGAAATCGACGTGGTCGTACTGGGAATCAACAAGGAGAAGCAAGAAATCTCCTTGGGAATCAAGCAGACCCAGTCCAACCCCTGGGACAACGCCACCGAACGCTACCCGATCGGCAGCGTGATCAAGGGGACCGTGCGGAACCTGACCAATTACGGGGCGTTTATCGAGATCGAGGAAGGGATCGACGGGCTGTTGCACGTCAGCGACATATCGTGGACCCGAAAGATCAGCCATCCCAACGAAATCGTGGAAAAGAACCAAGAGGTCGAGTGCCGCGTGCTCTCGGTCGATCAGGAACGTCGCCGGATCGCCTTGGGACTGAAGCAATTGAGCGAGGACCCCTGGGAGCGAGACATTCCCGCCAAGTACGAGCCCGGCCAGATCGTCACGGGACCGGTGACGAAGATCACGAATTTTGGCGTGTTCGTCGGCCTGGAGGACGGGCTGGAAGGGTTGTTGCACATTTCCGAATTGGCCGACCACAAGGTCGAGAATCCCGAGGACGTGGTCAAGGTCGGCGAGGAGATCGAAGTGAAGATCTTGCGAGTCGATTCGGACGAGCGCAAGATCGGGCTGTCTCGCAAACGCGTGGAATGGGCCGAAGAAGCGGAAGCCGAGGCAGCCCAGGCCGAAGCGGCCCCCGAGACCGGCGAAGGGGATCTCAAAGGCGGCGTGGGCGATAACTCGGGTCCCTTGATTCAGCCCGCCACCCAAATCGAAGAAGCGCCGGTCGAAGCTATCTTGGTCGAAGAAGAGTCAGCCGAAGAAGCACCGACCGAAGAAGCACCGGCCGAGGCCGTCGCCGAAGAAGAAGCACCTGCCGAAGAATCTTCGGAAGATGAGGTGAAAACGGCCGAATCCGCTCCGGAAGAGGAATCGACAGAACCGGAAGTAGCGACCGACGATCAGCCGACCGAAAACGAAGAGTCGGAACAATCGGAAGACGACGCGAAACAGTAGGGTAAACTCCCACGGGGCGCTACCCGCCTATTTCCTAGACATACCGCACGACCCCGTCGACCGCAACCGACGGGGTCGTTCTTTTCGGTACGGTCAGAAACTCACGTACATTCGCCCCAGTGAGTCCCGTGCGCGCCGAGGTGCATTCGGTCGTAGTTTGCGCCGATAGTGGTCTTTAGCTAACCCGAATATCTTCGATGATGGTATGTACCCCTATGACGACAGAAACTCAACGTAAACCGACTTCTTCCGTACAGTCTCCGTTGGAAACGTACCTTCGCGAGATCAACGAGACCGCGCTGCTTTCGGCCGACGACGAGCACAATCTGGCCGTGGCCATCGGGGAAGGAGACACCCAAGCCCGCGATCGGATGGTTCGGGCGAATCTGCGCCTGGTCGTCAACATCGCCCGGGGATACACCGGCAAAGGTCTCAGCCTGCAAGATCTGATCGAGGAGGGGAACTTGGGCCTGCTGCGGGCCGTGGAAGGGTTCGACCCGGGTATGGGGACCCGATTCTCCACCTATGCCAGCTACTGGATCAAGCAGTCGATCAAGCGAGCGCTGATCAATACGGCCAAGACCATTCGCATTCCCGCCTACATGGTCGAGTTGCTCTCGAAATGGCGTAGGGCAAGTACCCGATTGGCCGAAGAGCTTGGCCGTTCACCCACGCCGGAAGAAGTGGCCCGGGTGTTGGGATTACCCAAGAAAAAGCTCCCGATCATCAAGAAGGCCATTCGAATCTACAACCTCACGCCGCAGACCGATCAGGCCGACGCGGGCTGGTCGCTCGGCGAAATGGTCATGGACGATCGTGTACGCACGCCCGAAGAAGAGTTGGTCGAGCACGACAACCTCAGTCACGTGATGGCCCAACTGGAAACCATGGACCAGCGCGAGGCCACCGTTCTGCGGATGCGATTCGGACTGGAAGATAACGAACCGCGCACGCTCAAGGAAATCGGCGAGACACTAGGACTCACCCGCGAACGCGTACGCCAAATCGAAACCGAGGCCCTCGGCAAGCTGGCCGAAAGCCTCGAAGGGGCCTAGTAGTGTCTTGTTTGTGCCGTCCCTGAGGTGGCAAACGTTTCGGTAGTCGGGGTTTGGCCAGCAGCGCTTCCTATTGCCCGAACAACCTCGTTCCCACGCTCTGCGTGGGAACGGGCTGCATGGCCGCTCTGCGGCCCCGCTCCGTTGCATCAAGTCAAGTTCAGCTTCAGCGACGCGGAGCGTCGTGGCATTACGTTCCCACGCAGAGCGTGGGAACGAGAGGACGTTTCGGTAGTCGGGGTTTGGCCAGCAGCGCTTCCTATTGCCCGAGACGTTGCATCTGCCGTAGCACGTCGGCGATTCCTTCGTGGACGTCGCCTCGCTGACGGACGACGATCGCTCGACCCGGCCGCCAATAGTAGATCGTACCCGCTCCGCCGTTGACGTCCCAACTTCCCGGGACGACCGTCTCTTGGATCAACTCGACCAATTCCTGGCCGTAGTCGTCGGCTTGACCGCCGCGAGCCGCGTTTCCTCGCGCCGGGCCGCCGAAACCTCCAGCTTGTGCCAGCACGCCGTCAATGGGGCCAACCGACTCCGGACGCTGCCAGTCATCTGCCCGCCGGCTGATCTGCCGAGCCAAAACCAGCAATCGGCCGCGGATCTTCAGGCGGAGCCGTTCTCGTTGGGATCGGGCCAACTGCGTATCCTGCTGCAATTGCCCATACAAGGCAAGGAACTCTCGGGCCGCGATGTTCGCCTCATCTGCTTTGGGGTGGGCCCAGCGACGCAACGACTCTCGGGCCGCGCGATGAAGCGCTCGGCCGGTGCGATAGGGTTCGACCGGGGGAATCTGGCCCAACGACGATGCGGCGCCACTTTTCGACAAACCCTCAGCAGGGCCTGTTTCACCTTGAATCGGGGGTGATGTAAGCAGCAACGCGGCAAGAAGAAATGCGTTCATAGCGCAACCCCATAGAGTTAAACCGTCCGACGAGTTCGAAATGGCGTTGCCCGAGTAGGTGTATCGTACCACTCGGCTGCCAATTCGACAAGGGCTTTGCTTCTCGGGCGGAAAGAACTCGAAGTGTAAACAGACCGCTCGCACCACAGATGTAAACCTATGCAACACAATGAGTTACGCTCGGCCAGCAGCCGTCCGCTTTCAGAACGTGTTTCTGCTTGGCTGAAGGCTGACTGCTAGTTGTTTACAGTTTGAGGAAGGAAGCTGTTTGGGTTTTTTCTGGACGAATCTGCAGATCGTAGCTATAATAATGGTAGCTGTCTCACTTCCCCTCCGAGATCAACTTTTAAGCCAACGAGCACTCGGGGGCGAGACATGCCGGCCGCACCGTTTCTAGTAAGTTTTGGTGCGGCCGCTTTCTTGCGCTCGTTGCATCAGGCCATCTTCAGGCTCTTGGCCCAGGGGCTCTCGTATACCTTGGAGGTGAAGTCGGCCAACAGCTTCTGGTCTTCCGGAGTGGCCGTGGTGTCGCCGCTGAAGATCGCGATATCGTCATCGATGTCCCCAGGGTAGGTGATGCCCAGGTTGTAGATGTCGAAGCGTTTCTCTTGGAGCACCCAGCGCAGCGCAGCCCCGGGTAGCTTCTTGATCTCCGCCTCGTCATACCCCGGGACCATCAGGCTGGCGCGGCGGTTGTAAACCCACCCGTTGAACGCTTTCATCAGAACCAGACCCATCTTCTGCTGATGGGCTTCGGCCAGACACTTCTCGCGCCACTGCACGGTGCCGTCGGACAGCATCTGGTGAAATCCTTTGCAGTATCCGTAGGCAAGCATGACTTGGTCGAAGCCACCCGTCTTGATCAACTCGTGCGTCTTCTCAAAGGCGACATGGTTGGTCAGCCCGATGAAGCGGAACAAGCCTTCATCACGTAACTTGACCATTTCAGCGTGAATCTTCATGACGCTTTTGACGTCCAGAGCCTCAATAATGGGGCCATGGATCTGCATCGCGTCCGCGTAACTCGTTTGGAGCGCCTTCAGCGAGGCTTCGACACTCGGCCGTACGTCCTCCGGCCTGAACGCCCAGATCTTGGTGGCCAGATAGACCTGATCCCGAACATCCTTCAGCGCTTCGCCGTAGATTGCTTCGCTCTCATGATACCCTCGGGCCGTGTCGTAGTACCGCACACCCTTGTCGAAGGCATAGCGTACCATGGCGATCCGCTGCTCTAGAGGAAGGACGGGCGCGTTGTACCCGATTCCCCACTGTTTCACCACGCCGCATCCGCCGAAGCCGAAAATGGGCAAGGTGTGCCCGGTCTTACCGAAAGGCTTCTCGGGAATGGTGCCGGTCAGCGGGATCTTCTTGTCCTCAGGGATCTCCGCGTGGGCCACTCCACTTCCCATAACCGCAGCGCCGGCAGCAGCCTGCACGCCCGTCTTGAGGAAATCTCGTCGGTCAACAGTTCTAGCCAGTCGTGTCTTGCGGTGACTCATGACTTCTCCTGTCGTGTCGTGCAATGACTTAGGTGAGAACGTACGGCAGCTCTACCCACCAGACTCGGGTCTCCGCTTAGAACTCGCGATTCCTTTCGATCCCCGGCCTGGGAACCGGATAAGTGCCGTCGGCATTCGGCTGCAGCGGCGCCGGCCCGTCCGAGGTGAGCTTCGCGACGTCCGGGGCAAACTCGTGGTCACTGGCCAGGATCTCGTCGTAGGTGACGGTCCGCCCGGTGTGGGCGGCCATGCGGCCCATCGACGTAACCAGGCTGGCGATCGCACCGCGACGGGCTTCGTTGTAAGGTTTGTCCTGGCGGATAGCGTCGACCAATTCGTCCCATTCCAACTGATACGGATTGGCAACGGCGGGTGAACGCCACAAGAGCGCGTCCTTGCTCTCTTTCTGGCCGGAAAACGTCGAGCACGTGCCGACGACACCACGGTTACTATCGATCTTGCCGAGCCCTTTGCTACCGTGAGCATAGCCGGCAAAACGGCTTTCGCAACCGGCGACGCAACGGCCGAACATGTGCAGTTTCGCGCCATCCGCAAACGTGTACTCTACCGAATAGTTGTCGAAATTCTGATCCACGTTGTTTTGGCGGTAGTGTCGTCCGCCCAACGCGTGCGCCTCGACCGGCCAATCCCCCTTCATCCAACACAACTCGTCGATATTGTGGACGAGGAAATCGCTGTAAGCGCCGCCGCTGGCCCAGAGGAAGCTGTGGAAGCGCTGTATCTGGTAGAGCACCTCGGAGATTCCCGCCGGCTTCACCGGCGAGGCGAAAGAGGCGATTGGCCCGTGCAGGCGGTAGCAGCGCATCGAGATCAAGTCGCCGATCTCGCCGTCCTTGACGCGTTTGACCAGCTCCTGACGCGCCTTGCAATGACGCCACATCAGACCGACGCCTACCTTCTGGCCGGCCGCCTCGGACTTGTCCGCCAGTTCGAGCATGCGACGCGTGCTCGGGCCGTCGACCGTGGTCGGCTTCTCCATGAAGACATTCAGGCCCTTTTCGATAGCGTAGCCGAAATGCACCCAACGAAACGCCGGCGGAGTGGCGAAGATCGCGATGTCACCCGGCTTCAAACAGTCCATCGCCTTCTGGTAGCCGTCAAAGCCAACGAATTTGCGGTCCTCGGGCACGTCCACCTTGTCGGCGTAGGAGCTCTTCAGGTTCGCGTAGTTGGCGCTCAGCCGGTTCGCGAAGACGTCGGCCATGGCCACCAATTTGATGGGCCCGTTGGCAACCGACAAGGCGTTGGCCGCCGCACCCGATCCGCGCCCGCCGCAGCCAATCAACGCCACATTGATCGTGTTATCCTCGGCGGCGTGGACATGCGGCACGGCCGCCGTGGCCAAGGCCGAAGCGGCAGCCAGCCGGCCGGTGCTCTTGAGGAAATGCCGACGCGTCGGCTTTGAATTCGTTGAATTACTCACAGCCTGGATTCTCCCTACTTTGTTTGACTTTCGAACCACACCGGGCCGCCGTACTTGCCGGTGACCACGATGTCCAAATCACCATCGCCGTCGAGATCGACCACGGGGATGTTCATGCCCGCCCCGATCCCTTCACCGAGCGAGATGGTGTGTCGGTTCCACTTGGGATCCGCTCCTCGCTCGAGTTCATACCAATAGACACCCGGCGGCTCCAGGCCGCCCGGGTCGTGGCCGTCATGGGCCTTGTAGCGTTTGCCGGTTACCAGATCCAAGTCGCCGTCGGCGTCTACGTCCGCCAGCGTAATGGCGTGGGCCTGACTCCACGTGTCGTCGATCGTGTGTTGACTCCAGGTCCGCTTGCCGTCTTGCATGCTTTGCTGATACCAGAAGATCCCGTAGCCGTGGGCCAAGCTGGTGATGATGTCGTTGAGCCCATCGGCGTTGACGTCGTAAACGCAGATGTGCGGCGTGTGGTCGGCTTGGCCGTCTTTGCCGCCGACCGCCAACGGGTGCTCCTTCCACTGGCCGGCGCGCGGGTCCTCGGGCGCTTCGAACCAGGCCCCGGGCCGGAGGATGTCGGGCCGCCCGTCGCCGTTGATGTCGCCGGCGCCCACGCCCCAGAGGTGCGTCTTCTTGGAGATCTTGTGGACCACCACACCCTGCGAGCCGTCGGGTAGCTTGCCGATCTCGTACCAAGCCGTGTGTGCAACGGCCGGCAGAATCTCGTTGCGGTGGCCGTCCCCGTCGATGTCCCAAAAGTCGCCGTGCTCGAAGTTGCCGTTGACTTCCACAACATGCGCGGGCCACTCGCCGGCGTCGGTGCCGATGTTCTTAAACCACACGGATCGCATCTCGTGCCACGAGCAGGAAACGACGTCGAGCCGCCCGTCGCCGTCGACGTCCAGCGGCGTGTTCATGAAGTCGTATGTGTAGCCGTTACCCTGGGCATCGACGCTGCCGCCGAGCGTGCGGATCTTGACCGCTTTGAAATCCGGCGCCAGATACAAGAACGGCCCGGCCACGATGTCGAGCTTCCCATCGCCATTGAAATCCCCCACGCCGCAAGCCTCGCTGCGGTAGTTGCCGAGGCGATGCGTCTTGAAAGAAGGCGGTTCGGCCAACAGCAACGAACCGGCAATCAGCACGCAGAGCGACGCGAGAACCGCGCGGCAGAAAATCGGGTTCATGGTTTGTGGTCCAGTGGGGCTAACCGTTGATGGGTCAGGGAACCATTCCGAGACACTTGTACATGGAACGATACGAGTTTCATTATCGCCAAAGATGTTTGTGTCGTCAAGAATATGTGTGTCGGTCCAGCGACTCTATATGACCCCCTTGGGTGGAAAAAAACACCGAGGTTTCCACCCGAAAGGGCTGTAAACATTCGCTGGGCCACCACACCAGGCGACTGAAAAGACTTTCTCAAATCCTAGCACCCGCGTAGTACCGTTTGTTTTTGCCTGGTAGGCCACAAAAAAGGCCCCGCCGTAACTCATTGCTACGGCGGGGCTTACGTGTCGGGGCGAAAGGATTTGAACCTTCGACCTTCTGACCCCCAGTCAGACGCGCTATCCAGGCTGCGCCACGCCCCGAATGATCTTATGTGGTGTGCTAAAAAGGGTTGCGGCTCTTGGTTGCTCCCCGAGTTCGGCCCGTCCGCTACGCGGCCACAACTTTGCTGAGTATCGCAGATCGGGCCTCGAGTTGCAACCGGACCCGACTGCAGTGGGGCTCGTTTTTTGGTCGCCCTGAGGTGACAATGTGGCAAAACAGTGGTTGCTCACCCGGGCGGCAAGGTGCAATGCCTTGCTGTCGACGTTCGCAGAAAGGAGATTCCGTGAGTTTCGTGGATCGTTTGGAGGAGGCAGTCCGTCGGCGTGGAAACCCGGTGTTGGTGGGCTTGGATCCCCGGGCCAAGATGTTGCCCGAGGCGGTTGCGCCGAGCGGCGGGATGGCCGATCTGGCCGGAATTGCCCATGCTTACCGGGATTTCTGTTGCGGGGTGATCGATGTGGTTGCCGGATTGGTGCCGGCGGTGAAGCCTCAGGCTGCTTTTTTCGAGCAGATCGGGCCCGCGGGAATGACCGTTCTGGCCGAAATCATTCAGTATGCCCAGGACAAGGGGCTGTTGGTGATTCTTGACGGGAAGCGGAACGACATCGGCTCGACGGCCACCGCCTACGCCCAAGGCTTGCTCGGCGCCGGGGAAAAGAGCCCTTGGGGGGCCGATGCGCTAACCGTTAGTCCTTATCTGGGCGATGACAGCCTGCGACCGTTTGTCGACGTGGCCACCGAGCGTGAGGCCGGTCTGTTTGTGTTGGTGAAGACCTCGAACCCCGGCGGCGGCATGTTCCAGGATCTGGTGGCCGACGGTCGACCGTTGTATCGGCATGTGGCCGGCTATGTGCAAGGCTTGGCCAAGGAGACCGTGGGAACTTGTGGCTACGGATCGGTCGGCGCGGTCGTCGGAGCGACTTATCCGGAACAACTTGCCGAGTTAAGGGCCGAGATGCCCAACACATGGTTCCTGGTACCCGGTTTCGGCAGTCAAGGCGGCACGGCCGGCGATGTGGCGGCCGCGTTCGACGAGCGGGGCTTGGGGGCGATCGTCAACAACTCGCGTGGAATCATCTTCGCCCATTCCCGCAGCCCCTATGCCGAGCGATTTGGCCAGTCGCGTTGGCAAGAGGCGGTCGAGGCCGCCACCCGGGATATGATCGAGCAACTCTCGTCGGAGACACCGGCCGGAAGGTTGCCTGGCGAGTAATTCGGTTTGGCATAGCGGTTGCCCCGGCGTCTTGGCCGTTTTCTTGCCAAAATCGGCTCTTGGCAAACTTTTCGCGCACATTTCTGGCTGCTGGCGACACTGGTATAGTAGGGACTGACTGATCAGCAACCCGTCAGAATTGACACAAGTGACCTTAAATGTGACAGAACGTCCGGAAACCGAGTTGGTCGAGGCGGCCCGCGGCGGCGACGTGGATAGCTTCGCGGAGCTCTACCGGCGGCACTATGCCGGGATGGTCGGGATTGCCTATTGTGTGCTGTCCGATCGTCATCTGGCCGAGGACGCCGCCCAGGAGACGTTTGCGATCGCCTGCCGCGACTTGGGACGACTGCGTCGTGTGGACAAGTTTACCCCATGGCTGGGTGGCATTTGCCGGAAAGTGGCCAAGGGAATCGCCCGTCGAAAACGGCCCCAATTGGCCCAGGAAGATCTTTCCGAAACGGCCGACACCAGCCCGGGAGAAAACAACGGCGAACTGGTGCGGCTCTGCGTCGGGCAACTGCCGCGCGGCGCCCGGGAAGTGGTCCTCTTGCACTACTTTGCCGGCCTGACGCACCAGCAGATCGCCGCCACGCTGGACGTAACGCCCCAGGCCGTCCACGGCCGCCTCATCCGGGCCCGACGAAAACTAACCGAAAAGCTCAGCCGTCACGGCCTGGGCGGGAGGGACTCATGAATTCTCTACAGAACAAAGACGATTTCGACGAAGCACTGGCCGCGGCCTTTGGTGCCGCGCCGAAGCCCGACTTCGATACCTGGCGCCGACAGCACGCCGATTCGGTCGAAGCACTCACGTCCAGGCAGGCCGCCACGGTCCAAAGAAGACGAGCGATCACATCCCGTATCACGAAACTCGCCACAGCCGTCGCCGTATTGATCGGCCTGGGGATCGCTCTCTCCTACCTTGGGGCAGATCGAGAAGGTGAGAGTGTCTTTGAGGGTAACCCTGTGTTTGCCGACGTTTACCGGCAGATCGAGAAGGCGAAGACGGCCACCTGGACTGAGACTTGGTACTACAAGCACACTAGCGAGGATGGACAAAGAAAATGGATCAGCTCCCAAACATATCAATATGTCTACAAATCGCCCGGACTTGAGCGGTTAGCCGAATACGAAGATGGAAAACTGGATCGTATCGTGATCGAGGACCGCGTTCACGCGAAAAAACTCAGCCTGGACCCCAAGGAAAAACGGGCAACGCTTTACCAATTGGACAGAGGGATGAATAAGTCTGGTCCGTTTGATTGGGTAACGAGGGAGATGAAGGGTGATTTGGAGTGGTTGGGAACGAAGAAGATTGCAGGAAGACGGGCAAATGGGTTTCGGGCTGTGACTGTCAGTTATCTGCCCCGCGGCAAAACGAGGACTTTGACCAGGGATTTCTGGGTGGACGCGGATACGAAACGATTGGTGCTGATCCAGGATCCCGCCACCAATGTATACGACCCAGAAAAAGATCCCGACCGCAAGAACCCCGCTGATGAAAGAACAGTGGGGTCGACTTCCTCGGCCGTGGCGAGGATCTGGCACGACATCATTTTCGACCCGGAACTGGATGACTCGCTCTTCAGCTTCGAGGTGCCAGAAGACTACGACTTGGAGACCGTTGATCTACGAGTGGAAGCGACGGAAAAGGACGTGATCGGGTGGCTTCACGTGATGGCCGAGTACTACGACCGTACCTTCCCAGACGGCGAAACGGCAAGGCTGGCCCCTGATGTCGACGCGGTCAACGCGGTTCTCAAGAAGGGACCAAAGAACCTGACCTGGGCCGAGCAGAAGATCTGGGATGACATCCGAGCGGGCGGGCGGATGCCGAGCATGCTCGTCTCGGATTTCATCGACGACACTGCGGGCGAAAGCTGGATGTACCTCGGCAAAGGCGTCAAGCTGGGCGACAAGGATCGCATCGTCTGCTGGTATCGACCCAAGGGCTCGAAAACCTATCGCGTGGTCTACGGCGATCTGAGTGTGAAAGACGTGGCACCGGCAGACCTGCCGTTGAAGGTGGAGGAGTAATCGCCGGTAGAGCATCTCGTCAGTCAAGGAGCGACTGCACGTCCAACGATGGCGATGCAGGACGGCAATAGCCGGCACGTAACGCGTGGCGGCGACAGCAAGCACGACTGATCCACCTGATTGCAAAGCCACCAGCGGTGTAGGGAGTAGCTATTCTTCGTCGGCCGCGCGGAGCCAGGGGCGGATGGTGGGTTCGTAGCTGTGAATTTCCGCTTCGGTGAAGAAGATCTCGATCTCTCGGACGGCCGCCTCGGGACCGTCGGAGGCGTGTACCAGATTCATCTGTTGGCTGGCGCTGAAATCACCGCGGATCGTGCCGGGCGTGGCGTCTCGACCGTTGGTCGCGCCGGCCAGATCGCGGACCACCCGGATGGCCTCGATGCCCTCGACAATCGCCGCGACGATCGGGCCGCCGGTGATGAATTGCTCGAGGTTAGGGTACCAGCCCTTTTTGACGTGTTCGGCATAATGGCGACCGGCCAACTCGGGAGTGACCCGCATCATCTTCATGGCGATCAGGTTCAGGCCCTTGTCTTCGAACCGCGAGAGCACGCGGCCCATCAGACGACGTTGTACACAGTCGGGCTTCAACAGAACGAGTGTGCGCTGCATGGTGGCAATCTCCAGGCTTAGTGTGAAGGGGTAGATTGTAGGCGATGCCCCCCGATCGTGCAAGCGTAATGCGACGCAAAGACTGCAATCCGGCCGGAAAACTCGACGCATTCTCCCCAGTCGAAGAAAACCAGGGAAAATAGGGGGCCGGAATCGACCGTGCATCTCAACGCCGGATGCCACTGCCAGATGTGCCGATAATTCCTATTGGGGAAGGAAATCACACCGTTGGGCATGGCGTGCGGGGAAGCCGTTCCTTCCTTCTCACCACACTCCACTCCAAACTCGGAATGTTTAGACTCGCATTGGGCTACACGTCTTTGCCCGGCCTTGCGCTGTGCTGCGTGGGATTTGTCCTGGCTTCGGCCGGTTTGCCTGCCTGGTCGCAAGAAGCGATCGGATCGGCCTTTGGTGGGACATCCCCGTGGCAAAGCCGTGCCAGCGCAGACGCCGACCCTCAGCCGGGCACAGCCCTCGGCTATGCATCGAACGGCTTGACGGCCCGTTTCGAGGACTCCGCGTACGCACCGAGGGCGATCACGCGGCAGCACGAGGTTTTGCCAACGGTTGTTATCGAGAATGATCCTTGGTGTTTCCAGTCGCTGCCTGAGGGGTTGATCTATCGATCGTATTGGGCCGGCGTGAAAGAGTCGCGATTTGCCGCCCAGTGGTCGCATGAGGAAGGTGAAGGCTGGATCTGGGACCTCGCGTTTGGTGGTCGCGTGGGTCTGTTTCGTTACGGCAGCACCGATCCGCTTCGAGCGGAGGGCTGGCAACTCGACATGGAAGGGGCGGCGTTGCCTCGACTCGATCTGGAAGAGTCGCTCGACGTGACGGCCGTCGATTTTCGGTTCGGCCTTCCGATTACCTACGGCGTCGGCCGGTATCAGACGAAGTTCGGCTACTATCACCTCAGTTCACACCTGGGTGATGAGTTCATGCTGAAGAACCCCGGCGTACCCAGGATCAACTTCAGCCGCGATGTGATGGTCTGGGGAAACTCGTTCGATCTGAGCGAGCAACTTCGCGTCTATGCCGAAGCGGGCTGGGCCTTTGTCTCCGACGATGGTAGCGAGCCGTGGGAGTTCCAGTTCGGCTTCGATTGGAGCCCCGGCAAACCAACTCGACTATGCCCCGTGCCGTTTTTGGCCGTCAACGGGCATTTGCGCGAGGAGGTCGCCTTCGGCGGGAATTTGAGCCTGCAGGCCGGTTGGCTGTGGCGCGGAATCTCGGGCCATGTGTTTCGCATGGGGATGCTCTACTTCAACGGCAAGAGCGACCAGTTCGAGTTCTTCAACCGCGACGAGCAAAAGCTCGGGCTAGGGATGTGGTACGACTACTAGCCGCTTGCGGCTTTACCGCGTCAACCGAGCCCTACAGCGCAAGGTCGTGACGAGGGAGGCGGGCGTAGCGTGTTGTTACTGAAGCGTTTGCGCGAAACCGTTGTGAGTTGTAAGTTATGAGTTCTTGAATGCTCCCGTGTTGAAAGACCGAAAACTCACAACTTAGAACTCATAACTTACAACTTAGGTGGCACACACTAGCGCGTCAACCGAAAGGGCTGACCCGTCGCCCGGCGCGCAGCACCTTGCTCGGATAGAGAGTTCCTCGCCAGACGATCCCGCCCTGCCGCAATCCCAGCCAGCCCGTGCGAAGCAGCATCGCAACGCTGATCACCACGGCCACGGGAACACATAGCCCCGGTAGAATCGATCGCTTCGTCCAACGCTGCAATACGACAATGCTGAAGACCCCGGCCGCGATCATGACCAGTGCCGGCGGTATCAGGCCGAAGTGGCTGATGGGGATCAGAGCTGAGAAGGGGGCCAACTCCAGTAGCACGATTAAGACGCAGGTGAGAAGCAATCGCCAAACTCGACAGTTGGCCACGGAAGCAAATCCCTTTTCGGCCCCCCGAGCCATCGCCCCCAGCGAACGGTACCAGTGCAACCCGACCATACCCCGAGCGTTGACCAACCCGCATCGGGCGCCCGACCGCTTGAGCATCATTCCGAGCCCCACGTCGTCGCCGACTTCCAGTCGCAGCCACTCGAACCCGGGCGTGTTTTGCAATGCCGAACGTCGCACGAGGTTGAAGGCACCGACGCCGATGAACGCCTTGCTGTGGGGATCGTCAATGGCCCAGCATCGCAAGCCGATGCAAAACGCTCGCAAGAAGGTCGCCACCGTCGCATCGAGAAGGAAACTCGACGGCCAAAGATCCGGCGCGGCCGCCAGGTGATCCAGCGGCCGGTTTTCGCCATGGGCCACCGCGCGGCGCAACGTGCCTTGGGCCAGATGGACGTCGGCATCGGTAAACAGCAGCCAATCGCCGTCGGCCGTGTCGACACCACGTTGCAGCGCATGGACCTTCCCCAACCAGCCATCGGGTAATTCCGTGATGTGGACCGCCTCGACTCGATCGTCCCGCTCGGCCAGCCGATCGATGATCCGACCGGTGTCGTCGTCGCTGCGGTCATCGATCAGGATGACTTGCAGTTGGGGGTAGTCTTGGGCCAGGATCGTCGTCGCGGCCGCTTCGATCTCTTCGGCCTCGTTGCAGGCCGGCACGATCACCGAGAGCTTGGGCCAATCGTCCGGCTCGGGCAGACTCAACTCGGCCAAGACCGGCACGGCACGCACTACGCGGACCGCGCCGACCGCCATCCACAGCCAATAGACGCAGCCGAGAAAGGCCCAGGCGATCAGGATGTTTTCGAGCATGTTCATAGGTCAACCGCGACAATCGTGTGTGCCACTACCGAAGGCAGACAAGACGAAAAGTCGGCCTTTGTGTTTCCTAAACTCAATCCGTGTTCAATCCGTGTTGTATCCGTGGCTAAGCAATCCCGTGAACCGTTACGCTCAGTCGATGGAGATACCCCGGCGGGCGGCGATCGTGCGGTAGACGGCCAGCACGTTTTCCAGCGGCGTGTCGGGTTGGATCTGATGGCTCGGCGCGATGATGAACCCGCCGCCGGCGCCGACTTCGTCCATCAGGTGGTTGACTTCCTGCTCGATTTCCTCGGGGGTGGCCGCTTGGAGCCAACCCTGCACATCGACCGCCCCGTGCAAAGTGAACTGTCCGCGGAACTCTCTCTTCAACTCGTAGGGATCCATTCCGGCCGCCTGGGGCTGGATGGTTTGCAGCGCATCCATCCCGCACTCGATAAAACGTGGAATCAAATCCCGGCTCGACCCGCAACAGTGGTGCGTTACCTTGGCGCCGTAAGCGTGAACCAAATCGCACAGTTCCTTCTTCTTGGGCGCGAAGAGCCGGTCGAACTTCTCCGGCGAGATGAGCAACCCTCGTTGCGTGCCGAAATCGTCGCCGCAGAGCACCAGATCGATCCGGCCGGCGGCCGCGTCCAGGGTCCGTTCGATAGCACGCAGAAAGAATTCCTGCCGCTTCTCGACCACGTACAGATAGACCGGGTCTTCCAGGGCAATGTCCATCAGCACTTGTTCCACGCCGCGTCCGTAAGCTATCGCGTTGATAAAATCCTGCACGTGGAACGCACCGGTTGCCACGGCCGCATCACCCAGCCCGGCGCAGAGCTCGGGCATGGCGTCGTAATCGAACCAGTCGGGGTCGGGCCAGTCGAATTGCTCGGCCTCTTCGACGGTCGTCCACTGGGCATACGGCAGGTTGACGGCCTCGGCGTACTCGCCATATTCGTTGGGCATCTTGATCCGGCGGATCCCCCAGATGTCCATCGTCGACCCGTCGTCGAACGTCGGCAGCGGCGGGCCCGTATAGGGCGGGTTCACGTAGCGGATGTCCGTGCCGAGCCGTTCGGTCAGGGCGCCCAGGCTCGGCATGACGGTCGCGCCGCCGCTGGTCACCGCTTTGGTGTCCTCGGTCGAGAGACCAAAGTGTTTCAACAGTGCCAGGTGGATCTCCGGAGTTGCGAAGTAATCGCAGGGCGTATAATCAGGGTCGCTATGATCCAAAGCGGCCCGAACTCGTTGGCGAGGCGTCATCTAAACCTGCTCCCTCGTTGAAGTGCCGAAACGCTAATTCTAGCGAAACACTCGCCCTTTTCAAGCGACAACAGCACTTCATCCCCGCCTTCTCGCCCATCTTGCTGGTACGACACCCCGCTCTTGTGCCGACTGGCGGGTTGGCTGCCTCTGCGTCTGCCGGCAATTTCCCGGAAGTGCGAAGTTTTCCTCGCTTTGCTGCAACCATTTGCGCCGTAGTGCATTGTATGATAAGGTTGGCGGTTGTACGCCTCGCGACCGAACCGGCCGTTTGCCGAATACTGCCGATGCCAGGGTCAAATATGAAGCACGACTTCGCCCGAGATGACTCGGCTGCCCACCCGCAGAACGTGGATGAGGCGGAACTGGTCGAGCGCGCCAAGACCTCTCCACCGGCCTTCGGTCCGCTTTACGAGCTTTACTATGGCAAGATCCTTTGCTACATCTACCGTCGAACCATGAACGCGGTGCTGGCTGAGGAGCTTACTTCCAATACGTTTTTTAAGGCGTTTCGCGCCCTGCCGCGGTACGACCATCGTGGACATTTCTCCGCCTGGTTGTACCGCATTGCCACCAACGAGATCAAAGCCCATCGGCGAACCGCCTCGAGCCGGCACCAGAGCAACCATCCATGCCCGGAGGATTTGGGCCGCGTCTATTTTGCCTCCCAACAGCCGAGTGAGGACGACGACGTGGAAGAGAAGCTGTGGGCCTTTGCCCAACTTCACGAGGCCGTTTGCCGCCTGCCCGATCGATACCAGGTCGTGATCTCGCTACGGTATTTCGAGGCGATGCCGTATACCGAAATCGCCGAGGTGCTGGGGAAAAAGCTGGGGACCGTCAAGTCCCTGGTGCACCGGGGTCTGCAGCGACTTCGGCGCCAATACCGGCATCAACTACAAGAGGAGGGCTCATCGCCATGAGCGACCAAGGGGAAATCGAACGCCTACTGGCGCAAACGCCCGTGCCATCTCTTCGGGAAGGTCCACATCAACAGCAACTCAAAGCGGAGTTGCTTCAACCCACTAACCCCTCGCACCAGACAGGAGACGAACCGATGAGAACCACCAAGCGTTTCAGGCCCACACGGCTGCTGAAGTTGGCCGCCGGAGTGTTCCTCGCGGCAGTCCTGGTGGCCACCGGCTGGGCGGCCGAGAAGGTCTATCAGAGTGTCGTCAAAAAGTACGTGACCGTGGAACTGGAAAGGATCGAGTACCCTGCGGACAATCACTCTACGAAGACGCTATCGGGCGGTATCGTGCTTTCGGCAGACGTCCTCCCTAGTGCCTCGATCCCTGCCGACGCACCGCCGGGCACCGCCGAGAAGGCCGAAAAGCATCATGAAGAAATCAAGCGACTCATCGCCGAGAAGAAATACAAACTGCTCAAGACCGTCGAGACGCCGTTTGGCCAGAAAGACCATACGTACCGATTCAACTTTGCCGACGGCGGGCACGTCGCGATCACTTTTCTCATTCCGCTGGAAGATGTGGCCTCCTGGGAGGATTACGTGAAAAAGTCGGAGAAGATAGGACGTGTGGTGATATCGAGCCCCACCTTCACTGGCATTAGCACGTCGATCCCTGCGGACTCGCCGCCGGGCACGGCGGAAAAGGTCAAGAGACATCACGAGGAGATGAAGCAACTCATCGCCCAGAAAAAGTACAAACTCATCAAAACATTGGAGAAGCGCGGCCGGAAGTCGTATGTATACCAGTTTACCTTTGCCGACGGCGAGCGCGACACCCAGACGTTCTCCATCCCGCTGGAAGACGTGGCCTCTTGGGAAGATTACTGGAAGATGAAGCATGAGGAGTTGCAGAAGAAGCAAGAGCAGGAAGAGCAACGGCTAAAGAAGATCTACCGGGCCATCGCAGCGGGCAAGTTTCGCATGCTCGATTCAAAGGCGAGTTTGACCCACATTTGCAGAGACGCAGATTCAAATCAAACACTCTGGGTCAGCCGTCTTGTAAAGCCGGACGGGAAAGACGAAGCCCTGATCTACCGAGAGCTAGTGGAAGGGACGCCACATGAGAACCCTTGGGAGAAATGGCAGGACCACCTTCAGGCCATCCGCCAGGGCAAGAGAGTGCTGTTGGATCTGCACGTCGTTAAGAAGTATACTTACGAAGTCACCCTCGATGACGGATCGACCACGATCTACGATCATAGCGGCGGGCAGCCGTTGGAAAAACTTACTGCGGAAGAGCGAGCAAAGTTCCCTGGAACAATGGTCATCGGCGGCGGCGTCTTCTCGACAGGAGGCGGCTTCTGAAGAATCGCACCCCGCCGCAAGAAGTTCCAAGAGAATTGCTGGGATACAAGGAACAACTGCAGGCGGGTTGCCTGCTCTTTTCACGTGGACACACTATAGCCGCCAGGGGTCGCGCATGGCGTAGGTTAGCAGACGGTTGGCTTCGGGGTCGTTCTTGAATCGCTCCTTTTCGGGGTTCCAGAAGAGGCGGCGGCCGAGCTTGATGGCGATCGCGCCGAGTAGGCAGGGTGTGGTCGAGCGCTGGGCGATCTCGATGGGCGTGATTGTCTCGGCCCGGCTGCGGACGCACTCGATGAAGTTGGCTTCGTGGTTGAGACTGCGATAGAGATGCGTTTCGTTGGGGCCGAGTTTGACTTGCAACAACGCGGGGTCCGAGACCTCGATACCGCCGCGGGTGAAAACCCAACCCTCGGTCCCCTCGAACTTCACACCGTGGCGGTTCTTGCTCGTGTCGGTAATCACGAGTTTGACGCCGTTGGCGTACTTCAGTTCGAGTTCGTAACCGAGCACGGTGTCGAAGAGCCCTTCGCTGGGAAACACGCCCGTTCCCTCGACCTCGACGGGACCCGTATATTCCGCGCCCATGCCCCATTGGGCGATGTCGACGTCATGCACGGCGTAGCCGGCGATCCAACCGGCTTTGCTGTAGTCGGAGATGAAGTACCAGCCGGGCAGCGGTACGATGCGCGACGGCGTATAGGGTTTCATCGGCGCCGGCCCGAGCCACAGATCATAGTCGAGCCAATCCGGCACGGGTTGCTCGGGATGCACGCCGGTGGCCTGGCCGGGCGGCGAGCCGATCGTGACTTGTTTTAGTTCGCCGATATACCCGTTGCGCACGAGTTCGCACGCCCTGCGCGTGCCGTCGAGCGATTTCAGTTGCGTGCCGTGTTGGAAGACGGCCCCATAACGCTTCACGGCATCGGCCAAGGCACGACCTTCGGTGACCGTGTTGCTCAGCGGTTTTTCGCAGTACACATCTTTGCCCGAGCGCACTACGGCCAACGAGGCGAGAACGTGCCAGTGATCGGGCGTGCCGACCAGCACGGCGTCGATGTCGTCGCGGTCGACGAGTTGCCGAAAGTCGATATAGGCCGAGTCTTCGCCAATGCCCGCCAACGCCCGACCGGCTTCACGGTTTTGCGCAATAGGATCGGCAACGGCCAATATCTTCACGCCGGGGGCGTTCTTGAAGTTCTGCATTCCGTGACGCGCTTTGCCGCCGCTGCCGATGACTCCCAGCGTGACGGTGTTACTCGGCGCGATGGCGCCGTCGTTGCCCAACACGGACGACGGAATGATCATGGGAACGGCCGCGGCGCCGAGACCCAGAACGGCGGGGCCCAGAACGCCGGCCTTCTTCAGCATCTGGCGGCGCGTCAGCGTGGGGTTCGTTGTCTTAGCCATTATCCTGTTCTCCTGCTTGGTATTCTGCACGATCAGTTCCCGGATGATTCGCCCGGAGGCGTGTAGCCGGCGACGTAGACTTTGAGTTCGACGATGTGCGCGCCCGGGTTCGCGCTGTTCTTGAGGATGTGGGCGCGGACGTAGCGGGCCGTGGTCTTCTCGAACTTGTGATAGAAGCCGCCGGCCGTGCTGGGGCTCGTGTTCTTGGAGCCGTCGATGACGGTGGTCCAAGTTTTGCCGTCGGGCGAGACGTCGAGTTTGTATTGGTAGTAGCGAGCGTCCGCGTAGTACAACACCAGGCGGGCGCTGCCGATCTCGGACGGTTCGCCCAGGTCGACCTCGAGCCACGAGGGCGTGTTGTCACCGGACCAGAATGAACCGAGCGTCATGTTGCCGTCGACCGCTTTGTCGGGCGTCCCAGGGCCCTGGCTTGCCACCGAACCCCTGGCGGCTTTTCCCAGAGCAAGGTTGAATTCGTCCGTTTCGGGCATGGCGTTCAGGTAGGCTTTGATCCTCGCGACGAGCGCCTCGTCATCCACGAGTGCGGCGGCCCTTTCCAGTGCCTTGGACGCCTTCGAGCCGACTAGGCCTTGGACGTTGGCGCTCGGGGGCAGGGCTACCTCGGCCACAGCCCGGGCCGCGTCAGCCGCCAGCGCCGGGTCGTCGAGATATTCGGCGGCCACGCTCAGCGAGGTCATGTTCTTGTGTTGCGCTAGGCCGGCGAGAACGAGCTTTTTCTCTTCCGCACGCTCGGCAGCTTGCATGGCGTTGTGATACATCGCGGCGCTCTGGGCGGGCGACAGCGACGTGTCTCCGGCCAGAACGGTCAACACACTGAGCAACGAGATGCGGGTTTCGGCGTTGGCTTGCGGCAGGGCGGCCAGCACCGGATCGGCCTTGCGTCCACAGGCAGCAACGATAGCCTTTTTCGCTTCCTGGCGCATGTCGGTGGTCGCCAGCGCTTCGATCAGCGCCGGGACGTCGTTTTCGCCGGCCAATACGGCCAAGGCTTTGAACGACTCGATGCGCAGTTCGGCATTTTCGTGGGCGGCCGATTTCAACAGAGCGTTCACAGCGCCGTGGTGTCCGCGGGCGGCGGCCACCCGAGCCAGCACAATGCGATGCCCGGTGGGTGCTGTCTTGAGCCCGTCGACAATAGTTTCATCGACGCCGTCGGCCTGAAGCGCAACGAGGCTGGTCATGGCCGCTTGGCGAGTCGTTGCGTCCTCGGCCAGCAGCGGCACGTGCGAAGCGTTGCCGACCGACCCGAGCGCTTGCAGGGCCGCCAGGCGAAGGTCGGCGTTGTTGCCTTGCAGGCAATCGAGCACGATTTGCAAGGCCTGTTGCTTGTCGGTGCGAGCCAAGCCAATCAGGGCCGCCCTGCGATGGTGCAACGGTTTATCCTCGGCCCAGAGTTGGCCGTAAGTGGCCGCGGCATCTTTATCGGACAGTGTTTCGGCACAGGCCAGTAGCGCCGCATCACGATGTTCGGCGGCGCTTGCGGACACGCGAGATTCGGACAGGGCCTTCGCGGCGTGCGGGCCGCCGATCTTACCCAGGGCCGCCAAGGCGGCTTGGCCGAGGTTCGACTGGCCGTCGCCAATCACCGCGGTCACCGCGGGTACGGAGTCGCGATCGCGTCGCTCGCCCAACGTATTGACCACGCCGACCTTCAGCCCTTCGCTTTCGATTTTGCCAAGCGACTCGCACAAGGCTTTGTCGGCGCTCGGGCCGGGTACGCTGTCCAGCGCGTAGCGGGCCAAATGCGAGAGGCTTTCGTCGCCCAGCAGGGCCGCCAGTGACGGCACCGAATTGTCGGAAGCCACCGTTTGCAATTGCTGACAACCCCAGACCTTCAAGTCCCGCGAGGCCTTGGGCGAATTGAGCAACTGGAGCAACTGCCGCTCGATTTGCAACTTACCGGGCCCTTGAGCCTTGGCGATGGTCTTCTCGATTGCGATCAACGGCCTCCGGCTCTGACCGAACTTGTACCCCAGCACGTGATCGAGCTCAACGATGGCACCCGGCTTCTGTGGCGGGTAATTATACGCACTCCACACATCGGCCAGCGCGTCCTCGGCCGCCTGGCCCGGGCGAATCCACAAACGATAACGCAGCGTCGTGGTCTCACCCTTCTTCAGCGGATACATCGTGCCCGACGACGGAAACGTCGGCTGATACCAGGGCAGGCCGGGGTACTCGACCCAGTCGCCCGGGTACTCTGGATTGGTGCGGTGTTGGACGCAGGCCATGCCGGCCGGGCCTTTGCCGCCAGGGACCGTGTTGACGATGTCACCCCAGCCGCGACGCACGGCAACGTCGGGCGGGTCGGTGTAAAGCGTTGTCTTGGTATCCGTGCCCGCGGCGAAACGCATGTTGAAACCGCCGTAGGCGCTCTGCCCGCGCCGCGCGATCGTGACGCCATCCACCAGACCGGTGAAACGAAACTCGAAGTCCACGAAGCGACTGCGCTCGCTCCCCTTCCAGGCCCGAATCACTACTTCCTCCTTGACGATCTGGTCGCCGCCCAGCCACTTCCAGACCAGCTCCGTCTCGAGCAGAGCGAAGACCGGGCCGTCGATCATCCGCTTCACGGCCACCGGCCGGGCGTGCACGTTCTTCGTCGCGTGCAGATCGTTCAGCTCGCCGTTGTAGCGCACCTCGGGCCAAGCCCAATACAGGCCGCGGTGGTGCGGATGATCCAGGGCGTAGTCTCGGGTGAGAATCTCGCCGTCGGGTCCGTAGAGCGGGTGAACGTAATTGCCTCGGGCCAGGCCGTCGGCGCCATAAACGGCCGGAGGATAATGCCCGGCCTCATGGTTCGCTTTCACCCCGGGCGGCATCGGCACGGTACCGTAATTGTAGCGCAGCACGGGCGCTTCGCCGTCGAAGAGGTCCATGCGCTGGGCGTCCTGATCGTAGCGAACCACCATGCCGCGCTCGGCGCTTGGCGTTGCGGCCGAGAGGCGAAAACTCCGCTCGGCAGCCGCCCCTGCCGGCATGATCCAGCAAACGCGCCCCCGCGCAGAGCCCTGTGCTTCGGGCTCGAATTGAGCGGGGACCACTTCCTGCCCGCCGCCTACGGTCGTCTCGGTCAAGATCAACTGCTTCTGCCCGGCGGCCCGAAGCAGTTCGGGGGAAAGCTCGACCTCGAAGCGAGCGGGCGCCACGATGCGTCCGGCCGCCCCGCCGTGATCGGCCACCGTAAATTCCACCGCCTCCGCGGCCAGTCCTCCGGCGCCGATGCCTACGGCCAGCGTGATCAGGGCGATCTTCCA
>SDBV01002455.1_pt1 | contig 27717 bp, 41 predicted proteins | sample 2277081 | NCBI WGS metagenome assembly SDBV01 (sample SAMN10402039, study PRJNA504765) | marine sediment metagenome | isolation source: marine sediment core GS10_PC15, 223 cmbsf | place: Arctic Ocean: Southern Knipovich Ridge | collected 2010 | reverse complement strand
ATTTTCCTACTTAACCGGAGGAAACGGCGGTGGAGGGCCAACTCGGATAATCTTACGAAGGAAGACCTAGAGTACATTAGACTTGAAAGCCTCAAACCGCCCTGCTCACCTAAGCCAGACTTTTATGATGAGAATTGCGAAGGCGAGTTATGGAAGTTGTGGGCTTCAAACCAGCCGATATTCGATCTTAGAGAGGAGAGATTAGATATCTAAATGAAGTTGTGCGCGCGGGGTGTTTGAAAGTTGCTTATTGAGATGGGTGGCATTAAATTTAAACTTCGTGAAGATGAGGAGCAAGTGGTAGTTGAGGCTTTTATCGAGGACCCCTATAGGGTTGACAGAATTGAGCGCGGGGGGGTAGTGATTGACCTGGGGGCTCACATAGGGACCTTTGCCCTCAGATGTGCGGTTGAGCGGGGCTGTAGGGTTTATGCTTATGAGCCGTGCCCTTCAACCTATGATCTTCTAGTTGAGAATGTGGCGATTAATGGGCTGGAGGGGAAGGTCATTCCCTTTAAGTTAGCCATTGGGGGGGCGATGGGTAAGAGGAGTTTCTATTCTAGGCCGAATCATCCTGTTTCCAGTTCCCTCTATCTGCACCATTATACTAAGGATGTCCCCGGTTATCTTACGAGTGAGGTTCAATGCACCACTCTTAAACAGGTTTTTGACGAGAACGATATTTCAGAGTGTGTGGCGTTGAAAATAGACTGTGAGGAGGCCGAGGCTGAAGTTTTCTCTGAAGAGTCGGAGGAATACTTTAAGCGTACCAGTTATGTCGCTTTAGAGTGGCACTTCTACGATGGCCGCGTATATGCAGAATATTTATCTAATTTAGGGTTTTCAACACTCCTTACAGGATGTGGGGATCCCCCGCCCCCGTATCACATTTCCTTCGCCAGGGGTTATTTGCATGGTTGGAGGGTTAGGGATGTCTGATTTTCTTGATATGATTGACTATGTGAAGATGATGGTTGGAAGTGATATTGTTGAGTCTGTTATTGATTTTGGTTCGGGTATGAAAGGGGCTGTAGGCCAATACTATTGGGAGAACATTAAGAGAATAAAGAGAGGGTATGCCTGTGACATTTGGGCTCTTAAGGAGTTACCGCCTGTGTGGACTCCTCTAAAGATGGATGCCCTTGACATACTGGACGTTCTTGAGCCGGGGAGTGTGGATGTAGTTCAAGCCTTCGGCTTCATGGAGCATTTGACCAAGGACGATGGATATAAATTTCTCAAGATAGCGGAGAAACTGGCTCGGAAATATGTTATTATTTCAGCCGCCAACTGCCTTCATGGCAAGGATAGTGGAAACATTCCGGGCTATGATCCGGATTATAAGGTTAAGATAGACGGTAACGAGCATCATCGGTATAATTCTATCTGGCATTGGAGGGAGTTTGAGGCGTTGGGCTATACTTCGAATATTGATGATGCAATAAAAGGCACCACTTTCAGGCTGGAATCTATCGCTTGGAAGGTTCTTTGAGAGATGGAAGCTTGTTAAGTAGGTTTCTTCAATATGAGGAGAGCCAAATAGTTTTTTCCTTTTTCCATTTCTGTTACGGGGGTGTCGCCTAGTTGGGGGTTCCATCCTTCGTAAATCTCTATGTTGGTTAGGGTGAGTCCTGCTTTCTTGGCTATGTCGTTTATTCGGTAATGGCTGTAGATCCGTCCTTTCTTCGTGGGGAGGAGGTTCTTACCTTCAGGTGAGCGGTATCCCGCTGTTGTGAACCTGTTGTGGATGGGTAAGCATGTGGTGAATATTCCTCCGGGCTTCAGCATCCGACCTACCTTCTCGAAAACCCTGTAGTCGGCGGCTTCGTCGTATGGTTCGTTTGCACCTACGAAATAGATCATGCCTATGTGAGAGATTACCTGGACGGCTAGGCCGCCGTCGAAGATGTTTTCAGGAAGAACGAGATCGAGGAAGTTCCCCCGGGTGTATGTGAAGTTGGGGTGGGTCCAAGTTATATCGTGGAGGTCTACACCGTGAAGTTTGTATCCGTTGTAGACTAGCATTTTAGTTATCTGGCTTGCGTGGTGTCTTGTTGGGGGTCCGATTTCGCCTCTTCCGCAGCCTATCTCGAAGAGGGTTGCGGGGGCCTTGGGGAGATGCTGGATAAAGTATTCGTATTCTCTGGGTCTTCTTGACTGGGGGATGAAGCCGAATGATTTGATTCGTCCTTGTTCATCTTCCCATAGAGGGGTTAAGTCCATTATAGCCCCTCCCAATGGGTGATCGCCTCCGAGAGAACGGTAGTTGTCATTAGGACTTCCTTGGTCTTCGTGTTATACACCTCATATTTTCCTTCCTCACTTTTCCTGAAATGGAGATTATCTTTCTTGGCGAACACATTGAATTTACCTCTCTCGTACCTATAATTATCCGTTGCAATACGCCCTCCTGGTCTTTCTTCCATTTCGGCTGTTTTTGAAGTGGGTGAGGTCGGGTGGTGCTTCCATGTAGACGGATGGTATGCGCCCACCCCTGTTCTGAAGAGGCTCCCGCGATGTGGGAGGTAAGTGTATCCGGCGACTGAGGTGGGTTTCTCGATTCCATTCTTCATGGCTTGAAAGTAGTATTGGTACTCGCATGCGCGGAGAAAGTACTCATCGTATCTCCCAACCACGTCGATGAAGTCTCTGCTCGCGGTGAAGATGCTGATCCTATCGTTGCCATACATTATGTGCGGTTTGCATTGGGGGTTTGGTTCGTTATACACGTCTAACTCAAAATCTACCCCGTTGAACTCGAAGTAATCTGCTACTGACTCCGCATTGAACTTACCTGATTTTAACTGTAGTTTCTTCCAGAACGAGGGGGTCCTGTATAGGTTCGGGTCTCCTACCCCGTACTGTGTGATGTTCGGCTCACATGCGGTCATATGCCAGGGGTCGGTTTTGAGAGGTTCGATCAGGTATTGTAGCCAGTCAATTCCGGGTTTCATGTCCGAGGTGATGAAGGCCATATAGTCCGTCTCTAGGGCGTCCATGGCCCTGTTTGCTCCTACGGCTACAGGATGCCAGGGCTCGCGCACCCATAGAAACTCGGGGGCGAGGCCGTGTTCCTTGAGGAGGTTTACGGCGTCTTCATGCCCTACTTCGGGGGAACCGTTGTCAACGATTACGAGTTTGTGAGGGTAGCGCGTGTTTCTCTTGATGGTCTGGACGCACCTCAGGAGCAGTTCGTTGAGGGCTAGGTTGTTTTCCTTCATTAGGGGATGGATCTCGTCGTCTGAGTAGTGGAGAACGAATACGGTTGTGTCAACCATTTCTAAACTATTCCTTTTTGTTCCTTATTATATTTTATTTGCGTATCATACTGAGGGTCCGAAGGACTATGGGGAAGTCTTCTGGTCGGTATGGCTCTAGGAGGGATAGGGTTTCCTCAGAGAGGTCTTCGACGTTCCATTCGCCAGGGTGGTCGTGAGCGAGGAGGAGGTCTCCCTTCTTCAGGATTTTGGCATAAAGTTCAACTTCACGTAGTTTATCGCCGTTATCGCAGAAGATCATGGCTCTGTAGTGTTGTATAAAGTTGGATACTTTAACGACGATGCTCGGGTCGAAGACATCTCCTTCAAGAAAGTTCACATGGTATTTGGGTGCGATTTTGGCCCATGAGTCGTGGCCGCCGTCCATGAGTTTAACCCTGTCAATGGTTAGAACATTTCCACCTCGACCACAGATGAAGGAGCCGAGGTGGAGGCTTGTACCCCCATGGCCTGTACCTAATTCGACAATCCTGAGGATGTCGGGGTTCTCATCAAGGATTTTCTGTATGGTGTTTAAGCCTTTTTTACTTTGTTCGGCTTGGAATCCTTCGATTCGGGGGGCGGCTATTTTGGGTCCATCTCCTTCGGGGAGAGGTAGTTTTTGATCCAGTCGGATGTTTTCTTGATTCCCTCTTCAAATGGGGTTTTCGGCGTCCATCCGAGAGCCCTGATTTTCTCGGTTGAGGGATGTATGCGGTTCAGGTCGCCTTTTTTACGGGGGACGAATTTCATGCTGTGGTCCTTGAATTGACCAGCTATATACCCCGGGAGTTGAGCTATGGTGTACTGTTTGTCTCCGGCGATGTTGTAGGATTGCCCTGACACGCCCATTTCACTCAGTAGGAGTAGGGCGTCTACACAGTCATCTACATAGGTGAAGGTTCTTGACTGTGCCCCATCTCCCTCTACAGTCATTGGTTTACCCTCTAGGGTTTGTTTGATGAATCTGGGAATTACTCCGATAAACCGTTGCCTGGGGCCGTAGACGCTGAAGAGGCGGGCGATTACCACGTTGAGTCCGTATAGTTTTTGGTAGAGTTTGCAGTATTCCTCGGCGGCCCACTTGCTGACTCCGTAGGGGCTCTCGGGGTTGGGGGGGTGGCCCTCGGGTGTGGGGAAGACGGTAGGGTTCCCGTAGATACTTCCAGTGGAGGTGAATACTACGCGGGCATCTATCTTTCTAGCGTTCTCTAAGACGTTCAAGGTTCCCATGGTGTTCACTCTCAAGTCGTTCCCGGGCTGTCTTATGCTGTAGATCATCTTCCGGCATGCGAGGTGAAAGATTATGTCGGCCTCCTCTATCTTGGAGCCGCATATATCCTGGCGGTGGAATGTGTACTCTGCCCCGTCCAAGTTCATCATATTTCCCTCATCGAGATTATCTATGACGCTGATTTCGTGTTCTCCGGAGAGTGCGTGAACAAGGTTACTTCCGACGAATCCGGCCCCGCCAGTGACTGTAATCCGCATGGTTTATCCTTATTCGATAGGTTATTTAAAAAAAATGGGAATAGAATATCACCAAGTCGGGGATGAGAACTGGCTGTAGAATAAGGGTCGTAATTACAGACCATATTTCGCGCGCGGTGTGCGTAAGTGATGCAGATACGCAAAGTTTAATTTATTACGATTTAATATCAAATTGAGAACAATGACTGTAGTGGACGATGTAAAGGCGAAGGAAGATGAGATAATAGCTAAACTCACTTGGATGAAAGGGCTCAGTAGAGCGAACATAGCGCAGGACCCTTTATGGGTTGCTGGGGATGCGGCTTACGTGGATTACAAATCCATACTTGATGTGCAGTCTAATCTTCTAACCACGTTAGCTAACGATTTAGAGACTCTGGTTACATAGGAAGGTGAATGAATGACCGTAGTAGAAGACGTATTCGCAAAAATCGAAGAAATAGAGGCACAGATAGAGTATTGCCATCAAATGTGTATGAATGCAAGTGAAGATTACTGGCCTGTCGGTGATCCGGGTTACACGGATTTTAAAGCTATATGCCTCCCAATATCGCAGGACATTGTAACCCTCGTAGCCGAGCTTAACGTCCTGACTTCTCCGTAATCCTATTTCAGGATTATTTTTTTTAGTACAAGTTCGACTGTCGAACACATCACCTCTCATTAAATCAAAAAGTCTAAAACCTATGCCCCGCTTTTTATAATTGATGGATAGAAACGACCTGTTCATGGGCATTTTACTCGGCCTACTTTTCGCGTTACCCTTATTCCGTGTTCTATCCAAACGACCCACAACTCAGCCCCAGTTCTTCACTACGCAGGGCTCTCCTAGAATCTATTATGAAAATGTTGAAGAATGGGAGATAATCCGAAACGCGAAAACGGGGAGAACCGAGGGTGTCCGAGTCACGAGAACAGCGAAAGAGGCTTAACCCCGAAGTCCTCAACACCGCCCTCTTGGATGAGATCGCGGAGCGCCTACTATCTCTGGAGACTCATAACAATGAGATAACCCCTGAAGGCATAGTAGAACCCCTCCCCGTACTAACCATCACTACCACCCCCAGGGTAGTCGAACCACCCTGGGAGGGCAAGCACTGGTTCGCTGTGACCGTGATCAATGATGGTCCAGAGAACTGCTGGATTACCCTGAACACGGGAAAATCCAGCACCACCCCACATCAGATGCAGGTCGATGAGGTATACGAGGCCCAGTTCATCAAGCCATTGATCTATGATCTCCGGCTCTGGACCGACACCGCCACCGCAAGTGTCCGAGTGCGAGGGGCACGGTAATGGCGACTGTACGGACAAGGTCCATCACCATAGATGTTGAGAACGAAATCGATGACGTTTTAGCCGCTCTTGGAAATACTGTGGGAAACGTATACTATGTATCCACTTCAGGATCAGATTCCAACGCTGGACTCCTGTGGAGCACCGCCTTCAGGACACTGATCTACGCGATCTCCCAATGCACAAGCGGTAACGGTGACATCATTCTTGTCGCTCCCGGAACCTATGATGAAACAGCAAACGGTGCCAGCGGTGTCGTTGTCGCTGTAAATAATTTGATGATTTATGGTATAGGAACTGGAATCAAAATCCGTAACACGAACACCGATAACAATGGATACGTTTTCAACGTCACCGGAGACTATGTAGCGTTAACAAATCTTAGCATCGGAAAAGGAGAGACTACCTCAACCGGATCGATAATGGTCCAATATGACGGAGCAGAACTTGCTTTACTCATAAACTGTCACATAAATGTCTACGCTAACGATAGAACAGGAATCAAGTTAACTGGAGGCTCCTATGGCGCATTCATCGGAGGCCTGACGAACGACGAGTCAAGAGTCCACGGATTCATAACAGGAGCCCCAATGGGAACAGGCATTGACTTTGACAACTGCTTCCAGTGCACCACAGAGTTAGTCCACTTTGAAGACTTGGATACGAGTGCAATCTTCAGAGCAAATGGCGATAACAATATCATGCAACCTCAGACTATAATTGCTCGATGCAATACAGGAGTCTCATTTGAACCAGGAGCAGATAACAACTCTGTAGCTGCCCTCGTCCTTCAATGCACTTTACCATACCAGGACCTTTCGGGGAATGCTACCAATGATAGAAGGGACAGTCAGAATTCTATCGTTACCCATATAGATCATATCCCCAAATTCACGGGCGAAATACGCTTCGTCTCCGCAAACAATGGGCTGGACACAAACTCAGGGTTAGCCCCTGATGAGGCATTCGCAACCATCGGGAACGCGATAAACAATTCGGCTGAGGGCGACGCAATCACCGTGGAGGCGGGCGACTATTATGAAACTGATCTTGACTTGAACTTGATTGGGCTTGAACTCTGGGGAGAAATTGGGGCCACAATCTACAACTCTACTGGCACAGCATTAACTGTCTCGGCAAGGAATTGTAGAGTCCGAGAAATGATATTAGTTGCTGTAGGGCAGACGGCTTTAGCTCTCACAGGTAATGACTGCCGAATAGAACTGGTCTCCTGCACAACACCTGCAATTGGGATTTCAATATCCGGTACGGGAAATCACATAATGCACTCAGATGTCATGTCCCCGACAACAACGGGAATCGACATTAGCAATAGCTTCAACCATCTTGAGCATGTCAACGTCATGAACGAGGCTGTCGCTGCCAGAGGCTTCTACTTATCCGATGCTGATGCAGACCAGAATATAATCGAAAACTGTATCAGCCTCGGGAATACTACCGCAGGATACGAGGTTGTCATAGGGGCAGACTATAATACATTTGTAAAATGCACGAGCGGTGGAGGAGATGGAAAACGCCTGGACAACGGCGATTTCAACTTCTGGGACATCATCGAACAGCTGACCACCGAGCACAACGAACAGATGCACCCGTTCAGCGACGGAGAAGGGACAGCGGGGCTCCCCGTTACAGTTGATAATACCGCAACCGATGATACCCCGGACACCCGGAGTGATCGATGGTATTGGGGAGATACTGTGGCTATAATCTTACCAGATGTTTTAGCCACTTTCTGGACCAGCATTGGAATCTACATATTCGCAACCACTACAGGAAAAACCCTTCAGTGGCAAATCTGGTTTCCAAACGCCAGATTTTCAAGCGATAGAAATGGGGGAAACGTATGGGACTTAGGTGAGACCCAGCTAACGGTCGATGATGGAACGCTCTTCCTGGTTAACGACTATGTCTGGATTAGAAGCGATAGCCATCCCAATGGAGAAATCCTGATCGTGACTAACATAGCTGGAAACGTTATCACAGTTGCGAGTGAAACCCGGTTCAGCGGAAACACCGGGGTAAAATATGACCATGTAGGAAATGAGGCCATGTATCTCATCTACAGACCTACGGACGATAGATTCTCAGGAATAGAAGGAGGATACGCAGCGTCAAGCGCCAAAGACTGTTTCCGGGAAATGTGGCATGAAACGAAAGAACTTCCAGGGAACAGCGCCATGATCATGCGGGTCCTAAATACCGCAGATAACCTCGACGCAGAATTCGACGTGAACGCCATATACGAAATGTGATCTGGGTAATTAGCCGAATTTTTTCGCTAGTAGCACGACTACGACTCCGGTTACTAAGGGAACCCAGGGGGAAGAATCTTGGCCCACCTTCTGGACCGCTGCCTGAACCAAGGGTTGAGGTAAGGTCAGCGTCGGGGGAGTTGGGCTATTAGCCCAGTAAGGTGTAAACAGTGGGTCCACATCATATTTTCTTCGAACCATTTCACTCACCTATACCTGTACTTGAACCGAACTCCGCAAACATAGAGATCTGTATTATTCGAAGGCATTGCGGCCTGCCGACTCGGAGTGACATAGATATACGTCCCCGCCTGAAGAGCCGTGGTGTTGACCGCTTCCTGGATATCGATCTCGGTGATCCGATTGGGAACGGCATCGAACGAGAAGAAGAGTGGCCCCTCAGTGTTCTCAGTATAGTTCTTTCCCGCAATGTTGTATTCTGTGATTACCTGAATCCACATAGTAGCCTGACGCGCAATCGGGATAACGACAAGGACTATTTCTTCCAGGGCATCAAAGTCATGGGGGACATAGACCCGGACATAGGCATCCTCGGCATCCGCGTCAATCTCTATGCCCTCAGGAAACAGACCGCCACTGTTAGAGGTGTCTCCGGCATCGTAGAAGAACTCCTTAGTTGGTATGTGCTTCTGCCGCATAGTCACCCGATTGCCAGCCATCTAATCCCGCCTACAGGGGCACACCTGTCCTGTTGTTCCTGCGCGTGGGCTCCGCTGTCTTCTGGACTCCCCACCATGCGATGCTGTACTGGGCACCTGTTGCTGCGCCTGCCGCTGCCTGGGCAGCTGCTCCGGGGTACTGCGATAGGATTCTGAACTCCACTGAGCCCTCTAGGACATGTACAGGATCAACGAGGCTGCCCCGTAAGACCTCTGCGCCAGCAGCTGCGAGCTTTGGGTAATCTCTCCATCCCGTCTCAGTGTTCTGAGATGAAGGGGGTACATTACCCACTACTGGATAGCCTTCAATTGTGCCCGTGTTACCAGTCGCTGTTGGGTTTGTTTGGAATATTCCGAACCTTGCACCTGCGGATTCCTGGGTGAACACCCGGAGGAATAGGATTTTCAACTGAAGGCCATAGGGGACAACGTAGTTCAGGGCGGTGAAGTATTCGGTACCATATAGTGACCGTGAAAAGCTTCCCTCGTAGGCATCTCCAACCACGGCGTAAGGGAGGGATTCCTCAACCTCACGCTGTAAGCCTATGTCCTTAATCAGTTTCTTGCTGAATTCAACCATTCATATCACTGTCCTGTCGGTGCCTCCGCGGGAGCCCTCACGGGCATGATCGTAATCGGTCTCTGAGGGATTATCCGCTTGTACAGCTTCTCCAGAACATCTGTCCACCGCTCCTGAGTCGGAATCAGCACCCCTGCCTGAGAAGTCCCAATCCGCTCTGTCCCGATCTTGGCGATCAGAATGTTCAGCCTCAAATCGGTGTCATCAATCGAATCTGGATTATAGGCATCGAACGCGATCTGCTGAGTGTCCGGACGCATCATGTAGTGCTCCGTTATGAAGCTAGGTTCATACCAAGGAGACATGTACTCCTCGAAGTGACTCGTGAACCGATTTGCCGAGCTTGGCTTGGGATCCTTGGGTATACCATGGCGGTGGATGTCGGTTGGTAGCTCGATGTAGACGAGTGATTGCCCGCGGATTCCGAAAATCGTCTGCCAGAGGCGATTCGTCTGAGTTCTCGGATCGTATCCCCTCGTGATCTCCAGGTTCACGGGTACGAAGGGTCCACTTGTTGCTCCAGCAGTAATCGTTTCAGGCCAATCGTACTCCCAGTGCGCGAAGTCCCGCTGCACAATATATTCGTAAGTGCGAATGCCTTCATTCAGATAACTTATGAAATATCCTGGTCTAAGCCAGGAACTCCAGTCTTGCCAGCCCTGCAAACACTTCACCTCAATTTTTATTGTTTAAGAGGTTTCGTTCCTCTGTTTCTTAATTACAATATCTTTTTATAAATCAATCGACACGTTAGGATATTATAGGCATAAATAGACTACAATAGTTAAGTATATAATGAAAAAAGCATTCGCGCGCACGCGAATACAGGGAACTTTTCGGTTTTTGTATACCTTCTATTCTCCGACTGCCATGAAGTTTAGCCAGATGCTCCCATCCGTGGGACCAGTTGTGGCTATTGCCACGCCTACCGCCCCAGATGTGGGAAGTTCGTTTGCTGCCGCGCTGAACACGTCGATGCTCGCATAGTTGTCCAACTCACCTTTGTGATAGATATTCTTCGAAGGCACGAACATCTGGTGTACGCCGTGCTCCGGAGTCAGGAGGAGCACCTGCAACGTCTTCAGCTTCATTTCCCGGGCGTAGACGATCTCCTTCGCCGCGATCTTAAGTTCACCCCAGATTTTAACTGCGACGTGGTTGCCGTGGATGGTTCTCTCGATTAGGTGTATGTGGACTAGGGGTGTACCCTGTCCACTTGGAGTACCGGGACCGATTGTAGTCGATCCATCCCGCATGTCTGAGCCTTGGATTACCGTTACCATCTTTCATTCATCTCCTAAGTCAACTGGGCTCCTGTGTTGGTTGTCATGAGCTTGTTCGGGACACGGTTCAGCTGGAACCCGATGGGACACAGCCGACAGTCTCCTCTTGAAGTCACATAGGCGTACAGAGTGAATCCAGTCTCCTCGTCCAGGATGAGTCCGTCCTCGAAGATGATCGCAGGATTCTCGTAGGCGTAAGCCTCTTCGATGTTGATCCTGCCAATTTTCCTGTCGCTGATCTGGAACTTGATTTCGCTGATGTTAATTGATTTGTCCAGGAATGCAAAGCCCGCCAGCCCCACCTTGTAGTCCTCAAAAATGTTGCCGCCGTTCGCACCTGTCAAAATTGTTCTGTGGCCTGTGGTGCCGAGGTACTGGTTCCAGGTTGCAAGTTGACCTGCGCCTGCTACTGTCAGAGCATCTCCTCTGAATAAGGCCGGAATAATGGTTGTTTCCCCGTATTGGCTTGAATTGGGTGCAAATCCCCCAAAGGTTTTAGGTGACCAATCCGCGGCAGCCTTCGAGATAAGCCCCTGGTGGAGGGACTCCATCATCCTTTGAAATTCCGGGAAATGTTCTTTGACAGATGCTAGTTCAGTGATAATATACCCGCCGCTCATACAATCACCGTTCCTGTGTTTCCGAGGACGCGATTTATGTTCTTATAATACATCGCGCCGAGCATCACGATACTCTGGTATAAAGCGGGAGTAGTCGGTCCCCAGAGATCGGTGGGAATTGGTCCCTCTACATAGCCATACAGATCGAATGCTGTTTCCTCATCAAGTACAAAGCCATCAGAAAAGATTAGCGCCGGAGTCTCGAAGGCCCGCATAGGCTCAAGATCGACTCTACCGAATTTCCTGTCACCTATCTGCCATCTGACTTCGCTGATATGCTGTTGCTTGTTTGGGAAGGCCAGTCCGATCCAGGCTATCTTGATATCCTCAGGGATCAGGTTGCCGTTGCGCTCCCCCATAATGAGGGTCTGGTGTCCGGTGGAGGTGAGAGTCTGTCTCCAGGTCGGCATAAAGTTGGTTCCCGCAACGGGGGTCGTGCTATAGGCCATGCCGAATCCTCTGAACACAGCGGGAAGGATCGTGGTCCTACCGTACTCGTCCGAGGAGGGCAACAGGTAGCCCATGGTCTTAGGCGACCAGTCTAGGTTTGTCTGTGAGATCAGTTGGTTCTCTAGTGCTGCGAATGTTGCTTGGAATGCCGGATAGTCCTTCTGGACCTCACTCCATTCACATAATACGTATCCGCCTGCCATTTCTGTTTCCTCTTTTTTCCTAAGTGTGTTCAGAAGATATTTATTTAAAAAGAAGTGCGTACTATCTCGTACATAGATGTACGATATGACTCCTAAGAATAGGGGAAAATATACTATGAGTGGGAAGCATATCATCAATACTTCCAAAATTTTTCAGAGGGGAAAAACCCATGTCCCAAGTAGCGTCAGAGAAATGCTAGATGTTGGTGATGGTGATCTGTTGGTTTGGATTATTGAGCGTGGGAGAGTATACTTGGAATCGAGCAGAGTTCTCCTATAGGGGATACTTGACTATTATAGGTGTAAATATGATTCTGATTAACCCTTTAAGGTGGTTGCCATGCCGGCATCCTGGAATCAAGTTTAGACCGTAAGTCATATTTCGCCAGCTGTGCGGCGCACATGGGGCAGAAGATGTAACCGGATGAGGTCGAGCCAGGGGTCTTCCAGTTGCACTTCGGGCATTTTTTTCCCATGTAGTTGTTGCTCATTGTCACAATGGGACCACGGAGATTTTTGCTCTGATCTTTACTCCAGGAGCAATGCCGAGTATTTCTCTCACGTTCTTAGGTATGGTTATCCTATTTTGGCTATCTGCTTTGGCGAGAAATGTCTCAATGTTTTCCGTCTCAACCATTCTATTATTCCCTATTTAATAATTAAAAAGGTTCATATATAAAAGTTATATCACATTTAGTGGAAAAAACCCTATCATAGAAACAACACCAACATATTAACACAATAAAAAAGGGGATAATAAGTGGATAATGGTATTAATAGGATATTTATCAGGAATGAAAATGGTGATTAGTGGTGATGTAGAAAATAAGTCGAGCGGTGTATGGGGGTTAGACTACCCTATACCTGCCCTGACCCACGAGCGCAGTTGGCTTTACGGCGATGTTGTTCTGTGTGGTGAACACAACCCTCGTCGGAAGAGCGGGAGTCGCGACAAATGACTGGCCTAGGAAGGGTAGTTGTACATGCCTGTAAAGGTCCATTGCTAGGTATCCACCGATTATTGGCGCGAGAAGATCCCAGGGATCATCAAGCTTCAAAGCGCCATAGGCTCCACCGACTGCTCCAAGTATGGCTGCGATAAGGCTGGGTTTGAACCTCCAGCCAGGGTACTTTGCATCCATGCCCCTAAGGACATTCTGTAATGCAACCCCTATGCTGTCTCCACCGTATATTAGCCCAACGTCTCTAAGCGTCTTCAACGTTCGATCACTTTTTAAATTAGCATGATGGGCATATAAGTTTTTTCCGGGTTCTTTAAAAAGTTCAATTGCATACTTTTCTGCATCCCCCTCTTTTAGGTGTTTTCCACCTATATTTTGTAAATAATGCTTAAATTCGTGGGCCAGAACGTGCAAGTTAATTCCACTCTGACACATGTATATTACTCCCTGGGAGTAGATGCCCCTATTTGGTTCGTGACATTTCTCACTGATCTTTAGTTCAGGTGTGGTGACTCCATATTTTTTAGAGAGTTTTTGGAGGAATTTGTCTGCCATGTCCCTTTCTAGGAGAAGGTAGTCTTCTCCATCGTGATAGGAGGCCACAACCTTATCTGGTTTATTCAGGGCTTTAGTCAGGCTATCTTTCAGGGCTGAGATATCCCCACATGCCTTACACTTTGATACGTCATATTCAACGTTGAAGCTTTCGAAGCTTCTCCTCAACTTGCGAATCTCTATGATTCCTTCCGCTCGCGTGACTGGGCTGCTTTGAACCCATTTGCGAAATTTCCGTATCTCATCTCGTAGCTCCAAGAATTTCAGGCTTGACTCATTTCCACTCACAATAAGGGAGTGGCTGATAGCTTCATCACAGTGACCCTCGGCATCCGCGAGGTGTTTTACGATGCAGTTGAGGAAACCTACGGAGTCCTGATCATTAGTTTTTAGGTTTCTGAAATGTCCCTCGCAGGCTATTAGGGACTTGAATACCTCATCTTTATTGAAGCCCAGGTAATAGTTCTCCTTTGATACTGCCTGCAATGACTCCACGAACTTAAATTATCGGAGTATCTTTTAAATTATGCGTGCGGGGAATATGCACCCCCATATAGCCTCTGTTCGACAGTCGAACAGTTGACCCCGCACGCACTAATTAATTTTGAAGAGCATGTCCCTGACGCCGATAAGGCTCGCGACAAACCACTCCTCCCCAGTATCCGCGTCATAGATCACATTGGAGACTTCAGGGCGAATTTCCTCCATAACCTCTAAAATGATCACGGAATGCGTCCTAATCCAATCATTCGATTTACCGATCACTGGTCTAACAGTAGTTAAAACAACCCTGAACTCCGGGGAGGCCATTAAACTGGCGGTCTTATCGAGATTCAACTCGAAGATTTCATCGAGAGTTTTATTCTCAACGATCAACTCCGATATTGCAGCTTCAAGGGAGACACCATTCGCCTCGCAGACTCCGTCGAAGAAAGGGAGAAAGAACTTTTGGAGAAAAAAACGTGCCTGCTCCTTAGCAGCTGATCTCTTCCTGTTAGTTTTTTTCTTGTCAACTTTTTTCTCTAGAGCCTTCACCTCTTTCTCAAGCCGCGAAACCTGCTCTTTAAGTGTCTCCACTCTTGGAGGCTCCTACATTCAATGTAACCCCACATCCTGGACATGCGATGTTGTCAGGAGGGTCTCCTGGCAATGGCATATTCTCATCGTAACCACACTCAGTGCAGGTAATGTGTAAGAAGGTAGCTGGCACCACCGTCACGGGTCCTGGATTATGAGTTGCAGCGGTATTTCGTCCAAGCGCCCGCATCTTATCGTCAACGGACCCCGAAAACATAGCCGATAAGGGTCCAATTAAACTGACCATTCGCTCTGTTCTCCTATCCTTTGACTCCATTTCAAGCATCATTTTCCGGTACTCCAGGTCCAGTTTCTGGCTCGACATCTGCCGCTCTCCCCGCATCTTCTCGATCTCAAGGTCTATGTTCGTGCTTCCACCCTTGGGCTCCCTGGACCCGAACATACCGATCTCTTTCGCTCGGTTGTATAGATCAGGGTTAGTTAGAATCTGCTCGAATACTCCAGGCTGATGCTGAACCTTGCGTACAAGTTCGTCCATGGGTTTCTGTAGGCTGTCTGAGACTAGGTCCTTGAAGAGTTTCAGGACTTCTATGGAATTTGCGGTTTTTTCTCTCTGGGGCATAACTGCTTTCATTGCATCTATCCCCGTTTTGAACTGGTCGGACATGGCCTTGGCGTATGTTATCATATCGCTCTGACTGTTTCCTGGGTTTGTCTTGGAGAATCCCACTAGGAGAGGGAGAAGTGGGTCACGTCTTCCCTTGGATTGATCGATGCTCCTGAAAGTTGCGTATGTCTGGAGGATTTTTTGCTGTTCTTCTTCGGAGAGGTGTGATATCTGTTGGGCCATACCAATGCTGATTCCAGGGTAATTTTCGTTATCTGTGCTCAAATCTCCGTCTTTTTCCAATTTATCAATCTCCTTTTGTAGTTTGACCATCTTGGCTCTTCGCTTCAGGCTCATCTCTTCTAAGCGCATGGCCTTGAGTTCAACAGCTTGCATTTTTTCCTCAGCGAGAATTTCTGCATCCAGGGGACTTATACGGCTTACCATGAAACTGCCCCTATATCCTGGGTCCATGCCTATCCTTGACCCGTTAATGCGTGGTTTCTCTACGCGCTCAGTCTGAGCCCTCTTCTTTGCACTCATCTCCCATACCTCCTCATCATTACACCGATATCCGCATTAAAATTTCTAATAAAATAGTCATCGACTACCATATTAAAGAAATCGCTGAGGTTCCCGTCAAATTCATTGAAAGGGCTGAGTCTATTATCATCTGCGTATGCTACGAAGATGCCCTGTCTCGCCAGATCGAAATACATCTGCGTCTTGGGTTTCAACCAAACCCCCTTCCGTGTTAAACTGGGGTCTATTATCATCAATTCATGGGGTTGCTGTATCTCAAAATCCTGCCCTTCTTCTATGGGCACTGTAGGATCTGCGCCATTGTTGGTGAGCTTGTTTATGAAATTCGTTAATGCCTGATTGAGTGTGTCGTTGAATCCGTTTTTGAACTCGTTAAAGTCCTCTATGGTTACATATTTCTGTTCTAAGGGTAATATCGGTAAGGGTGTATGCTGGACTTCTTCATATTGAGGTTTTTCTGGCGTTATATCTGAGGGAGCCCAGGCGTCTTCTCCATATAAACCTGCTTTCCTCAGAATTGTGAATACAGCTTCTAGTGTTGAGCCAGCTATTGGGATCACTTCCTCAATTTTGGCCTGTTCATCCTTAGGGATTTCCCTGTTTTTTCTAACAATATATCGGGCAGCCTTATTTCTCTTTGAACCCTGCCTGAATAACTCGTTTACTTCCTTAAGTTTCTCTTCAGGGGATAACAATTCTAATTAAGGTACTAAAGTTTACAATATATGCTTTACCACTTTATTGTCTATAATAGGTTTGTTTAGGATATAATAGTTTAATAATTGAATCAAATATAAAAATCATAAAATACTTTCTAGTCATGATCTCATGGGCGAGGAGAGAAACAATCTACGGCTGCAAATAATGCAACTGCTCCTCGAACCCGCTGAGGACTTATCCGTTAGAGAGATCGCGAGGAGACTGGATCGACCTTCAGGCCACGTCTTCTATCACCTGAAAAAGCTCCACGAGATGGGAATCCTGACCAGGGAGGAGGTCGATGAAAGAGTCTACTATACTCCCCAGGCATTATTCACTGAAGAGATAGATGCAGTCCGAGAAACTCTGATGAACTTATCGGAGTTGATCGAGGATTCCAATGAAGTGAAAATCGCAAACTGCGTTACTATGTTCCTTCAATGCTACAATAATTCGAATCAGCGTTCTAAAAGACTTTAACGCTTTTTTATATAAACCGAGCCCCAAAATATCTTCGGTTCAAATGAAAAGAAGGAAAGGATGCAAGTACGGGAAGCTCAAGAGCCCCTACAGGGATGCGAAGGGCGTAAAACGCGTCTGCCGACGTAAACGGAGAAGGTAGACATGGCAAGCGCCAAAGCCCGGAGAGCAGGTAAGAAAGCCGGGAGAGCCTCCCGCGCCTGCAAGGGCAAGAAAGGTCGAGCCTTTCACTCGTGTCGCAGGGCCTACTTCCGAAAGCACTAGACGTGGACGGTACCCGTAATGGCCCGCATATGCAGGCGATTCGGATACAAGAAACGTCGTATTGTAAATCGCTACGGTAGCTTTGGGAAGAAGCGCGTTCGCGTCTGTAAAAAGTACAGATAGGAGTTTCTCTGAATGGCTAAACGAAATATTGATCAACTGAACCCGAAAACTCCTGGAGGGTGGATGAGAACAAGATTAGGCAGTTATATCGTTGAATGGTCAGAAGTTAAAAACGGGAAATTAACAGGTAAAACAGTTCGCGTATCGTGTACTCCAGACTTGAGGAAATGTACCGTTTCTGAGCCCCTAAAAGTTCTTTCCTCTCCGATTCGGGCGATTTCTTTCGCTCAATCATATATGAAAAAATCAAGGAGATGAAAATGGCTAAAGGATATCAGCTGGATAAGACGGGCTCGCGCTGCCGATCCACGAAGACTGGAAAATATGCCAAGTTTGGACTCTGTCAAACTGGAGGAAAATAGATGGCGAAAATTCCGACTTATCGGGGCAGACAACTTGGCTTCTATGGATGCAGCAACGACGCAGGCAGATTAGCTGTGGTTATGGCGACAAAGCCCGATCAGGCGCGAGATACATTAAAAAAAGAAGGGTTCAAAGGATATTTCAGATGCTCTTTCATGGGATACACCCGAGCAAAACCCACCATAGTCTATGCGAATGAAAAACCTTAGAGTTGAAAATGGATGGTTCGGAAGGCAAGCAGTAAAACGCTTTGGGCAATGAGCGTCAATCAGATCGAGGACCGCATAGATAGGCTCCAAAAAGAAGCTGGGGCCGTGTTTCGGGATGTCCAGAAATGCAAATCAAGTGGTCGGACTTCAACTAAAAAATGCAGAGACCTTCTCAAAAGAAGGAATAATGTCTCCAAGGAGATCAAGAGGACCACGGACATAGCCAAAATAACGCGGCATCATGCCAGGATAAACGCGCAGCGTAAGAAATTGAGAGCAGCGCGTCGGAAAAAGAGATGAGGGATTAATGCCCCGAGAACCCGCAGTTATGAAAGCCTGGAGATGCAAATCAGGAAGTCTGGCTAAACTCCCTGCTAACCGCCCGTTTAAACAGCAATATATTGGATTCGATTGCGTTGGTTTTATCGATGGAAGAGAAGTTCAAGCGGATGTGGTTGGAATCTCTATACCGAAGAAAGGAAAGCGCTTAGGATTAATGAGGCAAAAAATGTTCAATTCGATAAGGTGAAAATATGAAGCTAAGAGTTGGAGAATGCGCCTGCGCCAAGAACCGAAGAACCTACTGCCGAACCTCAAAGGGATACAGGTTCACTGGAAAACGTTGCTCCTCACCTGGGCGAAAGGCATAGTTTTTTATCCACTTCCCCTATTTTTTTAAATACCATGGCTGAAAAGGTCACTCTCTACTATCACCCTATGTGCGGGGGCTGCATAGAGATTAAGCCACTGCTCAAAGAAATCGCTAAGAGAAAAGGCTGGAACTATTCCGAGGTAAATATTGAGGACTGCAAAACCAAAGTCTGCGAGAACCTGGAATACGTGCCTACAATCTTCATGGGTGATAGGAAACTTAATGATAAGGAAATTGAGGCGTTACTCAACGATAAACAGAAATGAGGGCGTACATTTACATGATTTCACTATGCAAGGTGTTATAACCGATAAACATTGGACATTACTAGAAACCTCATTTACATCATAAAATCAGGAGGAAAATGATCTGAGACTAGGATTCAATGAACTTAAAATCATGGTCCTTAATGAGATAGAAATCCTGGGAAAGGCCACAATAATGAATGTGAGCACTAGCCTAGACCGAGATTACACAGGGATCGCTATGGCAATGATCCGATATCATCGGATGGGACTACTTTCTCGGAGTGGCGTTCACCGGAAGAATAAGATTTACGCTCTTACAGAGCGCGGAACTGAGCGTCTTGAATGGTTTCGAGCCCAGGAACGTGACACCATCGATGAGGTACGTCTAAGTTGACCCGATTTCTTCCATGGATATAACGCCAGTTCGAATGTAGCTTCTGATAATCGTTATGAACCTGCTCCTGACCTGTTCTGCGAGGTCGCTGAACTCGGGATCCTCCAGGGCCTCTCTGATATTCAGCCGTCCAATGGTCCTGAAGCCTTCCCCTCGTTCACCTTTATGCCCTCTTCCTGGACCAGGGCCAACGCTTCTAATGGTTATTACGCCATATTCGGAGGGGTCAATGTGCATTGATCTGAGGCTGAAACCGGAACCAATAGGTCGATTGAATCCACAGAATGGGCACGCCAGCTGATGAATCTCACCGGACATGTGAATAAGTATCGATCAATTAATTAAAAAAAGGCTTCGTACATATATTTGTGAAAGTCCATGGCACGTAGACTCCCTACGGTTCTACAAATCCAGAAGCTTGAGGATAGGTTCTGTAGGCTCAATGTGGATGATTGCGGGGCCATTGACTTTAGGGCTGAGGTCGATGAGTCCCTGACGTATGGGGAGAATCAGTCTAACATTGAGTCCCAGTACCCCCAATATATCTGGGAAGAGCAGGACCCAGATTTTCCAGCAAGGCAACTTGAAGAGGCTGTTATTGAGGGGCTCCAGGAGGAGGCTGATCCTTACAGCTACACGATACTGAAGAAATACAAGATAAAAGCCCTGGAGAGGGACTCCCGGAGAGCTACACGTCTCACCAAGAAACTGGATGAATGCGAGGCCACCCCCCGGCGGGCTCCCTCTAGACCAGGAGCCTGCCGGAGGAAAACCGTCGAAGTCCGGAAATATGTAAGGTGTCCTCCCCGCGCTCGCAGTAAGAAGGGTAACTAATGGTTTCCCAGATTGCGTGCTGGAGATTCTCCAGGTTAGTCCAGAAAGTAGCGCACCCTGACTACTCTGTGAGTCCGGACCCTAATTACCAGGGAGGAGTCTGCCATGTGGGTATAGCAAACAGGCGGCTCTACACCGGAAGCTATGGCAACGCCACCCTGTATTCTGATGGCTCAATGCACTTTGACATCCCTCGTAAAGAGTTGCCCTTGAGAAACGAGAAGGTACTAGAGGCGTTTCAGGATAAGATATTGAGATGTGGCTGCGAGGAAGTGTGGAATCACCCTCATAAAGACACCCCAGGTGCCCGTGCCCTGCATATTCACGCGAACTGTCCTCCCGATCTGAATATCCGTCGCTGCGCTCTCAAGGCGGTCCTGGAAAGAGCCTGAAGGCTAATGATCACTCCACAGTGAAACAATCAATAATCTCAAATATGTCAAATCTATTGAATTAATTGAATACGAATGCCAAAGAAGTATAAGGCATTGCGGAAATGCACCGTAAAAAACCGGGAAAAAACATACTTGACAACTTTACAGGATCACGCATATCGCCTATCCCTCGATGATATGATCGATATCCTGGGTCCACCAACATGCACAAAGGAAGATGGAGAAATTCAAGCTTGGCAAGTAAAACGGAGGTGGATTGTCCCTGTGGACGGCTCGTATTTAACCGTCTATGATTGGAAAGATATGGACGTGGATTTCTCTGAACAGTGGAATATCGGGGGCTACGACAAAGACAAAGCGAAAGCCAAGAAACTCAAGAAATACCTCGAATCACGGCCAAAAAAGCGGAGACCCCCCGGCTTCATATCTGCTAGACCCCCAATAGACCCTTACGAACCTAGGGACCCTCTCGATTGGTAATCCAGGGTTCCCCGCGCGTTCGAGCACGATAATAATGTCGTCTGAGGTAAAGTGCAGAGTAGTCAATAGGACTATCTTAATGGATGATCCTAACCATCATGGAGTCACATACAACTGCAATCTGACAAAAAACAAGAAACCTGAAGCAGCAGGAAAAGTGGAGATATCCTGGATACAGCAACCCAGGATCGACTCCCCTCCAGATGTCTGCTTCATCGAAGGCATTGCAGCGACCCCCCAGTTCAAGGGATTCGGCACTCAGGCCCTAACCTCAGAGTTCTTCAATATGTATGCGAAGGGTTGCCGGACAATCGAGGGACACCCTGAGCCTCAGGCGGTACCCTTCTGGAAGATGATGCCGTTCCCAGTAACAAAGAGGCAAAAGGGTAGACTCTGGAGCATTGAGCTACCCAGGCACGCGCACGAGTAGGTAAAGAAATGAGTTGTAAAGTCAAAGGCGCTCTTCTCTACCACTGACGATATCCTTTGGCTTTTTCTACTTTTACCTTGCATGTGAAGCGAATGTGGCGTTTCTTCAGTCTAGCTATAGATGCCTTGCAGCGTTTTCTTTCGGCGGTGGCTGCTATCTTTGCCCTTTCTTTTGATGGATATCCCGAAGTATGAGACCAGTTCCCACCCAAACCACCTCTTGTCGTTACGATCACATCATATCTCGGCATACAACCACTTCTTCATTGATGACTGACAAGAGGCTTTATTTAAAAACCCTGATCAAAGCCAATCCCTGACCATGGCTATCCATGGCTCCCCGAGAGCGTGAAAAGACCGTAATTATAGGCTAGGCTTGATCCTCAGAAAACATGAGGATGATCCTCCTTGATCCTCCCTAGATTTTACTGTGCAAGTGTTTCTCTCCTGGGCGTTCAGGTGCCCTGGTTGCTAAAACACATTATGTGTTTTGTGTACCTGTAGGGGTTTCGTAATATACCCTAAAGCGAAATCTCTTTTAAACAGAGCCTTATTTTAAATAATTACAGGAAAATGAGCGGTTTTAGCCTCTCTCCGATGTCCGATGCGAAGGGTTTCCTTGCCCCAGAGGACATTAGAACCATCATAAGCAAGGCAAGGAATCTGAGGGATAGGCTTCTTATGAGGATTCTTTGGGCTACAGGGTGCAGGCTCAATGAGATGCTCTTGCTGAAGGTGGAGGACGTTAATTGGGGTGAGAAGATGCTGTATATGTGGACGTTGAAGCGGAAGCAGTCGAGGCGGTATCAACGTATTGTCCCTGTGGATAAGAATACCCTGGACTTAATCGAGGAGTATATGCAGGTTTACGGTGTCAAGGAGGGTAAGCTCTTCAGCATTACGGATAGGCGTGTGCAGCAGATTGTCTATGAGGCGGGTGTACGTGCAGGGTTCCCCAGGGTGGGCTCGAAGAAGTTTCACCCGCACCATTTCAGACATTCTCATTGTGTGGCCTGGGTGAGAGAGAACCAGACAATGGAGGGGCTCAGGACCCTTCAACAGAGAGTAGGGCACGCCAGCATGAATACCACTGCCCATTATCTGCAATTCGCTGCTACCCAGCAAGCGGAGACTGTGAAGAAGCTGTTCGAGCAATAGATGCTGTTATCGCAAACTCTAAATTGCTCTATTTAATTGAATTATTAGATATGGTTTCCCTGGCTCAAACGGTTCTCGGCTATCTGACCTTCCGAATGTTAGATCGGCAACATGTCAGCAAGCTCGTTACCTATGGATTGCCGATAGCAATTGGGGCCACATTGATCTATGTCTCGAAGCCCAGGTATCCTCTCCTCAGTCTGATCAAGAAGGTGCTCTTATGAGCGTTAGATCTCAGTTCTGCCAGACCCTTGACCGTGTCCAGGAGAAGGAGATGCAGGAATTCATAGAGGCAGTGAATTCGAATAACTACAGGAAGGCTGCAAATATCCTGGAGAGCCTGGGGGCCATGACAGAACTGGGGATGGACCTCTGCGAGTTCGGAGGAAAAAGGAGAGAAAGATAACGGCTAAAAACAAATGGCATTTATATGGATGCTATCGAAGCCTTACTCTAGCAAAAATAACTGAAAAAGACTTACGCAAAGACCTTGGATTACAATCTAAACGGGGTAAAGGAAGCAAGAGCAGATGCGTTTATTTCACAAAATGTGGGGAATAAATGGCAAGTAAAATGAGCCTTCTAGAGCGGTGTACTGAGATGTTCAGCACCACCAAAGACCGAGCCCGAGGAGCCTACCTACTCCCCAGCGGAAAGATGCTCGACCTCGGAGGACCCTATATTGCCCACCAGGTAATCCGAAAGTGTGTGAACCCTAAAGGGGAGAGGCTGAGTAGCATAAACAAGTTCATGGATGAAACTGGAGCTATGAGACTTTATCGTGGAGGCTTTGGTAGAGATAACTCATTCAACTTCGGGGCCAGCCCAGTTAACCTACCCACTCCGGCGCAGCTAAGGTTCCTAAGCAGAGAGGCACGAAAGGCTGGCAGTGTCTGGTATGACATCCATTACCCAAGGTCCCACCCCAAATACAACAAGGAGTGGTGCGCTCTCCGGGCCAACGAGAAGATGCCCAGAGCTTTAACCCAGTTCAGGGAAGACATCGAGAGATGCCACCTGCAAACCCAAGATTAGGGAATAATAGTTAGCCTGTTCCTTTTCCTGTCAATGTTTATAGAAAAATCTAATTGTACATGCTTCAATATTTTAAATTGGATAAGCCATGCCGAAGAAGAAAAGCACTCCTCCTGCTTCTCATTGTTGGTGCGATGAAGTAGTGACGCTGGGAAAACAGAGCATTGGATACAATTGCTCGTGCAACATCAAAGGCAAGCGCGTACACACAGGAAGACACATTTCACTACAGCAACGGGGGCGCGGATAATGAGCGCACGTAGGGAGACTGCGAAGATTCGGAAGATCATCAAAGCCAGATGCCCTACAGTCTCTGTGAAAATGGGGAAGGGTACCGCACGTCTCTGGGTTCATATCGACGGGAGCAAGGACAAGTTCGGAAGGTTTACTCCAACAGAGAAAAAGTGCCTGAAGACCTTCAGGATCCCCACGGGTCTGGGAGGGGGTACTCAGATTATGCCTGATGAGAAGAGGTATTTCATCAAGAATAGGAAGCTGGCGAAAGACAGGTCACGGTTCAAGCACTGGTGAATTAAATGAGTTTGAGTAAAGCTGAGGAACGGGCTTTAGGCCGTATTGAGAGGAAACTGGATAAATCCCTAAAGAGACAGGCCCAGGACTCCCTCGCCCAGATCTTCAAAGAAGCTGGCTGCGGCGCTATTGCCAAGGAGATAAAGGCAGGTCGAAACGTAACTGGAAACACCGCGTTCGGTATCAGAATGTGCATTCATAACAAGGTTGCTCCCAGATATAATCCCACGACGAAGAAATTCTTTCCAATGACAAAGAGAGGAAAGAAGCTTGAAGAGGGCTTTATCAAGACAACAAACTTAATGCTTGAAACTGCCGGATTCAAGAAAATGCCGTCTAATCTACTGTCCAACTTGAGGAAGAAAGACAGAGACTTTGAGAAACGAGTGAAGAGTAGACGTTAAGCGACTCTACTTCAACAACTTGCACTTTTCCCGTAAAGCGTTCGAGCGCCTGTAAACGTCTTCATAGCTCAAAGAAAATACCTTGTTATGTAGCGCATTAACAGCCTTGCAGACCTGCGCTTTCTCCATGTATCCCCCTGCCTCGAACAGTTTATCCAGGGCCTTAATCGCGTCCATCTGCGCCTTTTGGAATGACATCTATTGATCTATGTCAACTTAGGAAATGCACGCATTTTAGCCTTTTCCTCAGCTGCGCGCGCTCACCTCTCCTTGCAGCGCCTGCACCAAACCATGCCGCGCCTGACTTAACCTTGCATTACCATGAAGCTCCTTTCCTTTCCATACCTTGCTCGGCTGTACCGTGCCTTTACTTGCCATACTGTGCCCAGCCGTAAGTCTCCTTTCCTCTCCTTACCGAGCAGAACACAACCTTGCCAGACACCGCCCAACAAGACCTTACAAGACCCAACTTGACCAATCCACGCCACGAATCTCCTTTCGTAACCTTGACTCACCACGCCGCCTCGCGCCCGACTTTACCTTACAGCACCCGAACGTGCCTGACCGCGAATCTCCTTTCCTCGCGTTGCCACACATCACCAGACACCACATTACCAAGCTTCACATTATCACACCTAGCCCCGCAATACAGCACCTAGCCCTACCCCGAAGCTCCTTTCCTCAGCTTGCATTACGGCACTACACCCCACCAGACTTTGCCCCACACCGCCATGCCGCGAATCTCCTTTCCTCGCCTCACCCAGCCATGCCACACACCGCCTTACAGTGCCCTGCTAAACCGCAAATCTCCTTTCCTTTCCTCACCCTGCCAGACCACACAATGCTTCGCCATGCCCGACCAAACCCGACCCAGCCTAGCATCGCCGCGAAAATCCTTTCCTCGCATTGCCATTCCTAACATCGCCGTAACATACAAGACATCACCCAACAGTGCAATGCCTCACGTTGCCGGACTTAGCCTTGAAGCTCCTTTCCTCGCGTTGCCCCGCATAACCGTACATTGCCAGACCAGACTTAACCTTGCAGAACCACACGAAACCCTACACTGCAATACCGCGAATCTCCTTTCCTCGCGTTGCCGTACCCTACAATACAAGACATCACCGAACAGTGCTTTGCCTGACCCAGCCGTGAATCTCCTTTCCTTACCGATCCATGCCAGACATAGCATCGCCAGACAAAGCCTCGCCTGACTGCACAAGACAGTACGTCGCCAGACCGCGAAACCCCTTTCCTCACCGCACCAGACAGCGCCTCGCCCGACAATGGCAGACCCGACCCGACAATGCCCTGCAAGGCCGAGAACAATAATCTAAGCTGGAGGATCAATATGGGGTTGAATCAAATCACGGATTCTGTTCGCATAACCCATGTACTTCGCATCCCCCCAGGGATACACTCCGAACTCCATGTAGTTTATCAGCTGAACTATAACATCGTCAATAGTCATAGTTGAGAACCTCCCCTGAGATACCTTGTATGCTTCTGCCTCGGTGATCTTGCCCTGTCTTACGAGACGCATAAGGGGACCCTTAAGCGTCTTCAGCCCCATCGATCCCTTGATATTTCTCAAAGTGAAGTTTCCCAGTTTCTCAACGGGTATGCGAACGAGTTCAGATATCCTCTGAGGCTCTAGGCCGTGCTTCATGAGAAGGTCTGCGATATGCGCCTTATCCTGAGGAGTATACCGTATGCCGTGATGATTGTTAGCAGCAACAGCGTCAATGAGTAGATCAGTCATGCTCTCATATTTCTTGAATATGCCTGGGATTACCTCTTTGCCGAGTTTCTTGGTTGCTAGGTAGCGATGGACCCCATCAACGATGATAAGTTGATCATCAATACCACCCACGAGAATAGGTGGAAACTGAGCCCCAGCCTTCATCTCTTCGGCATAGACGTGTACATTGGCCCACCAGGGTTCACCCCGGACGCGCGGGTATACGTCCACGGGGAGGGTTAGCTCAGTCAGGGAGAATATTCTCTCACTCATGATTCGTCACTGTGACTTTCCACTATAGGTGTTGCCTGATCCGACAGTGCCTGAACTTGCTGTGCAGTGTCTTGACTGAGAGTTTCCGTTTCCTCTCCCTCAACCTCGAACCTCGTTACCATGAAGGTGCCGAAGGGTCCTAGATGCTGTGGGCGGTAGTCTAGCAATCCCATGCGATATCCCGCCTCTTCAAGTATTTCCTTGATGATGTAGGGGTTTGCCACTATGTCAGATTCGTACATTATCTCGAAGTCCAGCTTCCATTCCGGGAGCTTTGCGCGATACCTGATTATACTTGCTCTCCCGATAACCACCCGACGCTCATCGATCTCGTATTTGTCGGTGCCCAGGGGTATCTTATCAGGCAGGATTTTCATGAGTCCAGCCAACATACCTCTCGCACTGGCTTTTCCTATCTTGCGTCTTCCGCTTGACTTCAGGATCATGGTGTATACGTTGAACGCGGGAACGTACAGCTGCATCTTCCCGTCGATTTCCGCCATATATGCTGAGTTCCTGGCTTCCACCTCTGGATCATATTGGCGAGGCTTCAAACCTTTTCTCGAATCTTTGTATTTTTCAATACTGAACCTGTTCATCAACAGCCCCGGAGGGAGTCCCTCGATGGTTACGAATATCTTCTTAAAGTTCATCCCTCATGTCCTCCTGTTAGCCTCATAGATTTTTAGGAGATGCTCGATCACGTCGCTATAGCTTGGGCGTACACCTTTCTCTCCGAGTTCATCCCTCAAGTCCGTCTGGAGTTCAGTCAACCTATCTTTGGTTTGGGACTTTATCGTAAGTCCCGACCATCCTTTACTCATTTTGAACCGAATTATTAATTGCTTAATTTATTAATCAATGTATTGATTGATGTATGTTGGTGACTTTCACCATTTTCTCTATTCCTAAGCTAAAGAGAATATTATTTAAATCAAAACTCGCTAAAACTAAGAGAGAACTCTTTAATTTTTAGAATCTGTAGATTCAGGCTTTTCCATAATTTCTTTTCAATGAAAATATCAACTGATATATCCTTTTATTTAATATTTTATATGAAATAGTGTTCGATTGTCGAACAGGAGGTGTCTGATACGCGCGCAAATTATGTGATTTCGGGGGTCTACTGAGGGTCTGCGAGGACCAAAAGGGTTATATCGATATTCC
>SDBV01002454.1_pt1 | contig 27721 bp, 41 predicted proteins | sample 2277081 | NCBI WGS metagenome assembly SDBV01 (sample SAMN10402039, study PRJNA504765) | marine sediment metagenome | isolation source: marine sediment core GS10_PC15, 223 cmbsf | place: Arctic Ocean: Southern Knipovich Ridge | collected 2010 | reverse complement strand
GTCGCGATAGGCGCAGATTTAGAGGCGCTCGGCTTTGCTTTCATCGAGATTCAAATTGATGGTAGCGGCTCAGCCAGGTTAGACCCCACAACCGTTTCGATAACACGGGACGGCGGCGGCGAGGTAATCGGCTATCAGGTTGACACGACCCCTCCCGCATTGAGGGAGGGTGACCAATTCTTGGTGACACTTATAAAAAACAGTGTTGATCCTCAGGCGATAGACGTATTTTATGCTGGCCCATAAAATGGAGGCTATATGAAAATTAGTTCTGTAGACTTAGAGCATGATTTAGTGATGTGGGGGAATGCCTTTATTGAGGTTACTCGGGGCAAAGCTGGCGAAATTGTCGGCATGAAGCGCCTACACCCGCCATCGGTTGCCCTTGACAGCGACAAAAAAGGCGTCAAAGGGTATCGAGTTATTACCATCCCCGGGGATTTCCGTATCGGCCAAGACATATTGGCTCATTTGAAGCATGTTAAACAGGGCGAATTTAACCTAGAAATATATGGCGGGCCAGATGGGTAGCCGAGGGCCGAAGCCAAAACCCACAAATGTGCTCAAGGGCCGTGGGTCATGGCGCGGCAATATCAATAAAAATGAGCCCTCACCGCAAATGGGGGCACCGCCAGTGCCCATCTATTTAAGGAACAAGGCCAAGACCCTTTATAAAAAGGTCGTCAAGCAGCTTGACCACATGGGCGTAATGAGCCTGATCGATGTAAATGCACTGGCTAGATATTGCACATCCCAAATAAGGTGGAGGGAAGCTGAGGAGTATTTGGCAAAAAACGGGGATGTAGTAGAAATATTCAAAATCGACAAAGATGGAAACTCACACCTTGTCAGTTTGCAGCCAAGCGCATATTTGAAAATAGCTAAAGATATGGCCGAACAGTGCTTGCGGCTTGAGCATGAATTCGGATTGACCCCCAGCGCCAGGGCGCGGCTCACCGCCCCGGGGGCGAAGAAACCAGAGGGACAGCCAAAGAATGGCAAAAAGAAAAACCTCCTCAGGCTCGGCAAAACTTCTTAAACTCGTACCTAGTTACGACCCTTTCAAGACAGCTAAGAAAGGCATGTATTACGATGAGGAGGACGGCCAGCGGCCTGTAGATTTTGCCGCCGATTACTGTGTACATGTTAAGGGCCGCAAGGCTCGTAACCATGAGCCCATACTTTTCGAGCCTTGGCAGAAGTCCATATGGATGAATACTTTCGGCTGGAAAACAGCCGACGGCCTGAGGCGATACCGAGAAGTATTTATATACTTACCCCGCAAAAACTCCAAGTCTACCATGGCCTCAATCATGGCTAATTTCGTTTTCTTCTGTGATGGCGAGCCGGGCGCGGAAATATATACCGTAGCCAATGATAAAAAGCAAGCTTTGGTATGCTGGGATATCTCCCGGCAAATGATCGAACTTAATGAGGAGCTCGACGACGCTTGCCAAATATTCACGTCCAGTAAATACATCACCATGGATGGCCTTAATTCAAAGTATATGGCGCTGTCCAAAGACCTCAAAAACAAATGGGGCGACAATCCCCATATGGCTATATTCGATGAAGTCCACGCCAACAAAGACCCCGATTTATTCCATGCAGTATCCTCGGGAATGGGATCAAGGGATCAACCTTTAATCATTTGGATTACAACCGCTGACTATGAAAGGGAATCTCTTTGCAATGAAATGCTTGAGTATGCAAAGAACGTCCGCGACGGTCTTATAGACGACCCGGGATTTTTGCCGGTAATTTATGAAGCCGATAAGGACGAAGACTACACCGATATAAAAGTATGGCGCAAAACAAACCCCAACCTGGGCGTGTCGGTATCTCTGGATTTCTTAAAAAGGCAATGTAAAAAGGCTCAAAACTCAGCTGTGTTTCGGAATATCTTCCGGCGATTCTATCTCAATATGCGCACTGAAGCCACCGAGCGTTGGGTGCCCATGGCCTTTTGGGACAAGTGTACAGGTATACCCTTCACCCAAGCAAAGTATAAAACACTTTCAGGATTTGAAAAGGCAAAGAGGAAATATGTTGCTGAGGTGACCGAAGGGCTGGCGGGTAAACGATGTTATGGCGGTATCGATGTTGCTACCAGAAACGATTTAATGGCATTAACTTTATACTTCCCAGACGACGGCCACAAGTTATTGTGTTGGTATTGGGTGCCAAGAAACGGCGCGGAAAGGCGGGCACTGGAGCACGGCGTAAATTATTTGGGTTGGGCTGAGGATGATTATATAACCCTAACCCCCGGCGAGGTTACAGACTTCGCAACGGTAGAGGCGAAGATATTGGAGCTCAATCAAATTTATAATATAGCTGAGCTTGCCATTGACCCTTGGAACGGTGAGTATTTAATGCAGCGGCTTGGCGCTGAGGGCATTGATATGGTGCCATTCCGCCAGGGCTTCCCCTCCATGACCGGCCCGGCTAAAGAGCTTGAGCGCCTTTGGTTACAATATGAAATGCAACATCTAGGCAATCCTGTTTTGCGGTGGTGCATGTCTAATACCGTAGTGTCATTGGACGCTGCCGGGAATATCAAACCGGATAAGGATAAGTCAAGTGAGAAAATCGATGGAGCTGTAGCGACCATCATGGCAGTGGGCCGGGGCATGGTACGCAAAGAGCCTGAGGTGGTGCTTTATAACACAAGCCCGATCCGAAAAGTGTTTGACGAATAAAATTACAAAATAAGAAAACTAGCCCTTGATACCCTATATGGGCGGTATACAATTACCAAATCCAATGAAAGCGATTAAGATAATATTTCCGATTGCTGTGGCATTGCTGCCATTAACCCTTATAGGCTACGGTGCATATTCGATTTATCCGCCCTCGGCGTTTATCGCAATCGGTCTATTGCTGTGGTTCGACTTCAAAGATGATAGCCCCGCGCCCAAAAAATTACCGGCGCAGGAAAAACCTAAAGGGTAATTTATGCAAAGCGCGATTAAATCGGTCCTGAGTCATATAGGCTTCGGCGCATTTGAAACAAGCATAAGCGATTTGACCAACCCTCAGAACTGGTTGACACAGGCAATCGGCGGAGCTGTCAACACATCCGGCGTAGCTGTGAGTCCATCCAAGGCTCTGTCATTATCTCCTTATTATGCCGCCATCCGTAATATTTCTGAAGACATTGGCAAAGTCCCGTTTATCACATATCAGCGATTAGAGCCGCGGGGAAAACGTCGCGCTACCGAACTAAGAATATTCAACCTTCTCAAAGTCGCGCCCAACCCCGATATGTCCGCCATGACTTTCAGTCAGTTATTGACTCATTGGGCCTTGGGCTGGGGTAATGGTTACGCGGAAATCCAACGCAACAATAATGATGAAATCATAGGCTTGTGGCCGATCCATCCAGCCCGCGTACAAATCATGCGGGATAAGGTTACCATGGGCATTGTCTATAAGGTCCAGGTAAAAGACATGGACAAGTCTGTACGCTCACCATTAATACCTGCCCGTAATATGTTTCATATTCATGGCATGGGCGACAATGGCCTTTTCGGTTATTCTGTTTTCTCGTTTGCTTCGCAGACAATCGGCACCGGCCTTGCCGCCGAAAGTTATGCGGGCGCTTTCTTTGGAAGCGGCTCCACAGTGGGTGGCGTGCTGCAATACCCAGGCACCTTAAACGATGAAGGCCGCGAAAATCTAAGAAAAGGTTGGGCTGATATCCACGTAGGCCCTGAAAACGCATTTAACCCGGCCATACTAGAGCAGGGCTTAACCTGGAAAGAAATAGGCGTACCGCCTAAAGAAGCACAGTTTTTAGAGGCTCGCCAATTCCAAGTGGTTGAAATCGCCCGTTGGTTTAGAATTCCACCCCACAAAATACAATCCCTTGATAAAGCTACCTTTAGCAATATTGAGGAGCAAAATATAGATTATGTTACGGATACCCTCACGTCTTGGTTTGTCCGCTGGGAACAAGAGGCCGCCCGCAAGTTATTCCCCGGCACACAACAGTTTTTCGCCGAGCATTTAATAACTACGTTGCTACGCGGCGACCAGGACGCCCGGTCGAAATTTTACAAGGCACTATTTAACATGGCAAGCCTATCCCCAAATGATGTAAGAGAACTAGAAAACCTAAATCCAATACCGGGCGAAGCCGGGAATCAATACTATATACAAGCGAATATGACAACTTTAGACATAGTAAACGAAGGCCGCAATACCACAGTGAAGACAGACGAAAACGGCGAAATAGTTGCCATAGCTCCCAGCCTTGCCCAGCTTGACGCGGCGCCAGTTGATTCAAATAATGTAAACGCACAAGTTGACATGCATATGCCAGCCTTTATGGACGCCGCCGAAAGGGTGATTAAGCGCGAAAAAAACGCGGTTGCCGATGTGGTCAAGAAATATAGCCGGGTCCGATCCGCTTGCGATGAAAATGGTGGCATAGACCCAGGTACTGGAAAGGAATATAGTAGTGAAGATCAAAATAGAGACTTTTGGGGTTGGCTCTTAAAGTTCTATGGCGGCCACCGCGACTATATTATTAATGCTTTCAAGCCATCAATCGAAATCCTCGCAGGAATAACCGGCTTGCCGGGCGAAGGCACACCCGGGGAGATAGCCGAAATTATCGCTGAGACTATCAGTACAAAATATTGTGACGCGGCAACACTATTGATATTCAATCATTACAACTCAAGCACCGCTGAGGCGACATTGGATAATTGGGGCGCCACCCAGACAGCGGCAATCATAGCCATTGTTAAACATGAAATTAACGCAGTAGGTATTTTACTTGACAATCAAAGAATAGAGGTGAGCAATGAAGACTAACCACCATGAAATAAACCCAAGCGCAATGCACAACACACAGGCCCAGGGCTCACCGTTTTGGCTTATTGAGTCCCTTTGGTTTGATAACGAATTAAACCCTCTAATGGGACCGAGCGCTACTATCGCCGAGTCCCGCCGCCAGAATTTAGATTTCCCGCCCATAGCCAATGCTGAAGACTTTGAGTCCCTCGGCGATGTAGTGAGTCAGGAAATTACCGCTCAGTTTGAAGAAGAAGACCGCACCCGGGCCCGGCTCTTTCAGTTGATAGCTCCCGGCGTTGCGCTCATCCCTATTATGGGAATGATGATGAAGGGCGATGGCTTCTTTTTTATGAACACCGCAAACACCGCCAGAATACGGCGGGCCGTACAGCAAGCCGCTAATGCAGATGATATCGAAACGATTTTACTGCACATAGACAGTCCGGGTGGCATGGTACCAGGAACCCACGATTTAGCTGCTGAAGTCGCCAAGGCAGCGGCACTAAAAACCGTACACGCACACATTGACGATTTAGGAGCCAGCGCTGCCTTATGGGTAGCTTCACAGGCTACCATCATCACAGCTAATCCTACTGCCGAAATAGGTAGCATTGGAATAGTGACGCTTCTAACGGACAGTTCTAAAGCCTTTGAAATGGAAGGGTTAAAAGTTCATAAGGTTGCAACTGCCGAGGATAAAGGCGCGGGCTTGCCGGGTATTGAGATTACACCGGAGCAATTAGCAGCCGTGCAAATAAGGGTCAACGATTTTAATGAATTCTTCCTTAATGCGGTTTCGATAGGTAGAGGTATGTCAATGGCCGATGTTAAAAAGCTTGCCGATGGCAACGTGCATATCGCTGCTAAGGCTAAGGCGCTTGGCTTGATTGATAGTGTTATGACGGCGGACGAAGCCCTTGGCGGTATTGTCGAGGCGAGCGAAGGCACCGCCCAGGCGAGCCTATCCCAGCGGCACGATAACGCCCGGCGCAAGCTGGCGTTAAATAAAAGAAAATAATAATACTTGTCGCCCTGTAATGGCGGTGTATAAAAGATTACTGAAAGGGTTTCTTCCAACCGTACGGCGGTAAAATCCCCGGGGGCATAAAGAGAAGCCTAAAACAACTTATGATGTGTCTGTAAAATCGGACGCAGATGAGGCGGAGAATATTACCGTTTTGTTTGGCGTTTTTTTTTATTGAAACTTTGAAAGGTAAATTTATGACTAAAAGAGAACGGAGAGCGCAGCTATTGGCACAAGCCGCCGTAATCGATGCTCTGAGCCATGGTGACGGCCCGCCGTTGACCGAGGAGCAGATGGCGGAGTTTGAGGGTTTACTTGCTCAAGCCGACGCTCTCACACTTGAAATCGATCAAACCTCAAGGCAGGAAGCTGCCCACGCTCGCCTTACAGCGGGCCAAGCAGTAGGCAGTACGCCTCAAGCCGTGTCAAGTTTGGAAATCCCAACCGAAGCCCGAATTGAAGTGAGGGACAACCGGGAAGATCATCCATATTACGGCTTCTCAGGCTTCGGCGAATATGCCGCCGCCCTGGCTACCGGCGTTAAAGGCGGCGCAATTGATGAACGCCTTTATGTAGCAGCGGCAGCTTCGGGATTAAACCAGGCAATCGACAGTGATGGCGGGGCGCTCGTTGCTCCACGCTTTTCTACTGAAATCTGGGATGGCCTCAACACCGATGTTGACAATTTATTGCCTATGACGGACAGCTTTACCATTGAGGGCGAGAGTCTTACATTCGCCGCCAATGCAGAAACAAGCCGAGTAGATGGCTCTCGTTATGGCGGTATCCAGGGTTTCTGGATTAATGAGGCGGATCAAATCACCTCAAGCAAGCCCAAACTTCGTAAGTTGAAACTTGAGCCGCAACAGCTCGCTATATTGGTCTTTGTGACTGATAAGCTTTTGTCAAGCCCCACAACCCTTACACAGTTTTTGACTCGCGCATCCACGGAAGAAATCGCATTTAGAACTGGCGATGCGATTATTAATGGTGATGGCTCTGGCAAACCATTGGGCCTACTCAACTCCAATGCGTTGATCGTGGTAGCCAAGGAAACTTCCCAGGCTGCCGATACTGTCAACCAACCAAACATCCTCAAGATGTGGAGTCGTTTGCATGTGCGTTGCCGGGCCAATGCTGTGTGGCTGATTAACACCGATGTTGAACAGCAGTTGTGGAATATGTTCCACGCCGTCAGAAATGTGGCTGACACTGAAAATGTCGGTGGTTTCCAAGCTTCAGTATTTAACGCAACGAACATGACCCTCATGGGCCGCCCGATTATAGTGAGCGAATTTGCTCAAACGCTGGGCGACGAAGGGGATATTATTCTTACAGACCTGAACAAATATGCTACCGGTATTAAAGGTGGCGTAGATGAGGCAGTAAGTATTCATCTTCGTTTTGATTTTGCAGAAACGGCCTTTAGATTCATGTTTGCCGTTGACGGCCAGACCTGGTTGAACAGCCCCCTGACTCCATTCAATGGAACTCAGACACAATCCAGCGTCGTAACCTTGGCTGTCAGAGCCTAAGAAAGGGGTAAGATATGTTTATAAGTGAAAACTTTATGCTTACTCAAGCACTGCCCCCGGACGCCGACAGATACGCCGGCGACCCGGCCTCGGACGTTTTCAACATGGCCCTGTATTCTCATATCGCATTCATTGTGAGTGAGGGTGTGGGAACCACGGGCACGGTAGTTATTACCGTGGAAGAATGTACCAGCATAGCTGGCGCCAATGCGGTGGCAATACCGTTCAAGTATCGTCTTCAAGAGGTCATTGGCGTTAATGCCGCTGTAATTCAGGCAACGGCGGCGGGCTTCACGATGCCCGCCGGTGGCGCTCAAGTGGCAATCATTGAGCTTGATGCTGCCGAACTGTCTGAGGATTCGCCATTCGTCCGCTTGAAGTTTGACGAGGGCGTAGATGCGCCAACGGATGCGGGAGTAACGGCAGTATTGACCGGCACTCGTTATCCGCAGGACATTCTCGACAGTCCGTTAGTTTAGTATTGTTTTTCTTTTTTGCCTAGACCTAGACCCGCTACCCGGCGTAGGGTAGCGGGTCTATTTTAGAAACCTGAGGAGCAGTTATGAGCGAAGAAAAAGTAAAGGTTAAAATCTTAAACAAAAAGGCTGGGACGATTGGCGAAATTATCGAAGTAAGTCCGATCCGGGCTGACCGCTGGCTTGCAAAAAAGTTCTGTGAACTGGTCGGCAAGGAAAAAGTTGCCGCCGAGAAGGCAGCCGCAAAGCAAGCTAAAGAGGATGCCAAAAAAACCAAAGATAAATAAAGGTCCTGGTAATGGTAAATCTGAGAAATTTTGGAGATAGAGCAAGGCGGACCCCGAATGTAAATGATCGGGTAAGCAAGTTTACGCTGGAGCTATTGACGCCGCCAGCCGTTAAAGCCATCACTCTAGAATCTGTCAGGTTAAATTTGCGTCTTGACCATATCGACGAAGATGATTTACTAAACGATCTTATCGACATGGCAACCGAGATTAGTCAAACCATTACTAGCCGCCAGTTTATAACAGCAACGTATCGCTGGTATCTTGACAATTGGCCGGAGGAAGGAATTCTCCGGCCTCCTTTACCTCCTTTGCAATCAGTATCGAGTATTAAGTTTCAGGATATCGACGGCAATCAACAAACTATTGATGCCGCTGACTATGAGGTAGACAACAAAAAGCAACCTGGCCGTATTCGGCCAGTGCCAAATTTTGGGTGGCCGTCTTTGGATGATGTATTTAACCCTATTGTAGTGGAGTATATATGCGGATTCGGCGATGCCGCCAGCGACGTGCTCGCATCTATACGTCAAGCATTGAAATTGATAGTTAATCATTTATATGAAAACCGTGAGGAAGTTGTAACAATTGGCAAGACTCCCGCTGTTTTACCGGAGGGTGTGCAACGGCTTTTAACCCGCAACCGTAACTTACTGATAATTTAATTATGATACGTAACGGCAAGCTAAGACACAGGGTGCAACTCCAGAAAGGTCGAGATACTCAAGACAGCCGGGGTGGTGCCATTAAGACCTGGGATGCGGATCAAACCGTATGGGCTCAGGTAAGGCCGATGCTCGGCAAAGAGCTTGAGATAGCCCGTAAAATGGATGGCCGAGCAACGCACAAAGTTAAAATAAGATATTACGAGCGGCTGGATAACAACTTTAGAATCAAACACAAATCCCGGTTTCTTTATATTATCAGCATTGTAAATATTGAGGAGCTTAACGCGATACATGAAATAGTGGCGTTTGAGGATGTGTAGCGATGGCATTGGGCATAGGCATATCAGTATTAAACGATAAGGCACTTGAACGTAAACTGGCGAAGATACCCGGCAAGATGCAAAAAAAGATTATGAAAAAGGCTATGCGCATTGCTTTTCGGCCTGTATTAACGTCGGCCCGGGTCAACGCTCCCGCAGGGCCTACGGGTCAGTTGAAGAGAAAAATAAGGCTCAGGGCTGTAAAGGGTGGTAAAGACTTTGTAGGCATGCAGGTGCGGACAGGCACCCGCCAGGAGCTGGGAATATTGGGCAATAGCAAATGGTACTATCCGGCCCATATCGAAACGGGCACAAGATTCAGAAAGGCCAACCCATTTTTGAGAAACGCCTTAAAATCAAATGCCGCCGCTGTTCTTTTGGAATTGGCATCACAAATTAGAAAAGGCCTAAAAACCCTTGCAGGATAAATATCTATGGCAATGAAGGACGATCTTTTTGATAAAGTGACGGGTGACGCGGGAGTGACAGCCATAATTGTCAAACGCTTTTTCCCTGATAGCGCACCCGCCGGAACTGAATTTCCTTACGCTACTTACTTTGAAGTAGCGGACCCCGGGCACCACCACATGGGCGGCAATTCGGATATACGCAGCCCTGAAATGCAAATTGATTGTTGGGGCCGCACATCGACTGAAGCGGCTAGCGTAGCCGAAGCGATAAAAAATGTAATCGACGGCAAAAGCTTTATAGAAGGTGGCACAAATTTTAGAGCGGTATTTAAGGAAAACGAGCTTGATTTTCTTGAGGAGCGCAAAGACGGCTCAGACGAATTTAATTATCGGCGGATGTTGCAATTTGATATCTGGTATGTTTGAAAATATTACATAAAGGAGTTTTATTATGTCAGTTGACTTACTGGTAGATGTAGGATTTGGGGCGGCCATTGCCTTTGGCACTCAGGCATTTACCGCGCAAATTCGGGACATTAATCTTGAGGGTATCAGCCTGGAAGCGTTTGAAGCTGGGCACATGGGGCTCACTGAGGTTGCAGCAAATGAACTTGGTAACTTGCCGAAGGTATTCAGCAAGGTGGTAGACCCTGGGCAGTTGACTTTTGAAATGCATTTCAACCCAGGGTTAGAGCCTTTGCTTAACGGCACACCCGAAACGGTGACTCTCACCTTTAAGTCAGGCACTACTTATGTAGGCACGGCGGCTATGGTGTCAATGAGCGCGGCTATACCATTCAACGGCAAGATGATGTCAAACATCACCATCGAATGGAGTGGCAAAATTGATGTGACAGCGGGCATATAAGCCCAGGGAGAAGCAATGACTTTATTATCGAGAGAAGCGATTCTTGGCGTGGATGATACCCACACTGAGCGAGTTGATGTACCCGAATGGGGCGGCTATGTGTTTGTAAAAACATTGAGCAGCGATGAACGGGACATTTTCGAGTCGGACATTATCCAGGGCCCATCAAAAGAAGGTGAGCATAATCTTAAACAAATGCGCTCCAGGCTGGCAGTGCTGACAGTTGTAGACGCAGACGACGTACATTTGTTTACCATGGATGATGTGACCGTATTGGGCGCGAAAAGTGCTAAAGCGATGGACCGGGTATACGCAGTAGCGCAACGGCTCAGCGGCATAAGTGACGATGATCTTGAGGCACTGGCTGAAAATTTAGAAAAAGGCCCAGCCTCAGATTAAGATTCAGATTAGCTCTAGCGCTGGGCGGCCGGACGGTTGAGGAATGGCATGATGTTATGTCTGAGACCGAGTTTAGGTATTGGCGAGCCTATGACTCTATAGAGTCTATCGGAGCACGTAGGGACGATGATCGCCTTGGAATACTCACCGCCATTGTAGCCAGCGCCGTTGGTTTTAATGGGCCGATAGATCAAACTATGGTGGGTCAATTTGTACCTGACTATGATTGGGCGGGCAAAGCTGAGGAAAAACAGGCGATGGATTTGGAAACCAAGTTTTTGCATGTAATGGGCATGCACAATACCAAAGTGGAAAAAGGCGTGGCGAAATAATGGCGATTATCGGCACCTTGGCAGTATCAATTACAGCCAGGACCAAAAAATTCAGAAAAGGCATAAAGAGTGCTCGCCGCACACTTAAAAAGTTTGCCGCTTTTATCCCCGGATTAAACGCTAATCTTGGCAGATTTGCCGCGATAGCTGGCGCCGCCGTTGTCGCTGGGCTTACGCTATTGACCAAAAGATCATTGGATGTCATTGACGCAACTGCCAAAATGTCAGACCGTATGAATATTTCCACAGAAAATTTGGTATCTTATAGGCTTGCTGCCGAGCTGGCTGGAGTCTCTAACGCAGAACTAGATAAAAGTATTGAGCAATTTGTAAGGCGATTAGGCGAGGCGAAGCAAGGAACCGGCACCGCAAAGGTTGCGCTTGACCAAATGGGCTTGAGTGCTGATAAGCTATCTAAAATGGACACCGCCGATGCAATGGCGATTATTGCAGACAAGATTGCTCTGACTGAAAACGCCGCTGACAGAGCTGCATTGAGTTATGAGCTGTTTGGTCGCACGGGCGTAAAGCTAACCAATCTTTTATTGCAGGGCTCTAAGGGCCTTGAAGCCGCCAAAAAAGAAGCCGAGCTCCTCGGCATCACATTCAACCGTTTGGATGCGTCAAAGGTAGAGGAAGCAAACGACGCGATGGCAAGATTAAAAGTCACAGCCAGCGGACTTGGAAATGCTATTGCTATTCAGCTTTCAATACCACTAAAGATAGCGGCGGATCGGGCAACTAAGTTTGTCAGTTCTTTGGATTTCAAAAAAGCGGTCAAAACCGGGTTTGAATTTGTGCTGAAAACACTCGGGAAAATGCTCGATATTTTCAGCGGCTTACGCGGCGGCTGGAACTTATTCCAAGGCTCTGTGCAAGGCGGCCTTGGTATTATGATATTAGGCACCGCCAAATTTATAGAGCAATTGGAAAGCCTCCTTTTCATATTGGGTAGGCCATTTTCAAGTAAGGTGAGCGATGCGGCTAAGAGCTTTGCAGATGGATTTCTAAAAGAGGGAGCGAGTAACATTGCCGAGGCCAAAGCGAATCTAAAGAAATTTGAGGATGGTTTTGCGCTCAATAAAGTTAAGAAATTCCTGGCCTCTGTAGAGGAGGGCCTTGGCAAAGTAAATAAAGAAGCGAAGAAAACCAAAAAAACAGTTGACAAAATAGGTGACGGCAAGCCCGTCCTCGGCACCGTTGAAGGCCCGCCCAGGACTGGCGCCGGACAAGACGGGCGTGGCGGCTCGGTGAGAGAATTTAGCGCGGCTCGTTTCTTTGTTGGGGCGCTCCAAAGCCAAGGCAAGAAAAAACAAAGAGTGGAAGATAAAGGCGTAAAAGACGAAATTGTCAAGCTCCGAAAAGACTTGAGAAACTCTAACAAAGGCGCACGGACAACATAAATGGCAATAATAGTTTTAGATATAATTGATGGCAATTCTATAGAAGACAACCCAGAGGGCCTTCTAGCTATCAGGGTGGCCCGTGTTCAAGGCTTAACCGGCAACCCTTCGGCCAAGCTTGCCCGAGCCTTATTCGCGGCGGGCGTGCCTCGCCGTGGCGATCCTCATCCAAGTATACCTGAGTTGGTATGTGTAAATCGTGCCGCTGAAACGCTGGATTTAGATTATGTAAATGTCACTCTGACCTATAAGCCCCCAGAGTTTGAAGATAAAGAGCCGAATGATAGTAGGCCACCTCAAATCCGGGTAGGGACAACCACCCAGGGCAGTACTACCGAGATTGACATAAAGGGCAAGCCTATACAGGTTAAGCACACGTTTAAGAAAAAAAACGGTATTGATGTAGTAGACCCGAAAACAACCATCCAAATTCAGGAGGTGGCATTTCAATTACCCGTAACCATTGCGGAGCTCTCCCGTAGAGAATTTAGAGACCCTACCGGCAAGTCAATTCAATTTGTAGGGAAAGTCAACCGCTTAACTTTCTTCGGCGGTGCAAAGCGGATATGGCTTTGTACAGCAATCGAGGGTATTTCAGACGATGGCGGGTTATCCTATCAGGTAAACTATGTGTTTCAGCGAAACCCCGAAACCTGGGATGCAAACGTAATTATGATCGACGATGAAACCGGGCGACCCCCAGAGGATTTGGTAGATGATGAGGGGCGTAAAAGCTATCAGATTTATAAGGAAGTAGATTTTAGGAAATTACGCCTCGGATCGGGCACCATTTAATGGTAGATGATAAGACCCCTGTAAATGATAACCCCCGAGCAAACGAGCAGCGTATCGCTCTCCAGCCATGGCGAAAACGTGAGCTTCTAGATCATAGAAAACTCAATGAGCCGGTGGATGTCCTTAATCGGTTAAACAGGGGGGTGAGAAATCCACAAGCAATAAATCCCGGCATCCCTCGCATGTTGCTCAAGCAGTTTATTGTTAGGGAAGAGTTTGACGAATACTTGGAAGCGGCAGAATTCTACTACGGCACCGAATTTGAAGGGCTTACCCAAATCGCCAAACCGCCAACCTTAAGGGAAGGGACAGGAGATTTTGAAGTAGACGAAGAAATCCACGCAATTCTAGGCGCTCAAGGCGGCACGGGGGTTACGGTCGAAGGTGAAAAGCTGGTATGGTTGGCGATTAAAGGCGGCGGCGGCGGTGCAAGATGGCTCAAGTTTGATAATACGGTGTAACCATGGGAACCGGATACCCTCTCTCAGAACAAACATATAAAGATGCAAATTTTACCGTCCGTAAAGACGCAGACGGCAAGTTACTGGATAAAACCAGAGGCTCAGACCTTGAGGGCGTCGAGTTTTTTGAGGAGCAAATAAAAAAGGTTGCTGGCATGGAGTCCGATAAAGAGCGCTTTATATACACTGACAGCGCCAAGGAAGGCTTCACCATGGAAGATATGGGCGATGGTGATGTATTTCGCTCAGACAAGCCCTACGAGCCAGATAAGGGCCTCAATACCCTACTAGGAAACTATTCTCGAGTAATCGACCAATACACTCAAGTAATAAATCGGCTCCAGAAATCGGACCCCGACAGCAACCCCGACAAAGTTGGTATACTATCAAGATTTCAAGGCATAAATGGAGGGACAACCGGCGGCCTTGAGCGGGCCTATGGTTGGTCGAAGTTTGGCACCCCTCCTAAAACGTTGGCTCAGTTGGCAGCCCTAACGGCAGACTTTGACTTTGACGAATACGCAAATGTGTTACGGCCAAAGGTAACTTTTGCGCTATTAGAAACTGGCTCAGTAAAGGTTTATGACTTTCTAAGTTGTCTGTATCCGAATGAGGCAGGGAAAAATGACCGTATTTTGGGCGATGAAAATCTATTGTGTCATGTTGATTTGTTTGATGAAGACTTAAACCCCCTGACAGGAGCCACCGCAATCGGCGGCTTCGTGACATCGGGCGGCGAAGTTACCAGATACTACATAGCTTTTGGTTCTACCATCCGAAGATTTGACAGATTTATGAGGCCAGAGGTACATAAGACCACCGTATTTGAATATACTGGCGGCGGCACTGGCGATATAACCTCAATTATTTCTGACGGCACTGTTATTTTCTACCTCCAGGGCGGGGAGCCCAGGCGAATTCTTGCGATGAGTGGCGCGGATACTGTTTTTGATATTAGGACTCAGGATTACGACACAGACCCGGCGACGTTCACCACGGTACCAAATCCATTTGACGAATTTGTATCATGTTCTAATTTTAATGGCATTAGAAAAGGTGACCAAATATTCATATTTGTTGGCAACGGAGCAACGCAGACAAATAATGAGCGAATTGACCTGAAGGCAAACCCTACAAAGGTGGCTGGTATATCTCAGGTCATTGATTTCATGGTGCCATTGCGCCGGTATTTTTCTCCTGTAACCTCACCTGTCACAGAGCCGTATAACACCGCCCGCCGAGGGCGTAATTTTATTGAGCTACAAAGCTTAGATGCTCAATTGATCGGCCAGCATTACAACGTCGAGGATGATCGATCTGCAATCCAAGAGTTTCCACCTGGGACTTTTACACTTGTCCCTCAATTTACTGGAATCATCCGGGCGATTGTAAGCGGATCGGTATTTCATCGCCGCGCGATTTTTAGATTAGACGGCGAGCAATTGATAGCAGATTCAAAAAAGCTGACGGGACAAAAATATAGAATCCGTGGCACTGGCGGCGTCTTTGAGGAGCCAAGCGCCACACAGTTTGGCGGAACCGCTAACTGTTATCTGTGGAATCCAACGCCGATTGTTTGGCCGCCTACGGCGACCTCACCGCATTTTAACGCGCTTGGCACTCTGATAGGCTCATATACTTGGGGGTCACTATCTTATAATTCGCCATTCCCAGGGACAGCCCTAGAGGTGCATCTTGATTTTGGCCTCATTACCTTAGACCAAATTCACACGGACAACTTTCTTTATGTAATTATTGACCATAATTCTCAGGCACCGGCTGGCAGGAGAAATAGTTTCCAATGGATCATAAGCCCCGGTGGGTCGCAAGGTGATTTGGGAATAACATACGAGGCTAAAATAGCGGGGTAAAAATATGCCGAGGATAAGAATTGAAACGGTTGCAAAAGATGAGCAAGGCAACGAGGGTGTTGTGGATGTTGTGAAGGATTTGACAGATGAATCTTTTCGCCAATGGATGCTTCATCTTATGATTGCAAATGGGATAGTCGGAAGTGATAACATATCACAGGATGACGTGCCGATGAGAAGTAAAAACCCAGTTAAATAGGTGCACAATGGCAGGTGAAGAATTATTTAGACATGACGGCGGCATCATCGAGGTTGCCAATCCGGTGATATTACCTGCAAATGTAGACTTTCAACGGTGTACGCAGCTTGAGTTATTGGTAGAAAACCGGGATGAGTCCAATTTTGATTTTGCAGACGATGAAGAAAACCAAATAATGATTTGGGGTGGCAAGAAACCGTACGCCACAGCTATAATAGAATCATGTCCACCCGATCTTGTGCCTGTTATACTGGAGCAAGAGCCCGACGGCAGCCCTAAATTTACGCTCACAGGCACTCCAGAGGAAGGGCCAAATGGCTCGATACGATATGAGCTGTCTGATAAGGACTACGAACGCCGGTTTATCATCACATGCACTAAAACCCCCAAAATAGTTGACGAAGATTTCAACGAGGTAGACGATTTAACCTTGAGTGTGGACCCGAATTCTCCAAATCATACGGCTTTGCTCACATTTTGCGGCGGCTTTAATTTGGCAGATGTTAATTGGTCCGCTCAAAATTCATTTTTCGACTTGAGTGTGTATTTTACCATGCGGCCAGGTATTGAATTCCCTTCATTCTTTGGCACCTTATATTTTGGCAATGGCCCCACCGTATTGTTTACCGGGCTCTTGGCCTCGCCTGGGCCAATAGTGGTAACTGCTAGTGGACTTAACTTCACAAGTGACACGTTTAATCTGACAATTGAGTGAGAAATATTGCAAACTGTTTTTATTTAGGATTGATACTGTATATGACGAATATATAATTTAGTCTTCTCAAAGAGGAAAAATTATGTCTGTTAAGCATTGGCTAGGTACGGCAGATGCCGTTGCGCAAGTCGCGCAAGGGGAAATCACCGCCAACGATGGAGCCACCACATATACCGTCACTATCGGCAATGAAGCGGTTTCTGTAGTAGGCCAGGCGAATGCAAACGCCACCGCCGCCGCGCTGGTGGTTGCCCTTCAGGCTTCGACTCATCCATATTTCACTGCTATTACATGGGACAACTCATCGGGTGCACTTATTGATGCCACTGCCAATGTTGCCGGTGTGCCATTTGTCGCTGCCTTAACCGTCACTGGCGGCGCGGGGACCGTGGATGATCTTGTAGATTCAGCCGCATCCGCTGGCCCCAATGACTGGAGCACCGCCGCGAATTGGTCCGATGGCATAGTACCAGTGGACACAGACGATGTTATTATACAGGATAACGCTATAAACATTGTTTGGGGATTAGATCAAAATACCATCGACCTCGACAGCCTTAACATAAAACAAACTTATACTGGCCGCATCGGGCTCGATTATCGGGCTTTCGCCACTTCGATTGACGGGGATACAACCGATACAACCAAGACCGAATACAGGGACAGATACTTGCGCATTGGTGCGGCAGCTCTTGATATTGGTGAAAATACAGGCCCCAGCCTGGCTGGCGGGTCTACCCGCATTCTAATTGACTTGGGCGCAGATGAGTCAAGCGCTACCATACACAATACCGCATCGTCCGCTCAAGACCTAAATAAGTCGGCAGTAAGGCTTAAGACAAATAATGCCTCAACTTCTTTGTTTGTCAGAAATGCGCCGGGCGGCGTGGCGGTTGCTGATAGTGAGCCGGATGAAATAAGCACTCTGGCCTTAATCTCCATTTCGGATGAGTCTACCTCCTCAAAGGTATCCGCTGGGTCAGGTACAACAATTACTACTTGGCTACAGCAAGGCGGCGATAATCTTTTGAATGCCGCCGCAACAGTTACAACAGTCACCGTAAATGGTGGTATACTACTTACAGAGGGTGACTATACAATAACGACCCTCAATATAAACGGTGGAACTGTATTCTGTAACAACATTAAGACCGCTGGCAATGCGGTTACTACGATCAATCAGACCGGCGGCACTTTAGACGGGTCTGATAACAACGAGGCTCGGACCTGGGCGACTGTATCGCCAACCGGCTCGAGCACCATCAAAATAGATGGATCAATAGTGACTATAACGGCATTTGTGGACCCGGGCGTATTGTACACCCAGGAGCTTACAGTAACCTAGAGAGGCAAAACATGGATAACAAGGAAGCACTGGCCGAAGCGGGCCGGAAATTTGGCGCTTACAAAGAGGGTAAGCTTACAAGCGAGTATGCCACCGCCAAGGCGACGGGCAATTTTTCTATCGCGGTTGTGGTTGTGGGCCTGATTATGAGCTTTGCGGATTATTTCACCGCCGTAGCCGATGGCGGTCCAGCCGCCAAATATGTGGGCGGGGCAGTTATGGTATGCGGGCTGATTGCCAAAACGCTATCATCGCTTGGCTACATGAAAACCCGGGCTGATGTTAAGACGGCCCAGGCAAATAAAGATGCCGCCGAAACAATCGCCGGGAATGATGGGTAATGGCATTCGCATTGTCGTTACTTGGCCCGGCATTAAAATGGTTATCAGGGATACTTTATGACTTACTTAAAACAGCAATGCTCACCCCGGATAAAACGAGCGTTAAGATCACAAGCGGGCCTATTAAGGCTGGCTTTAGTGATATTCGGGACGACGATATTTTGCGCAAACATGGCGGGCTGTCTTCGGGGCGTTAAAGATACAACGATTGTGCTGGCCTCTATTGCTGAGTTTCCCGAGGAGCTTAACGGCTCGCCTATCATTATGACCGATGAGCCGATACGAATAGGTATCGCTGGCACTGACTTTTTAGATGGTAAAAACCTAGCCGGGCGTATCCCGATAACTCAGGAGGAGTTACTGTATTTTATCGAGGTGTTAAAAGAAAATAAACAACTCAAGGCGCGGTTAGCCGAGCGGGATAACTAAAGTGGATCAACAAGCATTCCGCGAAAAGACCGTTGGCGATATTGAGCGGCTTCGGGGTAAAATAGATACCTTGCAAAGCATGTTAGACGGCCAGGGCAAAGACGTTAGCGAAATTAAAATATCGTTATCAGATATGTGGAAAGCTGTCAATTGGTCGAGTGCTAAAATAAATTACTTTCTGGGCGGCATTGCTGCCCTTGTAACATTTGGCGGAATACTCCTGACAATATTGGGGTTGCTATCGTGAGATTAACAAAGCGAAAGATTAAGGAGCACCGGGTAGCTGTATTAGTGATAGATGATGACGCAGATTTTGGCTTTATGATGAACGATATCATACAATCATTGGGTTGCAAATGTGATTTGCTGTTTAATGCCGAGGATATTTACGAAAACTTCGACAAAAATTATTATGACTTGGTTTTCGCCGACGTTTGCATGCCCAATTATGACCTAGATACGATGCTGAGTTATTGCAATAATCGCTTCCCACAAATCAAAATCGTAGTGATGAGCGCCTTTGTGAAGCCCGAAACGGTGAGGAAGTATTTATCTTACGAGAATGTTATACAGGTTTTTGAAAAGCCCTCCTCAGACCTGCGCCAGGTAATTAATAAATGCCTGGCTAAGATAATGGGCAAAGTAAAAGTGTAGCATGTTTCGGCTTGACCAAGTAATCTTTGTGGTCGCACTTGTAGTTATAGTTGTGGTATTAGTACTGCTCATCGCCCATGGCAAGGAAAAGGACAGAAAATGAAACATGAAAAATATTACACCTTCGATGGTAACATAGAAGTATGGCCGGTCGATGAGATTCATATTGCAGCGATGGCTCACTTGACTGATAAGGGGCTGACACATCGCCGGCGTATAGCACAGGCCGATGGTTCAAGGTTGGGGCTTGCGACGTACCGCTCTAACAAAGACGAACACTTATCATTATTTGAACAATTAAACGTGCCTGGATTTACCGAGATACTTCCCGGTTCTGGAAATGAAAAACATGGTAAACATTCCTGGGATTTGCACGATTCAGAAGTTGCAATCAGCCGATTGATTAAAGAGGCGCAACAGATAGACCAGGAAGCCGAGCGGATTGCTAAAAACATTGTTCAGCTTGAAGTTAATAAGACGCAGATGCAGGTAGGCAAGGAACTGGCGATACAACAAGGTGATACTTCAGCGATATCGATGTACTCAAGGAATATCGCGGCAATCAATTCAACGATTGCCGGGGAAAATAAAAATAAAATAGACCTATCTGCTGAAAAGATTGACAACGCTGAGGAGCAAGTCATTCAATCTGAAAAGAAAACGAAAGCGGACGAAGGGCTTGCCGCATTGGAGGAATAACATGGCAATCGTTGACATAGATTCAAATGCAACATTTTCATTTGATTCAACAGACACCGTTACGTGGAAAACGAGCGGCGATATTGGCGACGATAATAATGTCACAAAGACTGATGCCCTTGCGATGGACATTTTAATTGACGATGGAATTATAAACACAATATCCGGTACAGGGTTTACAGACATTAAAGGGGGCCGGAATGAATGGGTGCATTTTAGAAGTTCTGCCGCTGTAGAAAATAGGGTCCGTGGTTCTTGGTTGTACTTTGAATACATTGGTACAAGCAACAGTAACACCGTCAAATGGGCGGTGTATCATAACGCCACGTTCGGGTTGTTATTTATTGGGCATGAGCCAACCGCCGGAAAATTCCAATACTTAGTCTATAATAGCACAACGACTCAATCATTACTCTGTCAAACCGGTTCGTGTGTGCTTGATGATATTTATGCGGTTAATGGAAAGGGGTCTACGTTTGCCAGCGGCACGACTCAAACCATAAATAGAATTGTCTATGATAGATGTACCGCCATCGCCTCTACGGTCGGTTCTGATGTGACATATAACGGGGTAGCTCATATCAACCACCATCTAAATGCACCAGTAGGCTCAATCGCCGTTGGAAAGACATTAGTTTTGAATAACTTCTATTACGATAGCAATCATGGGGCTTCTAGTGCTTTCGCCTGGGGTATTACTGGCGATCTTGACATTAATACGGCAGTTATGCGAGGCGGTCGCCAGATATTCTTTCACCCTGGAACCGGCGATTTAACTATTAATGATGCGGACTTATTCGGCACAACTGACGAGACATGGATACTCGCCTCGACTGGTGGAGTGGCAACAGATAATGTTGCATTATTCGGTGGAAATATGGCGGATATAGATAATTTTGATATATCTACAGCCGACCCGTCTACAAATACACCAGTGCAATACGGAATTACTGGCGGTGGAATACACAGCATAATAAATCCAAGGTCAACACGATTTGAACCATTGACCGTTGACACGCTTTCCGCAAACGTAGATGTAGCAGGAGAAGTGACTTTTACAGCATCAAGTAATGCACTTGCAAAGATGAAAATATTAATGACAAAGGAAAGCGGCGACTATGATAGCGGGGTCGCTGTTGCGTCTGATTGGGATGCTCCAGATGTTATAGTTGCTGGCTTGGAATGGCCGTTGAAATGTATTTTTTCAGACTTTGGGCAAAGTGGCAAGGTCTATATCAAAGGTGTTCACAGCATAAAGATAGATAACTTGCAATCGGGTACTTATTTCTGGAAAGCAGTTTGCCAAAACGCAGTTGGTGAAATGTTTGAATCAACAGAGCAAGGCAGCATAGTCGTCGTCGCCACGCCACCGGATACCACGCCTCCAGTATTCGACGGTGGTGTGTCGGGAGTAGCGGCTGCCGATAATGCAAGTGGCGGCGATATCATTGTATCAAGCAATAATGCAACCGATCCAAATGGGGTGCGAGGATATAAATATTTCATAAAAGATGGCGATGGCGAGCCATTCACCACGCCCGATACGGTAGTAGAGGTCTTAACGAACGGCGAGGAAACTATACACGTAGGCACAAACATTCTAAAATCGGTAGGGGTTAGGGCGTTTGATACATTTGACAACGGAACTACCAACACGGACTTTGTAACCGTTGCGCCCACGGCGGCACCTTCGACTGAAATTGTAGTAGGCCCAATTGACTTGGAAATAAACCCTGATTAGAAGGTAGCCTAATGTCTCAAACATTTGTGCAACATGCTTTGGATGCAAACGAGGAGCCAGTAAATCTAAAAACCGGCGACGGTCGCAACAATCCATGGAAATTTATAGCCAAAGATACTGGCGGAAATGTAATAAACATAACTGGATTTACATTGATCGTGTTGGGCAAAAACCGGCCAACGGACACGGACGCGCAAGCGGTATTTACAACGATGCAAGCGCCAATAACAATCACAAGCGCCGTGGATGGCGAGTTTAATGTAGATTTCACAAGCCTAAACCTTACCAGTGAGGCCCGGGACTTCCATCTACTCTTTAGGCGAACAGTGGCGGGCAAGGATCGTGACTTTGGCACTGTGAAGACCCACATACAAGCTAACTAGGACACAAACGAATGCCGAGGGGCGCCTACCCCACTCGGCTTCTTTGGATAGCCTGGCAAGGCTCCCCCAGATTGCCAGGCGCTATCTATTGGAAGATATTCCGGTGAAAAAGGTGAACACAGGAAATGTCCGATTTTACGATGCTCTCAGATTGGAAAATATCCTGTAGGAACAGAATTGAAAACTTTTGGATATCCCGGTGAAAACGGTGAACACAGGAAATGTCCGATTTTATGATGCTCTCAGATTGGCGAATATTCCTGTAGGAACAGAATTGAAAACTTTTGATTATTCCGAGGGAAAAGGTGAACACAGGAAATGTCCGATTTTATGATGCCTAAGATTGGAAAATAGTATATGTCCTAAGTTAAGCCTTATAACCAACTTAAAAACAGGGCCGAAAAGCGGAAGCTATAAATCGTTTGATGGAAACAGGTTGCAACCTCCGTCAGCTGATACCTGTTACTGTAAACTTGTATCAACAAAGGGTTTATGTAAGTTTTGCTTTGTCGTTATCGGACCAATGAATTGATGCGGTGAACTCCTAAAATTTAAAGTATTTTAGATTTATTTTATTTTTTGCTACCAAACGGTAGCAACTGGGGTATTATATATATAGAGAACGGAGGAAGAAAATGAGAAACTACAGCAAAGCAGAAATGATAGAAATCGCCGCAAAACAGCGTTATGACACAATGATTCACAATTTGGAAACGCACAGAGAGCGCATGACAGCGATACTTGACGGATCAAAGGTTATCGCTGAATGTGCCGCCGATACTGTCACTGAAGTAGTAAAGCTGGCTGAAGCTATCGCATCCTGCGAAAAAAACAAGGACGAGGCCTCTGATGAGTTTGACGACGCAGTTATTGAACTGTTTGGCCGCGAAATTTGGGAAAACACAGTTGTGGAATTCAAATACTCTTGGAATTAAAAAAAGAAAAGGGGAAGCGAAATGCCAAATCAAACAATCACCAATGATGTAAACCAATTAAACTCGAAAATTGCACATGCTGGAATACCCGTTAAATTAGTCGGGCATAGCGGCCCGCGCCATATCTATGGCTCGTTTGATCATGATTTTTGGTCGCAATTGAAAACAGAATTTACAAGTGAACGGGGCCGAATCGATAAATCGGCTCTGCATTCAGCTTGCAAATTGGCTGAAAAGAGATTAAAGGCGCTATTAAAGCGAGAACTACGAGCACAAGATTTTTGGCCCGTCGAAAATATTAATTTAATATTGACGAACGAATCACATCAAATGAAGATTGATATAATTCCAGGGGGTTAAAATTATGGCCGAGATTATTGCTGAAATAAGAAATTTGCTGCAAAACGATTCTAGAACCTTGAGAGAGTTAGAAGGACTGACCGGCATCCCTAACCCTACCTTGTCGAGGATTGCAAACGGGAAAAGAAATCCGTCCGGGCCGAGTTTAGAAACACTAATGCTTTTTTATAATTTTAAAATCAAATCTAAACGTCTTAAATAAATTTCTGCGTAATATGCGTAAAAACTTCTTGACCGATAACCTGCATTGTGTATACTTCTTTTAACTTCAAGAAAAAGGTGCTAGCCATTAAAACAACTTATTTGAAGATTACTGGTATTTGCAGCGGGCTCAGCACACCCGAGTTAGTTTCTGAAAGATATTACAGCCAGGTGAAAATAGAGCATGGTCGCGAACGTTCTTTTCTGCTGAGAAGATTGACGGGGATACCTGTAGCATGCTCTATTTTTATTACAGTCTATTAGATAGGAGATATTTTGCTTAAGCAATTAAAATCAAATGATATGGACTGTGGGTGCTGCATGTATATCGATGTTCAGGCCCAGCCTGGAGCCCCTCAAACCGAATTTTCGATGTGCCACGTGCACCATGCTGGCCCAGATTTTCTCTTAGCCCTAAAGAATATTAGGCATTACAATAGCAATTTTGGCATGGTGCGCGGCCAATTGAGCGCTGTAATGAAGCGCAATTATGAGTCGGCGAACGAGGCCCTTGTCAATATTGAACCGGCGGAAACATCGGACGTGGAAGATCAAAGAGTATCGGCGCTTGAGGGTCGCATGCAGGGCATAGAGGCCGGGATTGAGGCACTTACTGATAGCCTACAGGAGCTATTAGGAGAGCGCCAGCTTGCGCTAGATGCCAAGGAAACGGAATACAAACGAAGGATGAATCTTTTGGCCGCCAAAGAAGCGGAGATTGCAGCCATCCAGCATGGCGGATGCGTCCAGGTTATCCCTAAATCGGATGAGGATTCGACAGGATTCGACGAAGAAAACCCAGACGATGTATACGAAAACGAGAAATAAGAAGGAAAAATGAGCGAAGATAAAAAGAAAGTTTATGGTTATGTTGATGATGCGACCTATAAAACCGTTGTACAGCTCCATATAGATCGTGAATGGTCTATGATGAAGGCCACTAGCTATTTAATATTAAGAGGTATTGAGCTGGAAAAGATCGCGCATGACCGCAAGCGGCAGGGCAAAAATAACTTGCGCCGATGAATTTAACACAAATTGAAATATTAGCTCTCCTAAACACATCGCGGCTAGCACTACGATGATGAGCTAAGGTAAGCAAGGCTGGCTTGAACTCCTCCCTTGCTTACCGCCTAAAATAAAGAGGGGTAGGCCCATGGCGGTGACGCGTTTTGCCGTATTTGAAATCGGATTTACGACCGGATTAGACAAGCACTGCTTTACATGTTTGCGGCTTTCTCACCGCGGACTCTACGATTTTCTCTGGTCATGGTGCTGGGAATACAGCCACGCTGGGATAATTAGGGCCGAAATTTTGCAGCACCTTGCGCAGACCGCAAGAGTAGACTGTAGGACTTTCGATAATATCTTGTTAAAGCTATGTAACCTTCCGCTATCAAATTTAATGGAGAAAACGGACGGCGACTATATCTTGGTTGGCTTAAAGGAGAAACGGCTAGAATATTACCACCGTAAGAAACCGAACGCCAATCGAGAGCGGGATATAAGCGGGGATGAAGCGGCAAATACTCGGGCTGGTAGCGGGAACAAAGAAACTAATATAAAAGAACTAAAAGAAAAAGAAAGTACAACTCCTCGAGGAGTAGAAAAAGAGGGTGAAAAACAGGGCCTTCGGATATTGGATGAGCCTGTCAAAAAGCAAAGCATTTATACGCGGCTCCACGATTCGGGGCAGCTCAATTCGTATGACTACACCGTGATAAAAAAGATATGCGAGGCTAAGATGGATGGCGCCGGTATTTTCTCAGCCGTGGCGGCAAGGCTGGAAAAGCAAGGCCGCAAATATGACCGGGGCTGTAGTTTTATAGGCAACATTCTAAATGCAGCCCTTTGCGACATGCCTACCACCGGGATTAAAGACAGAAACAAATATTTCGCATCATGCGCCCTTAACTTACTGGATAAAAGGACGGCTCAAAATGAATAGGATGGACTTAGACAACGCTACAGTTAAAAAACTCAGGGCAATAGACAGCCGAAGCATAGCGCACAGTACTGGTGGCTGTATGTGCCAGGACAAGGGCAGCTTACAGCCGGAATGCCGCAAGCTACTCGAGGGCGATATAGAATATTTATTGCAATTGATCGATAATGACTACAATTTCAGCGGCACTATGGGGACAGCAACGCCCGTGTCAATCGATGGCGAGGCTGTACCGCCCACAGAGCCAGAGCAAATAGAAATCGAAATGATAGCGGTAAAGAAAACCGATGTGATGGAATTACAAAGATTCTTTGAATGGCTGGCTGTTCATGGCGCATACAGCGACTATAAGGCAGGTCAGTTTTCTATCATAGATTGGGTGTGCCAATTTTTCGGCCTCGAGAATCCAGGCTATAGAGCTGCAGAAATGATGTGCCAGCGGGCCGTAGAAATCCGTGAGGAGGCCGTCAGTGGATAATATCACCATTAACATACCATTGCCGCCAAAAGAGCTGCATCCGAATTCTAGAGCCCATAAGATGGCTGTACACCGTCAGGGGAAAAAATACGAAGCATGGGCCTTTTATGCGGCGTTAAATGAAATGGGTAAGCGTAAAATCAAAACATTGCCGTGGGCAAGGGCCGAAATAACCACCCGATTTTACCACAAAACCAAGCGTGGCAGGGATGAAGATAACGCCATAGCTTGGATGAAGGCTGGCTTTGATGGCATGGCCGATGCTGGCATAGTAGCCAATGACAAGGATTTCAGGAGCGGAAACGCCACGTTTTATGTGGACAAGGATAATCCCAGAGTAGAGGTGCATATTCAAAGGATCAACGATGAAAGAGCAAATAAATAAGGTTTATCAGGAGCAAATAGAGCGGAAATACTACGCTCAATATGCCAGGAATTATTGGCTGTATTCGGTCATGGGCGGCTGCATTATCATTCTGGCCGCATGGAAGGCAGGAGAATTGATTTTATTGTTTTGGGAATGGATTAACTAATATGGCGTACACGCCGGGCGAGGGTGACAGGAATCACCTATCTACCACGCGGGGCCCGGGTCCGCTCGGTAATCAATCCGGGTTACGTCCGCCCATTGAGGGGGGGGGGTAAACATGTCAGAAATTTATGAGAATGACCAGGGCGGTATAGCGCAGGACTTGGCCGGTGATGTGGACGAATTTCCAGCGCCAGACAGGCTGGAGCACTTGGAAGATAGCTTCCTCCTAGAGGCGAATAAGGACATAAAGGCATTGAGGGTGACACTTAATGTGTGCCTCAAATTTATCGAAACGCAAGGCAGGGCTATTAAACGACTTGAAAGCACGTCAAAACTTTTGGACACAACGAATAATCAGTTAATTATTCAGGTGGGCAAGGTGCTTGACATGACCCGAAAACACTCAGAGTCCAGGGAGGATGTAGATTGAATGCCCACATAGACGATTTAACGTGGTTGAAAAACAACATTTACGGGCGAAGCTGGCATAAGTTCAAGGGCTTCCTTGAGGCCCAGATAGCCAGCCCAGCCGCAAGCATGAGATATAACACAAGGCTGCAATGCATAGGTGACTGGCAACTGATAAACGGATCCATAGAGCAAGCCAAAAAGAAAGGGCGCTAAATGTCTTCTAAAAGCAAACGATTCAGGGGGCGCATGCCAATACGGCGCCCATTCTTAAAGAAGGCTGAGGCCATACAGTGGCTAAAAAGCCGCGCCCGTAATGGCTTTCAAGATGCCAAGGCTATCAAATGCATCACCATGCTTGAAGGCATGGGGTATTTCGTAACAGATTATAATTTTCCAATGCAATGGGGGCTTCTCAAAGCCCCTAAAAAAACCCAGAAAGCCGCCAAAGCGGCAGGAGGCATACCAAATGCCAAAGGGATTAAATAAAATGCAGACGATTGACTACAGCTATATGCACCCTTTTTGTGCTAAAGAGGGATTCCGCTATGACATGACAACGCCATTTATACAGGGCGGGTTTTGTTATGCCAGCAACGGCAAGATTATAATCCGTGTAAAAACGGATCAGCCAGTAGACAAAAACAGGGTAATTCCAACTGTGGATTATATCTATACTGAAATCAAAAATAGAATAACTC